>Ga0335073_10000514_pt1 | contig 49600 bp, 44 predicted proteins | sample Lox_Sample_22_FD_207093 | JGI IMG/M metagenome (GOLD analysis project Ga0335073, IMG submission 207093) | Soil microbial communities from Loxahatchee National Wildlife Refuge, Florida, United States - Lox_Sample_2.2 | ecosystem: Environmental > Terrestrial > Soil > Wetlands | place: USA... | reverse complement strand
TCGCATCAAGAAGCTGAACCCCAAGCTTGCGCTGCCCTCGACCGCGATCGCGCCGATCTATCGCTCCGACGGATCGGGGACGAACTTTCTGTTCTCCGATTATCTGTCGAAGTCGAGCCCCAAGTTCGCCGCGAACATCGGCGCGAATACCTCGGTCGAGTGGCCGATCGGGATCGGCGCCAAGGGCAACGAGGGTGTCGCGAACATGACCACGCAGACCGACGGTGCCATCGGCTACGTGGAATATGCCTACGCCAAGCAGAACAAGATGGCCTACACGCTGCTCACCAACAAGTCGGGCGGCGTGGTGGCGCCGAGCGCCGAGAGCTTCCAGGCGGCCGCGGCCAACGCGGACTGGGCCAAGGCCGACTCGTATTACTTGATTCTCACCGATCAGCCGGGCGCCAAGAGCTGGCCGATCACCGGCGCGAGCTTCATTCTGGTCTATCGCCAGCCGGCGGATCCCGCCCCGGTCGAGGAGGCGCTCAAGTTCTTCGCATGGGCCTACAAGGACGGCGCGGCGATGGCCGCCGAGCTCGACTACGTGCCGCTGCCGGCCTCGCTCATCCAGCAGGTGAAGAAGACCTGGCATAGCGAGATCACGGCGAACGGTAAGCCGGTCTGGACGGGCAGCTAAACCGCGTAGGAGGCTCGACGGCGAGGGGGGCCGCGCGACTGGAGTACGTGCGGGCTCTCCAGCGGGAGCGAGACTGACAGTGGCGATCATCGACCCACGGCATGCCGCCAGGCAACGGGTCTACGAGGTGGCGTTCCGGTCGGCCACGCTCGCGGCGGCCATACTCGTGCTGATGATCCTGGGCGGGGTCACGATTTCGCTGATTCACGGCTCGTGGCCGGCGCTCTCGCACTTCGGTCTGTCCTTCGTCACGCGCCAGGTCTGGAATCCGGTCACCGAGAAATTCGGCGCGCTCGCGGCGATCTATGGCACGCTCGTGACCTCGACGATCGCCATGGTGATCGCGGTCCCGGTCGGCTTCGGCATCGCGCTGTTCCTCACCGAGCTCTGTCCTCCGATCCTGAAGCGGCCGATCGGCGTCGCGGTCGAGCTGCTGGCCGCCGTGCCGAGCATCATCTTCGGCATCTGGGGCCTGTTCGTGCTCGCGCCGCTCCTGCAGCGCCACGTGCAGCCCTGGCTCATCGAGCATGCCGGTGCGATCCCCGGCATCGGCGCACTGTTCAAGGGGCCGCCCTTCGGTATCGGCATCCTCACCGCGGGATTCGTGCTCGCGATCATGGTGCTGCCCTTCATTGCGGCGACCGTGCGCGATGTGTTCGATACCGTGCCCGCGATGCTCAAGGAGTCGGGGTACGGGCTCGGGGCCACCAAGTGGGAAGTCATCTGGCACGTGGTGGTGCCGCATTCGCGCGCCGGCATCGTGGGCGGCGTCATGCTGGGACTTGGCCGGGCGCTCGGCGAGACCATGGCCGTGACCTTCGTCATCGGCAATGCGCACCGCATTTCCTCCTCGCTGCTGGCGCCCGGAACGACCATCTCCTCGGCGATCGCCAATGAGTTCACCGAGGCGGTGGGCGATCTTTATACTTCCTCGCTGATCGCGCTCGGCCTGCTGCTGTTCCTCATCACGTTCGCGGTGATCGCCGCGGCGCAGGCCATGTTGCGCCGGCTCGAGCGCCGCGCGCTCTCATCCGTATGAACCGCCGCGCATTTCGCAGGCTCAAGAACGGCCTGTTCCTGACCCTCTCGCTCGTGGCCACGCTGGCCGGGCTCGCGTGTCTCGCGGCGATCCTGTGGACCCTCATCTCTCACGGCATGCAGGGCGTCTCCTGGAGGCTGTTCACCCAGATGACGCCGCCCCCCGGAAGCCAGGGAGGCGTGCTCAACGCGCTCTACGGCAGCGCCGTCATGACGCTCCTGGGGATTCTCATCGGCTCGCCGATCGGGGTGCTCGCCGGGACCTATCTCTCGGAATACGGCCGGCGGTCCAAGCTCTCGACCGCGGTGCGGTTCATCAACGATGTGCTCCTGTCGGCGCCCTCGATCATCATCGGACTGTTCATCTACGAGATCATCGTGGTGCGCATGGGCCACTTCTCGGCGCTGGCGGGCGCGCTCTCGCTCGCGGTGCTCGCGATCCCGGTCACCTTGCGGACCACCGAGGACATGCTGAACCTCGTGCCCCAGGGGATGAAGGACTCCTCCGCCGCGCTCGGCGCCTACCCCTGGCGAACCACGCTGAGCATTCTGTATCCGGCCGCGCGCAGCGGCATCGTGACCGGCCTGCTGCTCGCGGTGGCGCGCATCAGCGGTGAGACCGCGCCGCTTCTGTTCACCGCGCTCAACAACCAGTTCTGGAGCAGCAATCTCGACGCGCCCATGGCGAATCTGCCGGTGGTGATCTTCCAGTTCGCATTGAGCCCCTACAAGGAATGGCAGCAGCTCGCCTGGGCCGGCGCGCTCATCATCACGGTCGCCATATTGATCTTGAGCATCTCGGCGCGGATATTGTTGGCCTTGCTGCAGTCGGGCGGCGGAGGCGGAGCGGGGCGATGATACCCTCCTCGAAATTACCGAGGCATCTCAAGACCCGCGGGCCGCCACTGGCGGCGCCGGCGCCCCGGGAGCAGGGGCCGCCCAAGATCGAGATCCGCAAGCTCGATTTTTTCTACGGCGCCATGCAGGCGCTCAAGAACGTCAACATGAGCCTGCCGGACCGCTCCATCACCGCCTTCATCGGCCCCTCGGGCTGCGGCAAGTCGACGCTGTTGCGGGTGCTGAACCGCATGTACGCCCTCTACCCGCATCAGCGGGCGGTGGGCGAGGTGCTGATCGGCGGACGCGACATCCTGGGTGCGGCGGTCGACGTCGCGGAGCTGCGCTATCGGGTGGGGATGGTGTTTCAGAAGCCGACGCCGTTTCCCATGTCGGTGTTCGACAATGTGGCCTTCGGGCTCAAGCTGGCGGGCGGCATGCGCGCAGCCGATATCAAGATGCGGGTCGAATCGGCCCTGAAGGATGCCGCCATCTGGGACGAGGTCAAGGACAAGCTCAATGCCGACGGCCGCAGCCTCTCCGGCGGACAGCAGCAGCGCCTGTGCGTCGCGCGCACGATCGCGGTGCAACCCGAGGTGCTGTTGCTCGATGAGCCCACCGCCGCCCTCGATCCGATCTCCACGCTCAAGGTGGAGGAGACTCTGCAGGCACTGCGCGAGAAATACTGTATCGTGATCGTGACCCACAATCTGCAGCAGGCGGCGCGGGTGTCGAATATCACCGGCTTCATGTACATGGGCGAGCTCATCGAGATCGGCCCCTCGTCGGAGATCTTCACCGCGCCCCGGCAGCGCAAGACCGACGACTACATCACGGGTCGATTCGGATGATGAAGGCTCCCGAGGAACCGCACTCCGTCACCGCGGAGGCGCCCGCCCGCAAGGCGGTGCGCACGCCGCCGGCGCGCGATGCGGTCTACGATCCGGTGATGACGGCACGCGCCGTGAACGTGTATTACGGCGAGAAGCACGCGGTGCGCAACGTGAGCCTCGACATGGGGCGCAATCAGGTGCTCGCCCTGATCGGCCCTTCGGGCTGCGGAAAATCGACCTTCCTGCGCTGCCTCAACCGCATGAACGACACCATCGCGGGCGCCCGCGTCGATGGAACCATCACGCTCGACGGCGAGAACATCTACCAGCGCAAGCAGGACGTCGCGCAGCTGCGCGCGCGGATCGGCATCGTGTTCCAGAAGCCGATGCCGTTCCCGCATTCGATCTACGCCAACGTGGCCTACGGTCCGCGCATTCACGGCCTGGTCAAGAGCCGCGCCGATCTGGACGAGCTGGTCGCGACCAGCCTGCAGCGCGCGGGGCTCTGGGACGAGGTCAAGGATCGGCTTTCGCACCCCGGCACCGGCCTGTCGGGCGGGCAGCAGCAGCGCTTGTGCATCGCGCGCACCATCGCGGTGAATCCCGAGGTGATCCTCATGGACGAGCCGACTTCCGCGCTCGATCCGATCGCGAGCGCGCGCATCGAGGATCTGATCGATGAGCTGCGCGCGAACTACGCCATCGTGATCGTGACCCACAACATGCAGCAGGCGGCGCGCGTCTCGCAGCGCACCGCCTACTTTCACCTCGGCGATCTGGTGGAGATCGGCCCCACCGACCTGATCTTCACCAACCCGCAGCAGAAGCTCACCGAGGACTACATCACGGGCCGTTTCGGCTGAGCCCCGCGCAGGGCGCGCGGCCTACAGACGCAGAAGCTCGTTGATCGAGGTCTTGGCGCGCGTCTGCGCATCGACGCGCTTCACGATCACCGCGCAGGCGAGCGAGAACTTGCCGTTGGCGGAGGGCAGGCTCCCCGGTACGACCACCGAGCCCGCGGGCACGCGCCCATAGAGGATCTCGTCGCGCTCGCGGTCATAGATGCGTGTGCTCTGTCCGATGAACACCCCCATCGAGATCACCGAGCCCGACTCGACGATCACGCCCTCGACGATCTCCGAGCGCGCGCCGATGAAGCAATCGTCCTCGATGATGGTCGGGTTGGCCTGCACCGGCTCGAGCACGCCGCCGATGCCGACTCCTCCCGAGAGGTGCACGTTCTTGCCGATCTGCGCGCACGATCCCACGGTCGCCCAGGTGTCGACCATGGTGCCCGAATCGACGTACGCGCCGATGTTGACGTAGCTCGGCATCAGCACCACGTTCGGTGCGACGAACGCGCCGCGGCGCACGGTCGCGGGCGGTACCGCGCGCACGCCGGCGGCGGCGAACTGCGCTGCGCTCCAGCCGGCGAATTTCAGCGGGACCTTGTCGTAGAAGCGCAGGTCTCCGGCCTCGAGCGGCGTGTTGGGCGCGAGACGGAACGACAAGAGCACGGCCTTCTTCAGCCACTGGTTGACGATCCAGGCGCCGTCGCGCTTCTCCGCGACCCGCAGGCTCCCCGCATCGAGCAAGGCGAGCGCGCTCTCGACCGCCTCGCGCAGCTCCTGCGGGGCATTGCCGGGAGCGATCTCGGCGCGCCGCTCGTAGGCGCTCTCGATGCTCGCCGCGAGCGCGGCCTGCGGGCTCATGCGCGCGCTCCGTCGCGCCGGTCGAGGGCGCGCACCAGCGATTCGTGTACCCGCTGGCAGGCTTCCTCTTCCAGCACTCGTCCGTTCATGTCGTTGATGTAGAACACGTCTTCCGCCCGTTCGCCGACGGTCATGATCTTCGCGCCGTTGATCGCCACGCCCTCGGCCTTGAACACCTTGCCTACCTCGGACAGGAGCCCCGGGCGGTCCGCCGCGACCAGCTCGAGGATGGTGCGATTGTTGCGGTTGTCGAGGCTGAAGTTGACCTGGGTCGGCGTCGAGAACATGCGCACCTGGCGCGGGGCGCGGCGCGTCACGGTGACCGGCAGCTCCTTGAGCTCGCGCAGATTGCGCCCGAGGCCGCGCTCGATGTCGAGGATGCGGGCGGGGTCGGTGATGAGCGCGCCATTGTCCTCGAGCACCACGTAGGTCTCGAGGCTGAAGCCGTTGGCGCTGGTGATGAGGCGCGCATCGACCACGTTGAGCCCCATCTGATCGAGCACGGCGGTGGTGCGCGCGAAGCTGTGCACCCGGTTCGGCGTGTAGGTGAGCACCGCGGTGCCGCCGCGCTCGGCGAGCTGGCGGATCGCCACCAGCGGCGCATCGTCCTCGGCGCGGCGCGCGGCCAGCAGGCTCGTGTGCCAGGCGATCTCCTCGGCGGTGAAGCGCAGGAAGTAGGCTTCGGTCCACTGGGACCAGACCTTGGAGATCTCTTCGGCAGCGAGCGCGGGCAGCTTGGCGCGCGCGCTCTCCTGCGTCTCGCGGATCAGCTCGTCCTGGTCCACCGGCGTCTCGAGGCCGCGGCGCAGCGCGCGCTTGGTGCGCTCGTAGAACTCCTCGAACAGGCGCGCCTTCCATGCATTCCACAGCTTCGGGTTGGTCCCGCGCACATCGGCGACGGTGAGCACGTACAGATAATCGAGATGCGCCTGATCGCCGACGCGGCGCGCGAAATCATGGATCACCTCCGGATCGCTGATGTCCTTCTTCTGCGAGGTGATCGACAGGATCAGGTGATTGCGCACCAGCCATGCGACCAGGCGCGCCTCGTAGCGTCCTAGCCCCTGCTCGAGGCAGAACGCCTCGGCGTCGACCGCGCCGAGCTCCGAGTGATCGCCGCCGCGTCCCTTGGCGATGTCGTGAAACAGCGCCGCGAGGTAGGCGAGCTCCTGGCGCGGCAGCGATTGCATGATCTGCGAGAGCGCCGGAAACTCCTGGTTGTACTTGGGCATGGCGAGGCGGCGTAGATTGCTCACCACGAACAGCGTGTGCGCGTCCACGGTGTAGGCGTGGAACAGGTCGTACTGCATGCGCCCGACCACGCGGCCGAACGAGGGGATGTAGCGGCCCAGCACTCCGTACAGGTTCATGCGCCGCAGCTCGTGCGTCACTCCGACCGGCGCGCACAGGATCTCCATGAACAGGCGGTGGTGGCGCGGATTCTGGCGGAACTCCTCGTCGATGAGCGCGACGTGCGAGCCGATGAGGCGGATGGTCTCGGCGCGCACGCCGCGCAGCTCCGGATGCTGTTGCAGGAGCACGAACAGCTCGAGCAGCGCCGAAGGGTAGCGCGCGAAGACCTCCGCATGGGTGACCTCGAGGTAGTCGTTCCTGATCTGGAAGCGCGGATTGATGGGCACCGGCGCCCCGCTCGGGGTCAGGATCGCCTCGCGGAACAGCTGCAGCAGCATCTCGTTCAGCAGGCTGACGTCCATCACGGTGCGGTAGTACTTCTGCATGAGCTGCTCGACCGCGAGCGTGAAGCTCGCATCCTCGTAGCCGAACAGCTTCGCGAGCTTGATCTGGTAGTCGAACAGCAGGCGGTCCTCGCGCCGGCCGGTGAGCGTGTGCAGGCCGAAGCGCACCTTCCACAGGAACGCCTGGCCGGCCTTGAGCTTGCGCAGCTCCTCGCGCGTCAGGAATCCGTGCGCCACCAGCTCATCGAGCGTCTCGGTGCCGAAATGGCGCTTCGCCACCCAGCCGATGGTCTGGATGTCGCGCAGCCCGCCGGGGCTCGACTTGACGTTGGGCTCGAGATTGTAGGCCGTGTCGAAGTAGCGGTGATGGCGCTCGGTCTGCTCCTTGACCTTGGCCTCGAAGAAATCCTGCGACGACCAGAGCCGGTCCGGAGCGAGCGCGCGGCGCATGCCCGCGAACAGCGACTCCGGCCCCGCGAGCAGGCGCGCCTCGAACAGGGTGGTCGCCACCGAGATGTCGGCAAGGCTCTCGCGCTGGCAGTCATCGATCGAGCGCACGCTGTGTCCGACCTCGAGGCCGATGTCCCAGAGGAACGTCAGGAATTTCTCGATGTCCGACTGCCAGTCGGCCGAGTCGCTCTTCGGCAGGAGCACCATGATGTCGATGTCCGAGCTCGGGTGCAGCTCGCCGCGTCCATAGCCGCCGACGGCGATGAGGGCGAGGTCGCCGGCGAAGCGGCCCGCGTGCTGCACCCACGCCGCGCGCAGCGCCACATCGACCAGCCGCGCACGGTCGCGCACCAGATCCTCGACCGACTCATCGGCCTGGAAGCGCTCGCGCAGCAGCTCCGAGCCGGTATCGAGCACCTGGCGGAACGCCGCGGGAGAATAGGCGCCCGCCTCGAGCGCCTCGGGAACGGCAGCCAGATAGGCCCAATCGACGGTGTGGTCGAGGAGCTTCGCCCCGGCGCTCAAGAAGCCGCCGCCGCCGCCGGCAAAGCCGCGGCGGCGCCCAGGGTCAGCACTTCGTAACCCTGGTCGGTGACCAGGATGGTGTGCTCCCATTGCGCCGACAGGGACTGGTCCTTGGTCACCACCGTCCACCCATCCGGCAGGAGTCGCACATCGCGGCGCCCCGCGTTGATCATGGGCTCGATGGTGAAGGTCATGCCGGCCGCGAGCTCGAGACCCGTGCCGGGCTTGCCGTAATGCAGCACCTGCGGGTCCTCGTGGTATACGCGGCCGATGCCGTGGCCGCAGTACTCGCGCACCACCGAGTAGCCGTTGCTCTCGGCGAAGGTCTGGATCGCATGTCCGATGTCGCCGAGAAAGGCGCCGGGCTTGACCACGCGGATGCCGTGCCACATCGCCTCGTGGCACACGCTCGTCAGGCGCCGCGCGAGGATGCTCGCGTTGCCGACCAGGTACATGCGGCTGGTGTCGCCATGGAAGCCGTCGCGAATCACGGTGACGTCGATATTGACGATATCGCCGCCCTTCAAGCGTTTGTCTCCCGGGATCCCATGGCAGACCACGTGGTTCACCGAGGTGCAGATGGTCTTCGGGAAGCCACGGTAGTTGAGATTCGCGGGCACCGATTTCAGCTCGTCCACGATGAAGTCGTGGCAGCGCTGGTCGAGCTCCTCGGTGGTGACCCCGGGTTGCACGTAGGGCTCGATCATGTCGAGCACGCTCGCCGCCAGACGACCTGCCTCCCGCATTTTGTCCTGTTCCGCGGGCGTCTTGACGCTGACGTTCATGGGGCTATATGGCTTTGAGTCTCTCACGGCTTCATGGTATAAAGCGCGGCTATTTTTAACAACCCCGCACGCGTGTCGACACGGTCGGCCGGGTGCCCGGGCAATGCCTTGGATCTTAGGCCGCGGCCGCAGGATTCAAGGATACCCGGGTTGCCGATTGGGACACGCGGAGGCTCAACCCGACAAGGAGTTTTCATGGCCAGCGTGTCGATGCGACAGATGCTGGAAGCGGGCGTCCATTTTGGACACCAGACCCGCTTCTGGAACCCGAAGATGGCTCCCTTCATTTTCGGCGAGCGCAACAAGATCCACATCATCAATCTCGAGAAGACCCAGCCGCTCTATGCCCAGGCGGCCACCTTCATCAAGGGCGTGGCGGCGGAGGGCGGCAAGATCCTCTTCGTCGGCACCAAGCGCTCGGCGCGGGACGCCGTGCAGAAGGAAGCTTTGCGCTGCAGCATGCCTTATGTGAACCAGCGCTGGCTGGGCGGCATGCTCACCAACTTCAAGACCATCCGCCAGTCCATCAAGCGCCTCAACGAGCTCGACGACATGGCGCAGAACGGCACGCTCGAGCGGCGCGGCAAGAAGGAAGCGCAGATGTTGCGCCGGGAGATGGACAGGCTGCTGCGCAGCCTCGGCGGCATCCGCGAGATGAACGCGCTGCCCGACGCCTTGTTCGTCATCGACGTGGGTCATGAGGAGATTGCGATCCACGAGGCCAAGAAGCTCGGCATTCCGGTGGTCGCCGTGGTGGACACGAACTGCTCGCCCGACGGCATCGACTACGTGATCCCGGGCAACGACGATGCCATGCGCGCGATCCTCCTATACGCGGGCGGCGTCGCCGACTCGGTGCTCGAGGGCAAGGCCTCGCTCCCGGCCGTTCCGGTCGGCGAGGACGAGTTCGTGGAGCTCGACGAGGAGGGCAATCCCAAGAAGCGCTCCGCTCAGGCGCGCCGCTCGGCCCCCTCGGGCGGACGCGGCAAGAAGCCCGCGCCGCGGCGCAAAGTGCCGGTCACGGTGATCCCGGGAGCGGGCGCGGCGGTTGCGGCGCAGCTCGAGGAGGGCGAAACGGAGGGCGACGAGGTCGACGCTCCCGATGCGCCTCCCGTGGAGCAGCGCGCGGCCAGCGCCCCGCGCCGCCGTCCCGTGAATCGCCGGCCGCCGCCGCGCGGCGCTTGATCCGATGGATGACTCCAAGAAACCCATGAACATCACGGCAGAGACAGTGAAGCAGCTGCGCGAGCGCACCGGCGCCGGCATGATGGAATGCAAGAAGGCCCTGGTCGAGACCCAGGGCGACCTCGAGGCGGCCGCCGAGCTCATGCGCAAGAGCGGCCTCGCCAAGGCCGACAAGAAGGCGGCACGCGTGGCCGCCGAGGGCGCCATCGCGATCGAGCGCGCGCATCAGAGCGCGGTCATGGTCGAGGTCAATTGCGAGACCGATTTCGTGGCGCGGAGCGAGGAGTTCCAGAGATTCGCCCGCGAGCTCGCCAAGGCGGCGCTCGAAGCTGCGCCGGCCAACGTCGAAGCGCTGCTCGGCCTGCGCCACGGCTCGGGCACGCTCGAGGAGCAGCGGCGCGCGCTCATCGCCAAGATCGGCGAGAACATCGCGGTGCGGCGTTTCGCGCGCGTCACCGCGCCGGGTGCGCTCGGCGCCTACATCCACGGCACGCGCATCGGCAGCCTCGTGGCGCTCGAGGGCGGCGATGAGGCGCTGGCACGCGATCTCGCCATGCACGTCGCGGCGGTCAATCCGGCGTACATCGACGCGAGCACGGTTCCGGGACCGGTGCTCGACAAGGAGCGCGAGATTCTCACCGAGCAGACCAAGGGCGAGAAGAAGCCGCCGGAGATCGTCGCCAAGATGGTCGAGGGCCGGCTGCGCAAATTCCTGGGGGAGATCACGCTGCTCGGCCAGCCGTTCGTCAAGGATCCCGAGATCAGCATCGAGAAGCTGCTCAAGACAGCGGGCGCGCGCGTGCGCGAGTTCGTACGCTTCGAAGTGGGCGCGGGCATCGAGAAGAAGCAAGAGGACTTCGTGAGCGAGGTCATGTCGCAGGTGAAGTCCGCGGAGCCGCCCAAAGGCGGTTCCGGTCCCAGGCACTGACCCTTCAGCTGGAACGAAAGACCCCGCACCCGGCGGGGTCTTTTTTATAGTAGGGTACGAGATCATGACCGATACACCGCCCAACGCCCGCTACCGCCGCATCTTGGTCAAGCTTTCGGGCGAGGCGCTCATGGGAGGCGAGGACTACGGCATCGATCCGCTCATGCTGAAGCGCATCGCCGGCGAGATCCGGGATCTGACCCAGATGGGCGTTCAAGTGGCGGTGGTGCTCGGCGGCGGCAACATCTTCCGCGGCGCGGGCCTGGCCCGCGCCGGCATGGACCGGGTCACCGGCGACCACATGGGCATGCTCGCCACGGTGATCAACGCGCTCGCGCTGCAGGACGCGCTCGAGGCCCAGGGTACCTACGCCCGCGTGATGTCGGCGCTGCGCATCAACGAGGTGTGCGAGGACTACATCCGCCGCCGCGCGATCAGGCATCTGGAGAAGGGCCGGGTGGTCATCTTCGGTGCGGGCACGGGCAACCCCTTCTTCACCACCGACACCGCGGCGAGCCTCAGGGCCATCGAGATCAATGCCGACATCCTGCTCAAGGCCACCAAGGTGAACGGGGTCTACGATGCCGACCCGATGAAGCACCCGGATGCCCGCCGCTACACCCACTTGACCTTCGACAAGGTGCTGACCGATCGTCTCAACGTGATGGACGCGACGGCGATCGTCATGTGCCGCGACAACAACATGCCGCTGCAGGTCTTCAACCTGTTCCACGCCGGCGACCTGGTGCGCATCGTGCAGGGCGAGGATGTGGGAACCGTCGTCTCCGCCGGACCGTAGAAAGGACAAGCTATGCTCGAGGATTTGAAGAAAGACGCGACTTCCCGCATGCAGAAGTGCGTGTCGGCTTTCAAGGACCAGCTGAAGAAGCTGCGCACGGGGCGCGCCCATACCAGCCTGATCGAGCACATCAAGGTCGACTACTACGGCTCGGAGATGCCCTTGAACCAGGTGGCCAACATCGCCACCGAGGATGCGCGCACGCTCACGGTCACGCCGTGGGAGAAATCCATGGTGCCGGTGATCGAGAAGGCGATCTTCAAATCCGACCTCGGGCTCACACCGAACACCGCCGGCACCTTGATCCGCATCTCCATGCCGGCGCTCACCGAGGAGCGGCGCCGCGACATCACCAAGGTGGTGCGCTCCGAGGCGGAGAGCGCGCGCGTGTCGGTGCGCAACGTGCGCCGCGAGGTGATGAGCGAACTCAAGGAAATGCTCAAGGAGAAGCTGATCGCGCAGGATGAGGATCGGCGCGCTCAGGAGGAAATCCAGAAGCTCACCGACAAGCACGTCGCGGACATCGATCACGCCATGGCCGACAAGGAAAAGGAACTGATGCAGGTCTGAGGCCGGACCTGCAGCGCAACCCACCATGGCCGGCAAGCCGCAGCATGTCGCGATCATCATGGACGGCAATGGTCGGTGGGCCCGCTCGCGCGGCCTGCCGCGCGCCGCGGGCCACCGTGCGAGCATCAAGGTGGTGCGGCGCGTGGTGGAGGAATGCGCCGAGCGGCAGCTCCGCCATCTGACGCTGTTTGCCTTCTCGAGCGAGAACTGGCTGCGTCCCGCCGAGGAGGTCGGGATGCTCATGAAGCTGTTCCTCGACTCGCTGGTTCGCGAGATCGCGAACTTGCACAAGAACCAGGTGCGCCTGCGCTTCATCGGCGATCGGCAGGCCTTGGGGCCGGATCTCGTCCGCAGCATGGCGGATGCCGAGGCGCTCACCAGGGGCAATCTCGGACTCGGACTCAACGTTGCGGTCGCCTATGGCGGCCGCTGGGACATCACCCAGGCGTGCCGCGCGCTCGCGGCCGAGGTGGCCGCCGGCAGGCTGGCGCCCGCCGAGATCGGCGAGCAGCATCTGGCTGCGCGGCTCGCGCTTGCGGGAATTCCGGATCCCGATCTCCTGATCCGCACCGGCGAGGAGCTGCGGGTGAGCAATTTCCTGCTGTGGAATCTCGCCTACACCGAGCTGTACTTCACCCCCGTGCTGTGGCCGGATTTCTCCACCGCGCATCTGGATGCGGCGCTGGATTTTTTCGCGCAGCGCGAGCGCCGCTTCGGCAAAACCTCGGCGCAAGTCGCCGCGCGCGCCGATGCTTAGGCTGCGCATCCTCACCGCGCTCATCCTGGGCGGCGTGCTGCTGCTCGGCTTGTTCGCGCTCGAGCCGCGCTGGACGGTGCCCGCGTTCGGTGTGGTATTCGTGCTCGGGGCGTGGGAGTGGGCCAGCTTCGGCGGCCTGCGCTCGCCCGCGACGCGCCTCGTGTACGCGGCAGCGATTGCGCTGCTCTTGTTTCTCGGTTGGCGGCTGACGGCCGATGCGGAGCGCCTCGAGATCATTCTCGGGGTCGCCTGCCTGTGGTGGCTGATCGCCTTCGCCTGGCTGCTGATCGCTCCCGAGCGTCACCAGCCGCAGCTCACGCTCCTATGCGGCGTTCTGGTCCTGGTGCCCGCGTTCCTGGCGCTCGCGCGCCTGGACATCGCGCACCGCGGGCTGGTGCGCGGCCCGATGATCGTGCTGTGGCTGGTGTTCCTGGTCATCGCGGCGGACATTGGCGCGTTCTTCGTCGGACGGGCCTTCGGACGGCACAAGCTGGCGATGCGCGTGAGCCCGGGCAAGACCTGGGAAGGCGCTTTCGGCGGGCTTGCGGCCGTGGCGCTCGTGGCGCTCGCCGGCGCGGCCTGCTTCGGCCTGCCCTGGGCGCGCTCGCTCGCCTTCGGCTGCGCCGTCGGTGTGTTTTCGGTGGTGGGCGATTTGACCGAGAGCATGTTCAAGCGCGCGGCCGGCCTCAAGGACTCCGGCGGGTTGTTGCCGGGGCATGGCGGCATGCTGGATCGCATCGACAGCGTGAGCGCCGCGGCGCCGCTCTACGCGCTCGGCCTGTTCTCCTCGGGAGTCATCGCATGAGCAATCCTCGCGGCATCGCCATCCTCGGCTCGACCGGCAGCATCGGGCGCTCGACCTTGAGCGTCATCGCGCTGCACCCGCAGCTGTTCCGCGCCGCGGTTCTGGCGGCGCATGGCAGCTGGCAAGCGGTGGTCGAGCAGGCGCTCGAGTTCCGGCCGGACAGCGTGGTTCTGGTGGATCCGGCCGCCGCCGCCAAGGCGCGCGCCGCGCTCGCGCAGGCGGGCTCGGCGGTGCGTGTCGAGTGCGGCACCGAGGCGCTGGGTTGGGAAGTGACCCAGAGCAACGTCGAGATGGTCATGGCGGCGATCGTCGGCGCCGCGGGCCTGTTGCCGACGCTGGCGGCGGTGCGCGCGGGCAAGCGCGTGCTGCTCGCCAACAAGGAGGCGCTGGTGATGGCGGGGCGCTTGCTCATGGATGAGGTGAAGCGCGCCGGGACCGAGATCATTCCGATCGACAGCGAGCACAACGCGATCTTCCAGTGCATGCCCGCCGGCTACTTGCCGGGCGCAGCGGCGCGCGGCGTGACGCGCGTGATCCTCACCGCTTCGGGCGGTCCCTTCCGCACCACCGCGCTCGCCCGCTTCGAGAGTGTCACGCCCGACGAGGCGTGCAATCACCCGAAATGGAAGATGGGCCGCAAGATCTCGGTCGATTCCGCGACGCTCATGAACAAGGGGCTCGAGGTGATCGAGGCAACGCTGCTGTTCGGATTGCAGGAATCGCAGGTGAACGTCGTGGTGCACCCGCAGAGTCTGATTCACTCGCTGGTCGAGTATGCGGACGGATCGCTGCTCGCGCAGCTCGGAGCTCCGGACATGCGCACCCCGATCGCGCAGGCGCTCGCATGGCCTGAGCGCGTGGTTTCCGGTGTACAATCGCTCGACTTGGGGCAGATCGGGCGCCTTGATTTCGAGCCGCCCGATCACGTACGTTTTCCCAGCTTGCAGCTTGCCAGGGCTGCGGCGCGCGCCGGGGGCACGGCGCCGGCGGTGCTGAACGCGGCCAACGAGGTCGCGGTGCAGGCCTTTCTCGACCGGCGCTTGAACTTTAGCGGGATACCCACGGTCTGTGACAAAGTGTTGCAGCGCCTCGATGCGTGCCCGGTCAAAGCGCTGGGGGATGTCTTGGATGCGGACGCCGCGGCGCGACGCCTGGCGAGCGCGCTGATCGAGCCTGCGCATGGAGCTCTCGCATGAAGATGCTGATTTTCGCCGTCGCCTTTCTGGTGGCGATCGGCATTCTGGTCGCGGTGCACGAGTTCGGGCACTACTGGGTCGCGAAGAAGCTCGGCTTCAAGGTGTTGCGTTTCAGCATCGGCTTCGGCAAGCCGATCCTGACGCGCGTGGGGAAGGATGCCGACCGCACCGAGTACTGCCTGGCGGCGATCCCCCTGGGCGGCTACGTCAAGCTGCTCGATGAGCGGGAAGGGGAGGTCGACCCCGCCGAGCTGCCGCGCTCCTTCACCCGGCGGCCGATCGCGCATCGAGTGGCGGTTCTGCTGGCGGGACCCGCCATGAACCTCATCTTCGCCTCATTCCTGTACGCCATTCTCGCCATGGCCGGCACCGAGGTCGTGAAGCCCGTGGTCGGTCAAGTGCGCCTCGACAGTCCGGCCGCCGCGGCCGGACTCGAGCGCGGCGATGAGATCGTCGCGGTCGGCGATTATACGGTCGGGGACACCGAGGAGCTGCAGATCGATCTGCTGCGGCTGGTCTCGGCCGACAGCGCCGTTCCCTTGAAGGTGCACCGTGATGGCAGCGAGCTGTCGCTCACGCTGCACCTGCCATCCGACACACGCGCGCTGACCGAGCCCGGCAAGCTCCTGCCCGGCCTCGGATTCGATCTCGCGACCTGGCGCGCGGATACCCTGGTCCAATCGGTGCCCGCCGGCAGCGCGGGCGCCGCGGCGGGTCTCGAGCCGGGCGATCGCTTGCTGGCGGCGAACGATGAGCCGATCACCAACAGCTCGGATTTCATCGCCGCGGTCAGCGGATCTCCCGGCAAGGTGCTCGGCATCGACCTCGAGCGCAGGGGCGAGAAGATGCATATCGATGCCTCCGTCCCGGCGGTGACCGAGGACGGCCACGCGATCGGCCGGCTCGGCATCACGCTCACCGAAGGCGCGCGCAGCTGGCCGCCCGGCCTGCTCGAGATGCAGCGCTCCGGCCCGATCGCGGCCATCGGAGTGGGAATTGCGAAGACCTGGGAGATGTCCTCGCTCACCGTGCAGATGCTCTGGCGCATGATCGCCGGCGAGGTCTCGCCGAAGAACATCTCGGGCGTCGTGAGCATCGCCGAGTTCGCCGGAATCAGCGCCTATCTGGGCCTGGGCGCGTATCTGTCGTTCTTGGGCGTCATCAGCGTGAGCTTGGGAGTGCTGAACTTGATGCCGGTCCCGCTTCTGGATGGCGGGCAGGTGGTTTATCAATTGGTGGAGGCGGTCAAGGGAAGCCCGCTGTCGGAGCGCGCGCAAAGCTTCGGCCAGCAGGTCGGGATCGCCTTGCTGGTCGTATTGATGAGCCTCGCGTTTTACAACGATATTTCCAGGCATTTGAATTAACGGGGAATCATGATCAACTTCAAGCTCGCGCCGCACGGGCGGCGCCGTGCCGCTAGTCATATCCAACGAGATTGCATGCGGTCAGCGTCGCGTGCGGATTGAATTTCGTCTGATCTGCCTGGTGGCGCTCAGCATCGAGCCCCTGGGAGTTTCGCAGCTCGCGCAGCCGGCTCCGCAGGAGCCGCCGCAAGCGTCGCCGCAAGCGTCGCCGCAAGCACCGCCGCAGCCGCCGGTGCAGATTGCGCCGCCAAGCTCGCCCTCGAACTTCGTGGTGGGCGACATCCGCGTCGAGGGCTTGCAGCGCATCTCGGAAGGCACCGTCTTCAATTATCTGCCGGTGAACATCGGCGATCACCTCGACCAGCAGCGCATCGGCGAGGCGATGCGTGCGCTCTATGCCACCGGCTTCTTCCGCGACGTCGAGCTGCGGCGCGACGGCAATACCCTGCTCGTGGTGGTGGTCGAGCGTCCCTCGATCGCCAAGTTCGAGGTCAAGGGCAACAAGGACATCAAGACCGAGGACCTCACCAAGAGCTTGCGCAACGTCGGCCTCGCGCAGGGCAAGACCTTCGACCGCTCGGTCCTCGATGAGGTCAAGCAGTACCTCACCGATCAATACTTCAGCCGCGGCAAGTACGCGGTGCGCGTCGACACCAAGGTCACGGACCTCCCCGGCAACAAGGTCGACGTGCTGGTCGACATCAAGGAAGGCAAGCGCGCCAAGATCGAGATGATCAATCTCGTCGGCGACACCAAGTTCAAGGAAGCGGACGTGCTCCACACCTTCGAGCTCAAGACGCCGAACTGGCTGTCCTGGTACAAGCAGGACGACCGCTACTCGCGCGAATCGCTCACCGGCGATCTGGAGAAATTGCGCTCCTACTACATGGACCGCGGCTACGCGAACTTCCAGATCGAGTCCACTCAGGTGACGATCGCGCCCGAGAAGGACAACATGTACATCACCATCAACGTCAACGAGGGTGATGTCTTCAAGATCTCGGAGATCAAGCTCGCCGGCACGATGGTGGTTCCCGAGTCGCAGCTGCGCAAGCTCCTGTTGATTCACCCCGGCGACATCTACTCGCGCAAGCTGGTGACGAGCTCGCAGGAGCTCATGAGCTACCGGCTGGGCGCGGACGGCTACGCGTTCTCCAAGATCGATCCGGTGCCGACGCCCGACAACGACAAGAAGACCGTGTCGCTCACCTTCTTCATCGAGCCCGGCAACCGGGTGTACGTGCGTCACATCAACTTCAACAACACCACCGCCATCAACGACGAGACGCTGCGCCGCGAGATGCGCCAGCTCGAGGGCGGCTGGCTGTCGAACTCGGCGATCGAGCGCTCCAAGGAGCGCATCCAGCGGCTGCCCTACGTCGAGAAGGTGGAGTTCGAGACCAAGCCCGTGGCCGGCAGCGCCGACCTCGTGGACGTCGATTACAACATCAAGGAGGGCTTGCCGGGCCAGTTCGGCGGCGGCATCGGCTACTCCGAGGCCCAGCGCTTCAGCATCAACGGCAATTTCGTGCACTCGAACTTCATGGGCACGGGCGAGCGCATCGCGCTCGAGGTGAACGCGGGGGCCTACAGCAAGACCTATACCTTCGCGCACACCGATCCGTACATGACCATCGACGGCATCGCGCGCACCACCTCGCTGACCTATCGCGACATCACGCAGTTCGTGGCCTCCGCCTCGAAGTTCTCGACCAAGCAGCTGACGCTCGCCGAGAATTTCTCCTACCCGATCACCGAATACCAGTACCTGTCGGCCGGGCTCTCGGCCAACAAGAACGAGCTGGTGGTCTCGCAAGGCTACAGCTCCCAGCAGTCGATCAACTGGGTGCAGCACAACGGCCACACCTTCACGCGCTATCTGGACGATACCAACGGCGACAACCTCATCAACTCGCTCGACAATCCGTACACGGTCTACGGCAGCGACTTCTACTCGTACGAGATCTCCGCGGGCTGGAACCTCGACACGCGCAACCGCGCCATCTTCGCCGATCGCGGCCTGCATCTCGCGCTCTCCGGCCGCTACGCGCTGCCCTTCAGCGACGTCAAGTACTACGCCACCAACATGCAGTTCCTGCAGTACGTGCCGATCTGGCACAAGTGGCTTCTGTCGTACAACGCGAGCGTCGACTACGCCTCCTCGCTCGGCAAGACGACCTTCCTGCCGCCCTATTTGAATTATTTCGCCGGCGGTCCGGACAGCGTGCGCGGCTACCGGGAGAGCACCCTGGGCCCTCGGGACAACATCGGCATCGGCAACCCGTTCGGCGGCAACTTCAGAGTCATCAACCGGCTCGAGCTCTTGTTTCCGGTCCCGGACAAGTGGAAGAGCGCGGCTCGGGTGAGCTGGTTCTACGACATGGGGAACGTGTTCTACACGGGCAGCAAGGTCAAATTCCTGGGCGAGGACGACATTACGCCGGTCGATTACCACTTCGCTTATGATAGACTGAAGAGATCGACGGGGATCGCGGTCCAGTGGCTCGCCCCCCTGGGCTTGTTCCGCTTCTCGTACGGCGTCCCGTTGAACGCATATCCCGGCGACACTGTGAGATTCAACGACGAGACGGAGCGTTTTCAATTCTCCATTGGTCAGGCGTTTTGACCTACTACAACTCGAGGTCTTCAAAACAAACATGTCGACTTTCAATCGCGTCCTTCCGTTCCTGGGGCTTTGCGGGCTGCTGGCGGCCGGCCAGGCCAGCGCGGAAATCAAGATCGGCTACGTGAACTTCAACAAGCTTCTGGAGGATGCGCCGCAGACCAAGGCGGCCATGCAGACGCTCGAGAACGAGTTCGGACCGCGCCGCCGCGAGCTCATGACCATGCAGAACGACCTCAAGGCCAAGGAAGACAAGCTGCAGAAGGAAGGCGCGGTGATGTCGGAGGCCGACCGCAGCAACGCGGAGAAGGTTTTCCGCGACCAGCAGCGCGAATTCTCGCGCAAGGCGGGCGAATTCCAGGACGATGCCTCGACCCGCAAGAACGAGGAGCTCGGCAAGGTGCAGCGCTACCTGGTCGGTGAGATCCAGAACTACGCCAATGCGCAGGGCTTCGATCTGGTCCTTGGGGATGTGTTCTTCGCGAAGCAGCCGCTCGACATCACGGCCGCCGTGCTCCAGGTGCTGCAGAGCAAGCCGGCCTCGATCTCCGGATCCTCGAGCGCCCCGGCCAAGACCTCGGCACCGGCCAAGCCGACCGGCAGCAACAAATAGCGCGGCAGGCTTCCGCACGGGATGTGCGCCGGTGCCTGCTGATTTCAGCCTCGGGGAGTTGGCGGTACGCTTCGGGCTCACGCTGCGCGGATCGCCCGATACCCGCGTGTCGCGAGTGGCGACACTTGGCCAGGCGAGCGCCGGTACCCTGAGCTTCCTCGCCAACAGCCGCTACCGGCGCAGCCTGCCCGCGACACGCGCGAGCGCCGTGGTGCTCGCAGAGGAGGATGCCGGGGCCTGTCCCGTCGCCGTGCTGATCGCTCCCAATCCGTACCTCGCCTATGCGCGTATCGCGACCCTCTTGCATCCGGAGCCGAAGGCGGCACCGGGCGTGCATGCGAGCGCGGTGGTCTCGCCCGGGGCGCGCCTCGCCGCGACGGCTGCGGTCGGGCCTCTTGCGCTCATCGAGGATGGGGCGGAGATCGGCGAGCGCGCCGAGATCGGACCGGGCTGCATCGTGCAGCAAGGCGCGCGCGTCGGGGCGGATACGCGGCTCGTGGCGCGCGTCACTCTGTATCCGCGCGTGGCCATCGGCGCCCGCTGTCTCGTGCACGCGGGCGCAGTGATCGGTGCGGACGGCTTCGGCTTCGCGCAGGACCGCGGGACGTGGGTCAAGGTCCCGCAGGTCGGCAGCGTGCGGATCGGGGACGATGTGGAGATCGGCGCGAATACCACCATCGATCGGGGCGCGATCGGCGATACCATCGTCGATGATGGCGCCAAGCTCGACAACCAGATCCAGGTGGGCCACAACGTGAGCATCGGCGCGCACAGCGCCATCGCCGCCTGCACCGGCATCTCCGGATCGACCACGCTCGGTGCGCGCTGCATGGTCGGGGGCATGGTGGGTTTTGCCGGACACCTGAGCATCGCCGACGACGTGGTCATCACCGGCTGCAGCCTGGTGAGCGCCTCGATCCGCGAGCCCGGCAGCTACTCGAGCGGCATGCCGACCGTGCCGACGCGCGCGTGGCGGCGCATGGTGGCACACTTGCGACGATTCGGTGAAAAGGAGCGATGATGGCAGAGCCTTGCAAAATGGATATCGAAGCGATCATGCACCTGTTGCCGCACCGGTATCCCTTCTTGCTGGTCGATCGCGTGCTCGACGTGCAGGCGGGACAGTACGTGCACGCCATCAAGAACGTGACCTTCAACGAGCCGTTCTTCCCCGGTCATTTCCCGAACCGGCCGGTGATGCCGGGCGTCATGATCATCGAGGCGCTGGCGCAGGCCTGCGGCATTCTCGCCTTCAAGACCGTCGAGGTGGTGCCGGATTCGCACACGCGCTTCTACTTCGTCGCGATCGACAACGCGCGCTTCCGGCGGCCGGTCGAGCCGGGCGATCAGCTCACGCTCAAAGCGCAGCTCAAGCGCAGCTTCAAGGGCATCTGGAAATTCGACTGCGTCGCCGAAGTCGACGGCGCGGAGGTCGCTTCGGCCGAGATCATGGTGGCGCCGGAGACCAAGGCAGGGGGCGCGAAGGCCAGGCCGAAGGGCGAGGACAAGGCAGAGAGCAAGGGAGAGCCGGGATGATCGATGCGCGCGCGGTGATCTCGCCGCAAGCGGATATCGCACCCGACGTCGCGATCGGTCCCTACAGCATCATCGGCGCGGGAGTATCGATCGATTCGGGCAGCTGGGTCGGACCGCACGCCGTCATCAACGGCCCGACGCACATCGGCAAGGACAACAAGATCTATCAGTTCGCCTCGATCGGCGATGCTCCCCAGGACAAGAAGTACAAGGGCGAGCCGACGCGGCTGACGATCGGCGATCGCAACGTGTTTCGCGAATCGGTGACCGTCAATCGCGGCACGGTCACGGGCAACGGCATCACCGTGATCGGCAACGACAACTTGCTGATGGCTTACTCGCACGTGGCGCACGATTGCACCCTGGGCGATCAGATCGTGCTCGCGAACTGCGCCACCCTCGGCGGTCACGTCGAGCTCGGCGACTGGGTGATCATGGGCGGGCTCTCGGCCGTGCACCAGTTCAGCAAGGTGGGCGATCACTGCTTCCTCGCGCACAACGCCATGGTGACGCGCGATGTCCCGCCTTACGTGATGGCGGTCGGCCGGCCCGCGGCGCCGCACAGCGTGAACTCCGAAGGGTTGAAGCGCCGCGGATTCAGCGAGGAGCAGATCCGCAACATCCGCCGCGCCTACCGGGTACTGTACCGCTCCGGACTCAAGCTGGAGGCCGCGGTGGAGGAGCTCGAGCGCGTGGCCGCATCCCAAGCCGAGATCCGGCCGTTCGTCGATTTCATCAAACGCAGCTCGCGCAGCCTCATCCGTTAGCGCCATGAAGGCGCCGTTGCGCGTGGGACTCATCGCCGGCGAAGCCTCGGGCGATACGCTCGGAGCGGGTCTCATCGAGGCTCTCAAGCAGCTCGAGCCCGGGGCGCAGTTCTTCGGCGTCGCCGGACCCAAGATGCGGGCCGCGGGCTGCGAGGCCTGGGAGCCCGCCGAGTCGCTCGCGGTCATGGGCCTGTTCGAGGTGCTGCGCGAGCTGCCGCGCTTGCTCACGCTGTTGAAGCGTCTGCGCCTGGCCTTCATCGAGGCGCGCCCCGACGTGTTCGTCGGCATCGATGCGCCGGACACCAACCTGCGGCTCGCGCGCGCGCTGCACCGCGCCGGGATTCCCACCGTCCAGTACGTGAGCCCGCAGGTCTGGGCGTGGCGCCAGGGCCGCGTGCGGCGCATCCACGAATCGGTGGATCTGGTGCTCTGCCTGCTGCCGTTCGAGAAGAGCTTCTACGAGAATCAAGGGGTTCACGCCGAGTTCGTCGGCCATCCGCTCGCCGATGCGATCCCGCTCGAGGTCGATCGCCGCGCGGCGCGTGCCGCGCTCGGCCTTCCGCTCGAGGCGGCCGTGATTGCGCTCCTCCCCGGCAGCCGGCGCGGGGAGGTGAGCCGGCTCGCACCGGACTTCGCGCGCACCGCCGCCTGGCTCGCGCGGCGGCGTCCGGCACTCGAGTTCGTGGCGCCGATGGCCTCGCCCGCCGTGCGCGCCATCTTCGAGCGTGCCCTGGCGCGCATCGCGCCCGAGGTACCGATTCGCCTGATCGACGGCCAAGCGCAGAGCGCGCTCATCGCCGCGAACGCGGTCCTGGTCGCCTCGGGCACGGCGAGTCTCGAGGCGGCGCTGTGCAAGCGCCCGATGATCGTCGTGTACCGGCTGGGCGCGCTCACCGCCTGGGCGCTCAAGCACCTCAATCTGGTCAAATCCAGGTTTTTTGCGCAGCCGAATCTACTTGCGGATCGGCGCGTCGTCGGCGAGTATTTTCAGGAGCAGATCGACCCGCAATCGCTGGGGGCGGAGCTTCTGATGTGGCTCGACGATGAGCGCCGGCGCACCGAATTGGAGCAGGAGTTCGTGAAGCTGCACGTCGATCTGAAGCGCGATGCCAGCGCGCGCGCGGCGCGCGCGATTCTCGCGCTGATCGACCGGCCGGTGGCGGCTGCGGCGGCAGTGACGTGAGGCCGCACGTCGCGGGGATCGACGAGGCGGGACGCGGCCCTCTGGCCGGCCCGGTGGTCGCCGCCGCGGTGATCATCGGCCGCGGCCGGGGAATCCCCGGACTCGCCGACTCGAAGGTCCTGAGCGCCGAGACCCGCGCCCGCTTGAGCGGCGAGATTCGCCGCCGCGCGCTCGCCTTCGGCATCGGCTGGGCCGACCCGGCCGAGATCGATGCGCTCAACATCCTGCATGCGACCTTCCTCGCCATGCGGCGCGCGGTGCTCGCGATGCCGCTCTGCCCGAGCCGCTTGCTCGTCGACGGCAACCGTCTGCCCTGCCTCGCCGGCCTCGGCGCGACGCTCAGTGCGCGTGCGATCGTCGGCGGTGATGCCTCGGAGCCGGCCATCAGCGCCGCCTCCATCCTCGCGAAGACCGCTCGGGATGAGTATATGGATCAAATGGATACGCTCTATCCTCAATACGGTTTCGCAAGTCACAAGGGATACGCGACGCGCGCGCACCGCAGGCGTCTCGCCGATCACGGCCCCTGTCCCCTGCACCGGCGCAGCTTCGCGCCGGTCGAGATCGTCTTGAGCGGCGGCGCGCTGCCCGAGGACTTCGATCCCGAGCTCGAGTGGATCGCGGATATCGAGGAAGACCCGGAGATCGCCCTGTACGAGGAGCGCTCGTGAGCCGGTTCGTGCACCTGCATCTGCACACCGAGTATTCGCTTATCGACGGCATCGTGCGCGTGCCCGAGCTCATGACCGCGGTCGCGGCCGCGCCCATGCCGGCGGTCGCGCTCACCGATCAGAGCAACCTGTTCGCGATGGTAAAGTTCTACAAGGAAGCTCTCGCGGCCGGAGTGAAGCCCATCATCGGCGTCGATGCCCTGATCCGCGAGCCGGGCGAGCGCGCGCCGCCCTCCAGGGCGGTGTTCCTGTGCCAGAACCTCAAGGGCTACCGCCATCTCACGCAGCTCGTTTCGCGCTCCTTCCTCGAGGGCCAGCTGCGCGGGGCGCCGATGCTCGAGCGTGCCTGGCTCGAGCCGGCGGTGCTCGAGGGACTCATCGTGCTCTCGGGCGGCCCCGCGGGCGATGTCGGCCAGGCGCTGGTGCGCGGCAACCTCGAGGAGGCGACGCGCTGCCTCGCGCGCTGGCAGGCGCTCGCCGGCGAGCGCTTCTATCTCGAGGTGCTGCGCACGGGACGGAGCGGTGAGAGCCTCTACAGCGAGGAGGTCATGCATCTCGCGCGCAGCCGCGGGGTCGCGGCCGTCGCCACCAACGACGTGCGTTTCCTGACGCGCGGCGAGTTCGAGGCGCACGAGGCGCGCGTCTGCATTCGCGAGGGGGCGTTGCTCGCGGACGCGAGTCGTCCGCGGCGCTACTCCGAGGAGCAATATCTCAAGTCACCCGCGGAGATGGCCGCGCTCTTTGCCGACGCGCCGGAGCTGATCGCGAACTCGCTCGAGATCGCCAAGCGCTGCTCGCTCGAGATCAAGCTCGGAGCCTCCATGCTGCCCGCCTACCCCGTGCCCGCCGGGGAGACCACCGAAGGGTTTCTGCGCCAGGAATCGCAGCGCGGACTCGGCGTGAGGATCGATGAGGCCAGAACGCTGCGCGGCATCGTGTGCGAGGGCGAGCGTTACGCGGCGCGGCTCGAGCTCGAGCTCGGCGTCATCTGCGCCATGGGCTTCGCGGGCTACTTCCTCATCGTCGCCGACTTCATCCGCTGGGCGCGCGGCAACGGTGTGCCGGTCGGCCCGGGCCGCGGCTCGGGTGCGGGCTCGCTGGTCGCGTACGCGCTCGGCATCACCGACCTCGATCCGATCGAGCACGACCTCTTGTTCGAGCGCTTCCTGAACCCCGAGCGGGTGTCGATGCCCGATTTCGACGTCGACTTCTGCATGGAGGGACGCGATCGGGTCATCGAGTACGTGGCCAACAAGTACGGCCGCGAGCGCGTCTCGCAGATCATCACCTACGGCACGCTCGCCGCCAAGGCGGTGATCCGCGACGTCGGCCGGGTGCTCGGCCACAACTACGGCTATGTCGACAAGATCGCGAAGCTGGTTCCGTTCGAGATCGGCATCACCCTCGACAAGGCGCTCGAGCAGGAAGAGGAGCTGAAGCGGCTGTACACGGGCGATGCGGAGGTGCGCGAGCTCATCGATCTCGCCCGCTCCCTCGAGGGCCTGGCGCGCAACGCCGGCACCCACGCGGGCGGCGTGGTCATCGCTCCTTCGGTGCTCACGGACTTCACGCCGCTCTACTGCGAAGAGGGCAGCGCGACACCGGTCACGCAGTTCGACAAGGACGATGTCGAGGCGGCCGGACTGGTCAAGTTCGATTTCCTGGGGCTGCGCACGCTCACGGTGATCGACTGGGCGGTGCGCGACATCAACGCGCTGCGCGAGAAGGCGGGCGAGCCGCCGCTCGTGATGAGCGCGCTGCCCATGGACGATCCGGCCACCTATCAGCTGCTGAAGAGCTGCCGCACCACCGCGGTGTTCCAGCTCGAATCGCGCGGCATGAAGGACCTCATCCGGCGCCTGCAGCCGGACCGCTTCGGCGATATCGTCGCGCTGGTGGCGTTGTTCCGGCCGGGTCCGCTGCAATCGGGCATGGTGGACGATTTCATCGCGCGCAAGCACGACACCAGCGGTGCCACCATCGATTATCTGCATCCCGACTTGAAGCCCGCGCTCGAGGCGACCTACGGGGTCATCCTCTACCAGGAGCAGGTCATGCAGATCGCGCAGATCCTCGCCGGCTACACGCTCGGCGGAGCGGACTTGCTGCGCCGCGCGATGGGCAAGAAGAAGCCCGAGGAGATGGCCAAGCAACGCTCCGTGTTCGTCCAGGGCGCGGTCGCGCGCGGCGTGCGCGAGGCGCAGGCCACGATGATCTTCGATTTGATGGAGAAGTTCGCGGGCTACGGCTTCAACAAGTCGCACTCCGCCGCCTATGCCGTGCTCTCCTACCAGACCGCGTGGCTCAAGGCGCATTATCCGGCCGCGTTCATGGCCGCGGTGCTGTCCGCCGACATGGACAAGACCGACAAGGTGGTGACGCTGATCGATGAGTGCGTGAGCATGAATCTCACCGTGCACCCGCCGGATGTGAACGAGTCGCTCTACGCCTTCAAGGTCGCGGGACCCATGAGCATCCGTTACGGCCTGGGCGCGATCAAGGGTGTGGGGCAGTCCGCGGTCGAGGCGCTCATCGAGGAGCGCACGGCACGCGGGCCGTTCAGGAGCCTGCCTGACCTGTGCCGGCGCGTCGATCTGCAGCGGGTCAACCGCCGCGTGTTCGAGGCGCTCATCCGCTCCGGCAGCCTCGATCCGCTCGGCGCGAATCGGGCCACGCTCAGCGCCGAGCTCGATCGCGCGATGCAGGCCGGCGAGCAGAACTCGCGCGCGATGAGCATCGGGCAGGTGGATCTGTTCGGGGTCGCGACGCCCGCCGCGCAGGAGTGCGCCTTGCCCGAATGGAGCGAAGCGCAACGGCTCGCCGGCGAGCGCGAGACGCTCGGCCTGTACCTGAGCGGTCACCCGATCACGCCCTACGAGCCGGATCTCAAATTCCTGGTGACCGCTCGCTTGGTGGACGTGGGCGGACCGAAGCCCGCGGCCGCTCCGGGCGAGCGCGGCTGGAGCCAGGGAAAGGCGGCCACCGTCGCGGGTCTGGTGCTCGAGATACGGCGCCGGCCGAATCGCGTGACGCTCATGCTGGACGATCGCAGCGCGCGCCTCGAGGTCACCCTGTTCGAGGAAACCTTTCAGCAGTACCGCGACATCGTGGTGAAGGACGCGATTCTGATCATCGAGGGCACGCTGCGCTTCGACGATTTCATCGAGGCCTGGCGGCTGCAGGCGAAGACGCTCATGGATATCGACCGGGCGCGCGAGCGCTTCGCCCGCCGCCTGTGGCTCAAGTGGCCCGCCGAGCTCGACACGCCGCACGGCATGAGCCGCTTCGAGGAGCTCCTGCGACCCCATCTCAAAGGCCCCTGCGGCGTGAGCATTGCGCTCAACCGGCCGGGTTATTCGGGACGGCTCAACCTCGCGGATTCGTGGTCGGTGCGGCCAAGCCGCGAGCTTCTCGATAAACTATCCGCCCTGGTGGGACGCGAGGGCTGGTATCTGGTGTACGGTCCGCGCAATGATATCCGCGGCGAGGAAACCTCTTCATGGCGCTGAATTTCCTGGAATTTGAACAACCGATCGCCGAGCTGGAAGCGAAGATCGAAGAGCTCAAGTTCCTGGGCTCCGATGCGAGCATCAACATTGCGGAGGAGGTGAAGCGGCTGCAGTCGAAGAGCCGCGCGTTGACCAGCACCATCTTCTCGAACCTCTCGCCCTGGCAGATCACGCAGCTCGCGCGTCATCCGCAGCGTCCCTACACCCTGGATTACGTATCGCTGATCTTCAGCGACTGGCAGGAGCTGCACGGCGATCGCATGTACTCGGACGACCTCGCGATCGTCGGCGGACTCGCCCGGCTCGAGGGATTGCCGGTGATGGTCATCGGGCATCAGAAAGGGCGCGACACCAAGGAGCGCGTGCGGCGCAACTACGGCATGCCCAAACCCGAGGGTTACCGCAAGGCGCTGCGGTTGATGCGCATGGCGGAGCGCTTTCGCATCCCGATCATCACGCTCATCGACACGCCGGGAGCCTATCCGGGCATCGGCTCGGAGGAGCGCGGCCAGAGCGAGGCCATCGCGCGCAATCTGTTCGAGATGTCGCATCTCGCCGCGCCCATCCTGTCGGTGGTCATCGGCGAGGGCGGCTCGGGCGGCGCGCTCGCGATCGGCGTCTGCGACCGGCTGGTGATGCTGCAGTTCAGCGTCTACTCGGTGATCTCGCCGGAGAGCTGCGCCTCGATCCTGTGGAAGAGCACCGACAAGAAAGAGATCTCCGCCGACGCCATGGGCGGGACCGCCGAGCGCCTGAAGAAGCTGGGACTGGTCGATGAGGTTCTGAAGGAGCCGAACGGGGCGGCGCACCGCGATCCACAGGCCATGGCCGCGGCGATGAAGGAAAGCATGATCAAGCACCTCGCGGAGCTTTCCAAGCAACCGATCACGACCCTTCTGGACGCGCGTCAGGCCCGCTTGCGCGGCTTCGGCGTGTTCCGCGACGCCTAGCCCATGCAGTTCGGCGCGGCCGTGCTCGCTGCCGTGCTCGACCAGAACGTGCCCGAGGGCACCACCGGGCTCCTGGTCGGTGTGAGCGGCGGCCCCGATTCGGCCTGCCTGCTCACCGCGCTCACCGAGGCGGCGGCGCTGGCGCGCGAGCCGGGGCCGGCCTCGTCCGCGAGGCGCTCCGGCTTCTGGCCGGTGCGAGCGCTGCACGTCGATCATGGATTGCAGGCCGCCTCGGCGGCGCTGCACGCCGCCGCCGCCGAGCAGTGCCGGCGCCTCGAGGTCGCCCTCAGTGTCGCGAGCATCAGCGTCGAGAGCGGCGCCGGCGTGTCGATCGAGGCCGCGGCTCGCGCGGCTCGCTATCGCGCTTTCGCCGCGCAGCTCGAGCCCGGTGAATGCCTGCTCACCGCGCACCACGCGAAGGACCAGGCCGAGACCTTGCTGCTTCAGCTGTTGCGCGGCGCCGGTCTCAAGGGGTTGTCATCGATGCCGCTGCGCCGGCGCTTCGCGGCCGGCTGGCATCTGCGCCCGCTCATCGACGTCCCGCCGCGCGCGCTCGAGGCCTATCGCGCGGCGCGCGGCGTGACGGCGTTCGAGGACCCGATGAATCGCGATGCGCGCTTCGATCGCGTGTACCTGCGCGCGCACGTATGGCCCGCCATCGAGGAGCGCTGGCCGGGGGCATGCGGCGCGCTCGCGCGCGCGGCGCATCATCTGGCGGACGCGCAGGAGCTGCTCGATCTCAGCGCCGCCGACAGCATGCGCCGCTTGCGCGACGGTGAGGCCCTCTCGATTGCGGGGCTGCGTGCGCTCGGGGCGCGTGAGCGGGTGAGCGTGGTGCGGCACTGGCTGCACGACTCGGGCGTGACGCCCCCCTCCACGCTCAAGCTGACCGAGGCGGTGCGCCAGGTCCTGACCGCCGAGTCGGATCACTTGCCCACGATCGTCTGGGGCGAGCATGCGCTGCGCCGCTATCAGATGCGCCTGTTCGTCACCGCCGCGGCCGTGCCCGCCCTCGGCGCGCCGTTGCGCTGGCCGCTCTCGCGCGGAGCGCGCCTCGAGCTCGGCCCGGGCCTCGGCACGCTCCACTGGATCGAGCAAGCAGGGGGGCTCGACGGCGCGCGCTTGCCGCAACTGCTCGAGGTGCGCCGTCGCGCCGGCGGCGAGTCGCTCAAGGTCGGCGCGCGTGCGCGCACGCACAGCGTCCAGCATCTGTGCCAGACGATGGGCGTGCTGCCCTGGATGCGCGATGCGTTGCCGCTCATCTACGCGGGCGGCGAGCTGATCGCGATCGGCGACCTGTGGCAGGACGCTCGCTGGCGCGTCGCCGCGGACGCCCCGGGCTTCGGCTGCGTGTGGGAGAATGCCCCGGCGCTCACCTAGAGCTCGCCTGCCGCATCGCATGCGCGCGCTTTGCAAGGCCTCCCGATTGTGGCATCGGGTGCGATCTGGTATTCTGAACTCCCGTCGAATTTCCAATTCCTTTGGCTACGGTTGTGTCGCGTGAGATGTGAGTTTCCCGCGATTCACTCGATTGGCGGCGGTTCCTATGACCCGATTCGTTTTCGTCACCGGCGGCGTGGTCTCCTCGCTGGGCAAGGGGATCGCATCCGCCTCGCTGGGCGCGATCCTCGAGGCGCGCGGCCTGAAGATCAGCATGGTCAAGCTGGACCCGTATATCAACGTGGATCCCGGCACGATGAGCCCGTTCCAGCACGGCGAGGTGTTCGTCACGGCGGACGGCACCGAGGCGGACCTCGATCTCGGCCACTACGAGCGCTTCGTGCGCACCACCACCGGACGCAACAGCAATTTCACCACCGGCCGCATCTACGAGCGGGTGATCGCGAAGGAGCGGCGCGGCGATTACCTGGGTGCGACCGTGCAGGTCATCCCGCACATCACCGATGAGATCAAGTACCGGATTCGCCAGGGGGCGGCCGACGCCGATGTCTGCATGGTGGAGGTCGGCGGCACGGTGGGCGACATCGAGTCGCTGCCGTTCCTCGAGGCGATCCGCCAGATGGGCGTCGAGCTCGGGCGCAACCGCGTGCTCTACATGCACCTGACGCTGGTGCCGATCGTGGGAGGCTCGGGGGAGATCAAGACCAAGCCGACCCAGCACTCGGTGAAGGAGCTGCGCGGCATCGGTATCCAGCCCGACGTGCTGCTGTGCCGCTGCGCCCATTCGCTGCCCGACGAGCAGCGGCGCAAGATCGCGCTGTTCACCAACGTCGAGGAGCGCGCGGTGATCTCCGCGGTCGATGCCGACGACATCTACAAGATTCCGCTGCTGCTGCACGAGCAGAACCTCGATGACATCGTGGTCGACAAGCTGCGCCTCGATGCCCCGGCCTGCGATCTATCGGAGTGGCGCGCCGTGGTCGCGGCCAAGCAGAATCCGGAGGCCGTGGTCGACATCGGCATGGTCGGCAAGTACGTGCAGATCCGCGATTCCTACATCTCGCTCAACGAGGCGCTGATGCACGGCGGCATCAAGACGCGCACGCGGGTCAACATTCACTACTTCGAATCGCAGGATCTCGAGCGCTCGGGCCCCTCGGCGCTGCAGAACATGGATGCGATCCTGGTGCCCGGCGGATTCGGCGATCGCGGCATCGAGGGCAAGATCCAGGCGATTCGCTTTGCCCGCGAGAATCGCATTCCCTACCTCGGCATCTGCCTGGGGATGCAGCTGGCGATCATCGAGTACGCGCGCAACGTGGTCGGCCTGAAGGGCGCCAACAGCACCGAGTTCGACCGCGCCACCCACCATCCGGTGATCGCGCTCATCACCGAGTGGCAGGATCTCGCGCGCGGACAGCAGGTGCGTAGCGACAAGTCCGACATGGGCGGCACCATGCGCCTCGGGGCGCAGGAGACGCGCCTCAAGCCCGGCTCGCGCGTGCGCGCGCTCTACGGCAAGGAATCCATCTTCGAGCGCCATCGCCACCGCTACGAGTTCAACAACAACTACCTCGATGAGCTGACCGCGGCCGGCCTCAATTTCTCGGGCTTCTCCGCCGACGGCCTGGTCGAGTTCATCGAGCTCGACTCGCATCCCTGGTTCATGGCGAGCCAGTTCCATCCGGAGTTCACCTCGACGCCGCGCGATGGACATCCGCTGTTCGCAGGCTTCATCCGGGCCGCGCGCGCCTATCGAGCCCAGCTTCAGCCCGGTCGCGCGACGGCATGAGATTGCTGTCGTTCGAGGTGGGCGAGGATCGGCCGCTGTTCCTGATCGCCGGGCCGTGCGTGGTCGAAAGCGAAGCGCTGGTGCTCGAGGTCGCCGGCAAGCTGCGCGAGCTGTGCGCGGCGCTCGCGATCCCGTTCATCTTCAAGGCCTCGTTCGACAAGGCCAACCGCTCCTCGCGCGCGAGCTTCCGCGGTCCCGGATTCGAGGCGGGGCTCAAGGCGCTCGCGCGGGTGCGCAAGGAGATCGGGGTGCCGGTGCTCACCGACGTGCACGAGGACACGCCGCTCGCCGAGGTGGCGCAGGTCGTCGACGTGCTGCAGACGCCCGCCTTCCTCTGCCGTCAGACGAACTTCATCGTCGCGGTCGCCTCGCAGGGCAAGCCCGTGAACATCAAGAAGGGACAATTCCTGAGCCCGTGGGAAATGCAGAACGTGGTCGACAAGGCGCGCTCCACCGGCAACGCCCAGATCATGGTATGCGAGCGCGGCTTCTCCTTCGGCTACAACAACCTGGTCTCGGACATGCGCTCGCTCGCCGTGATGCGCTCGACCGGATGTCCGGTGATCTTCGATGCCACCCATTCGGTGCAGCTGCCGGGCGGGAAGGGCGATGCCTCGGGCGGCCAGCGCGAATTCGTGCCGGTGCTCGCGCGCGCGGCGGTCGCGGCCGGCATCGCCGGCATCTTCATGGAGACGCATCCGGAGCCCGCGAAGGCGAAGTCGGATGGTCCCAACGCATGGCCGCTCGAGCGCATGGCGCCGCTCCTCGCGACGCTCAAGGAGCTCGACCGCGCCGTCAAGAAGCAGCCGTTCGAGGAGTCGTTGCTATGAAGGAGCCTACCCCATGAGCCGCATCGCCGACGTTCGAGGGCGCGAGATCATCGATTCGCGCGGCAATCCCACGGTCGAGGCCGAGGTCACGCTCGACTCGGGCGCCATGGGCCGCGCGGCGGTGCCGTCCGGCGCATCGACCGGCTCGCGCGAGGCGGTGGAGCTGCGCGACGGTGATCCCAAGCGCTATCTCGGCAAGGGCGTGCGCAAGGCGGTGGAGCACGTGAACGGAGCGCTGCGCGGCATCGCGGTGGGCCTGCCCGCGGAGGATCAGCCGGGTCTCGACCGCAAGATGATCGCCGCCGACGGCACCGACAACAAATCCAAGCTCGGAGCCAATGCGATCCTCGCCGTGTCGCTCGCCGCCGCGCATGCAGCGGCGCGCGATCGCAAGCTGCCGCTGTACGCGCACCTGGCAGGCGCGATGACTCCGCTGATGCCGGTGCCGATGATGAATATCATCAATGGCGGCGCGCACGCCGACAACAGCGTCGACATCCAGGAGTTCATGATCCTGCCGATGGGCGCACCGTCGCTCTCGGAGGCGATCCGCTATGGCGCCGAGGTGTTTCACTCGCTGAAGAAGGTGCTGCACGGCAAGGGGCTCAATACCGCGGTCGGCGACGAAGGCGGATTCGCGCCCGACCTGCCCTCGAACGAGGCCGCCCTCGCCGTGATCCTGGAGGCGATCGACAAGGCGGGCTACCGCGCCGGGCGCGACATCTATCTCGGCCTCGATGTGGCGAGCAGCGAGTTCTACAGGAACGGCGTCTATGAGCTCGAGTCGGAGGGGCGCAAATTCACATCGAGCGAGTTCGCCGACTATCTCGCGGCCCTGGTCGCGAAGTATCCGATCGTCACCATCGAGGATGGCATGAGCGAGAGCGACTGGGATGGCTGGGCGGTGCTCACCCAGAAGCTCGGCCGCACGGTGCAGCTGGTCGGCGACGATGTGTTCGTGACCAACACCAGGATCTTCGCCGAAGGAATCGCCAAGCACATCGCGAATGCCATTCTCATCAAGCCGAATCAGATCGGAACGCTCACCGAGACGCTCGCGGCGATCGACATGGCCGCGAAGGCCAAGTATGCGGCGATCGTCTCGCATCGCTCCGGCGAGACCGAGGACGCCACCATCGCCGACATCGCGGTCGCGACCGCGGCGACCCAGATCAAGACCGGTTCCATGTCCCGCTCCGACCGCATTGCCAAGTACAACCAGCTGTTGCGCATCGAGGGCGAGCTCGGCGCGCGGGCGCGCTATGCCGGGCGCGACGCGCTGTCCGTTCCAGTTTCTTAAGAATCCATGCTAAGCTACTGTCGTCATGAGGATTTTGCTTGCCATCCTGGTCGCATGCCTGGCTCTGCTCCAGTACCGGCTGTGGGTCTCCGACCAGGGCGAGCGCGAGATCTGGCGCCTCACGCAGGCGGTCGAGGCGCAGGCCGCCGCCAATGCCGAGCAGCGCGAGCGCAACAGCCAGTTGCTGGCGGAAGTGACTGATCTCAAGGTGGGGCTCGCGGCGCTCGAGGAGCGCGCGCGCTCCGAGCTCGGCATGGTCGGCAACAACGAGACCTTCTATCAGATCGTGACGCCGGCCACGCAGGCCCCGCCGATGCCGGGCACTTCGCTCACCGCTCGCGCGCAGTGACCTCCTCGCCGACAGCCCGCCGCGTCTGGGCCGTGGTGCCCGCCGCGGGACGCGGCGAGCGCTTCGACGCCGCCGCTGCCGGGCGAGCACCCAAGCAATATGCGCCGCTCTGCGGCGCGAGCGTTCTCGAATGGTCGCTCGATGCGCTGCTCGCCGAGCCGCGCATCGAGAAGATCGTGGTGGTGCTCGCCGCGGACGACGCGCGCTTCGCCGAGCTGCCCGTGGCGCGCGATGCGCGGATCCTCACCGCCGTCGGCGGCGCCGGCCGCCAGGACTCGGTGATGAGCGGGCTCAAGCGGCTCGGCGCACTGGCCGCGGCGAACGACTGGGTGCTGGTGCACGACGCGGCCCGGCCATGCCTCGATCCGCGCGATGTGGGCGCGCTCATCGATGCTTTGGAGAGCGCGAGCTGCGGCGCCGTACTCGCAGTCCCCGTGGTCGACACGGTCAAGCGCGAGCGCGACGGCTGCTCGCAGGAGACCGTCGAACGTTCCGGTCTGTGGCGCGCGCTGACTCCGCAGGTATTCGGCCTCGCGGCCCTCGCACGCGCGCTCGAGGACGCCGCGCAGCTTGGCATCCAGGTGACCGACGAGGCACAGGCCATGGAGCGGCTCGGGTTTCGCCCGCGCCTGGTGGCGGGATCGGCATTCAACATCAAGGTCACGCGTGTAACCGATCTTGCGATGGCTGCGCGCATTCTGCGCAGCGCGGAGAGCAACCAGATGCGGGTAGGTCAGGGCTTCGATGTGCACACCTTCGGCGCGGGCGATCACGTGATGCTGGGGGGCGTGCGCATCGCACACGATCGCGGCGTGGTCGCGCACTCGGACGGCGACGTCGTGATCCACGCGCTCTGCGATGCCCTGCTCGGCGCCCTCGGGGAGGGCGACATCGGCCGGCACTTTCCCGACACGGATCCCAGGTACCGCGGCGCGGATAGCCGGGTGTTCCTGCGGCACGTGGCCGAGATGATGCGCGCCGCGGGCTTGAGGCTCGTGAATGCCGATATCACGGTGCTGGCGGAGGCGCCGCGCATCGCGCGCCATCGCGCGGCGATGGCGGCCACTCTCGCCGCCGATCTCGGCGCGCCGGAGCAACGCATCAACGTCAAGGCGACGACCACCGAGCGTCTCGGATTCATCGGCCGCGGCGAGGGGCTCGCGGCCCAGGCGGCGGTGCTGCTCGAGGCATCGTGAGCGCGCCCGGCAGGCGCGCGGAGGCCTGGACCCGGGCCGCGCTCGCGCCGCCGCGCGCGCACGGCACGCCGCTTGCGCGGGTCGAGTTCCGCGCCGAGCCCGAGGATTTCCGCGTCGAGGAGCAGCTCTCCTTCACGCCCGGGGGTGAAGGTCCGCACTGGCTGCTGCGGGTGGAGAAGCGCGCGGCCAATACCCGCTGGGTTGCCGCCGAGCTGGCGCGCCTCGGTGCGTTGCCTCCGGCGGAGGTGGGCTACGCCGGGCTCAAGGACCGGCACGCGATCGCGGTGCAATGGTTCAGTGTACCGGCATCGAGCGGCCGCGAGGAGTTCTGGCGCGGCGTGCGTACCGATGAGTTCCGGGTGCTCGAGGTGCACGCGAATCTACGCAAGCTCAAGCGCGGCGCGCTCTCCGGCAACAAGTTCCGCATCCGCCTGCGCAAGGTCGCCTGGTCGCGCGAGGAGCTCGAGACGAAGCTCGCCGCGCTGCGCGCGCACGGGGCGCCCAATTACTTCGGCCCGCAGCGCTTCGGCCGCAACGGCTTCAACCTCGATCGGGTGGCCGAGTGGCTCGAGCGCGGCGCGCCCCCGCGCGGGCGCGCCGAGCGCGGTTTTGCGCTTTCCGCGGCGCGCGCGCTCCTGTTCAACGCAGTGCTCGCGCGGCGGGTCGAGAGCGCGAGCTGGGGTCAGCTGCAACCGGGCGATCTCGCGAGCCTCGACGGCAGCGGCAGTCACTTTCGTGTGGCGGCGCTCGATGAGGAGCTGCTGCGGCGTGCCGAGGCGTTCGACATTCATCCCTCCGGACCGCTCTGGGGCCGCGGTGCCCCGCCGACCGAGGGGCGGGTGCGCGAGATCGAGCTCGAGGTGGCGCGCGAGTTCGCAGGCGTGGCGGAGCTGATCGCGAGCGAGGGTCTCGAGCAGGAGCGCCGAGCGCTGCGCTGCGCGGTTCGCGATCTGAGCGTCGAGGCCGATGCGGGGTCTGTCATATTGTGTTTTCGCCTGGGCCGCGGCCAGTTCGCGACCGCGGTGCTGCGCGAGATCACCGAGCTCGGCGAGTTGCAGGAGCCTGACGCGGACTGAGCCGGCGTCGCGCCGCGCGGCAGGCGGTTTTCAGGCGCGCAGCAGCGCGTACACGGCGCCGGTGCCGCCATCGATGCCGCGCGCCGAGGTGAACGCCATCACATCGGCGTGGCGCTTGAGCCAGGCATTCACCGCAATCTTGAGCACGGGTCCGCGGGCACCCGAGCGATAGCCCTTGCCGTGCACGATGCGCACGCAGCGATAGCCGGACAGGCGGCTCTGCTCGAGAAACTCGGCGAGGCTGTCGCGCGCCGCCGCTTGACTCATTCCGTGCAGGTCAATCGCATCCTCGACCGGGTACAGGCCGCGGCGCAGATGGCGCAACGTCTGCGTGCGAACCCCGGGCCGCCGGAACGACAGCGCCTCGGTGCCGGAGACGGCGTCCTCCGCGGAAACCTCCTCGGCGAGCAGCGGCATGTCGCGCGCGGCTTCTCGAGCCGCAGCTCGCGCACGCGCAGGCGCGAGCTTGCGCACGTTCCCGGGCGCTTGCGCCTGCGTGGCCGGGGCAAGCGGCTTCACGTTGCGCACCGCGGCCCGGAACAGCTCGGAGTCCTCGGAGTTCTGCGCCACGCGGGAGATCTGCGCCTCGTGCGCGCGCGGCGGCTCGTCGCGGGCCGGCGATTTATCGCGATGCGAGTCACTCGAGCTGCGGCGAGATTTGGCCATGCGATGCGCTATCCGGGTCGGCAGGGTTACAGTATAGTCGGCGGGCGGCGGCCCATCACCCGCCCGTATAGAATCGATTGAAAATCCTGCTTTCCAACGATGACGGTTACCGGGCCGAGGGCCTCGAGGCTCTGCGGCGTGCGATCCAGCCGCTGGGCTCCGTCACGGTCGTGGCGCCCGACCGCAACCGCAGCGGCGCGAGCAATTCACTCACGCTCGATGTGCCGGTACGCGCCGCGCGCTACGACACCGACTGCTACTACGTCAACGGCACGCCCACCGATTGCGTGCACCTCGCGATCTCGGGTCTGTTCGACTTCGAGCACGACATCGTCGTCTCCGGAGTCAACGACGGCGCCAACCTGGGTGACGACACACTCTACTCCGGAACGGTGGCCGCGGCGGTGGAAGGGCGCTTTCTCGGCCTGCCGGCGATCGCCGTATCGCTGTGCGTGGAGCCGGGCAGCCCGCGCAACTTCGCGAGCGCGGCGCGCATCGCGGCGAGCTTGATTCAGAGGCTCGCGGTCGCACCGCTGCAGATACCGGTGATGCTCAACGTCAACGTGCCCGACCTTCCGGACGGCGCGCTCGCCGGCATCAAGGTCACGCGACTCGGCAACCGCCACCGCAGCAAGCGCGTGGTTGCTGCGAAGGATCCGCGCGGCCGCAACGTCTACTGGGTCGGCGCGGCGGGAGAGGGGCAGGATGCGGGTCCGGGAACGGATTTTCACGCGATCGCCCACGGCTTTGCCTCGATCACGCCGCTGCAGATCGACCTGACTCGCCATGCGGCGCTGCCCGAGCTCGAGCGCTGGTTGTCCACGTGAGCACCTTCATTCAGGGCTCGCGGCTCAGCGGCATCGGCATGACCTCGGCGCGCACGCGCGAGCGGCTGGTGCAAAGGCTCAAGGAGCAGGGGATCGCCGATCAGCGCGTGCTCGACCGCATCCGCAACGTGCCGCGGCACCTGTTCGTGGACGAGGCCCTCGCGACGCGCGCCTACGAGGACACCGCGCTGCCGATCGGCTTCGGCCAGACCATCTCGCAGCCCTACGTCGTGGCGCGCATGACCGAAGCGCTGCTCGCGGCCGGACCGGCACCGAAGGTGCTCGAGATCGGCACCGGCTGCGGATATCAGACCGCCGTGCTCGCGCCGCTGGTCGATGCGATCTACACGATCGAGCGTATCGCGAGCCTGGTGGGCCGCGCCCGGCGCTCGCTGCGCGAGCTCAAGATCAAGAACGTTCATTTCCGCCACGAGGACGGCAGCCTCGGCTGGCTGACGCGCGCGCCCTTCGATGGGATTCTATTGACCGCCGCACCGCATGCCGTGCCGCCGCCGTTGTTCGAGCAGCTCGCGGTCGGCGGCCGGCTGATCGCGCCGGTCGGCGAGGACGGTCGTCAGGAGCTGATGCGCTACACCAAGACCGAGACGCGCGTGCAGCGCGAATGCCTGGGCGCGGTGAGTTTCGTGCCGCTGCTCTCGGGATTGCAGCGTTAGTCGACGTGCACCCCGCCCGGGCGATCGGCGTCATCGGGATCATCGGGTGGATTTGCGGTTGCGCCTCCCAGAGCTATGTGCCGACGACCTACGTGGTGCGCCGAGAGGACACGCTCTACGCCATTGCCTGGCGCCACGATCTCGACTATCGCGACCTCGCGCGCTGGAACAACATCGGCCCGGACTACCGCATCGCGGTGGGTCAAATCCTGACCTTGCGGCCGCCGCCGCGGGCCGGAGGAGTCAGTGCACCGCCAGCGGCAAAGTCGGCGCAGGCGCGGGCCGCGCCGCAGCCGCGCGGGCCGCCGCGCACGCCGCCGCATCCGCCCGCGGCGGCATCGGGGCCCGGATCGGGCGGCGCCGCGTCAGCAAACCGCGAGCCAACCGCGATCGAGCCCGAAGGCGAAGGCCGGCATTGGGTGTGGCCGACCGCTCATACCGTTCCACCACGGCCGGTACCGGGCGGCGGCATCCTGCTGCTGGGCCAGCTCGGCCAGCCGGTGCGCGCGGCCGCGAGCGGTCACGTCGTGTATGTCGGTAACGGCCTGCGTGGCTACGGCAACCTCATCATCATCAAGCATGGCGAGAACCTTCTGTCCGCCTACGCGCATACCCGTGAGCTCACGATACGCGAGGGCGAGGATGTGGTCGCAGGCGAGGCCATTGCCGCGATGGGCGAGGGCCCTCACCGGGTGGCGGCGCTGTACTTCGAGATTCGCTTGAATGGCAAGCCGGTGGATCCCCTGCCTTATTTAACGGCCGGCAAGCAAGCGGATAAGCCAATGTAATTTCGAGTAAGCGTGTATTAATGATTGATTGAAAAAAAGAAATTACGCGAGGACAGTTTGTCCGGTAGCGCTTTTGCAACGCCGTCGTTGACGCTCGCTGCTACGTCAGCGTATGGTTCAGCGCGAGTTGTTGGGGAAAGTCTCATTTGCGGGGCGCTTACGGTTCGATTGGGTCAGAGAAAAATCACAACAAGATCAACAAGAAAAAGAACGATTCTCAGCGCCAAATTATTCAGCTCGTCAGCGCCCCGCCTTTCTTCCCCGCACGACCGCCGCCTCTAGGGCACCAGAAGTGCCACCACCCGCCGTTGCTCGCCGACCAGCAAGTTGAAGGTGCGGCACGCCGCGCCGGTGTCCATCACCTCGAATCCGACCGCCGCGCGCAGGAACTGCGCCGCGAATTGCGGCGCGGGGAATTGCTGGCGGCTGCCGGTGCCCAGAAGCACCAGCTCGGGCTCGAGCGCAAGGATGGCCGCGGCGTGCGTGGACTCGAGCTCATCGATGCGCGCGACCGCGGGTGCGGGTGCGATCGTCGATGCGCTCACGATCACCGGCGATCGAAACACCGCATCATTGATGCTGATCTCGCCCGCCGCGTAAGCACGGATGAGGTTGGCGGCCGAACGCGAGTCCTGAGTGAATCGCATATCGGTAAGATACGCGTCTTCGCCTCAGGATTGCCCTTGTCCATCGTCTATTTTCGCATCAGCGCTCGAGCGGCGCAGGCCCCTGAGCGCGCACCCTTGCTCGAGCGGCTGCTGGCGCGCGCCGCGCTGCCGCGGCGCGTTGCCGACTGGCGTGCCGAAGCTTTTCGCGCGCTCGCGCCGCAGGCAACGCATGCACCCGCGGTTGCCAGCGCGGCGGCGCGCGGCGCCGCGCCGGCGCTCGAGCGCAGCAGCGCCCGCTGGGCCATGCTCGCGACCCCGCTGCATCTGAGCGCGGGCCTGCGCGACCTGCAGCTCGGGAGCGACGGAATCCTGAGCCTCGAGGCCGAGGAGGCCGCGGCTCTGGCAACGGATTTCAACGCCGTGTTCGCGGGCGGCGGGGTCGAGCTCGCGCGCGGCCGCGCAACGAGCTTGCTGTGTCTGTTCGATGCTCCGCTCGAGGTCATCACCACCGACCCGGAACAGCTCATCGGTGCCGATATCTTCGCGGCGCTCGCGCGCGGCGCCGACGCGGCGCGCCTCAAGCGCCTCGCGAGCGAGCTCGAGATGTGGCTTCACGATCATGCGGTGAACGCCCGGCGCCGGGCGCGCCAGGCGCCGGTGATCAGCAGCTTGTGGCTGTGGGGCGGCGGATCGCTGGATGCGGCCTGGCCGCCGGTCGAGGGCTGGACCGCAGGGCGCGATCCGTTGTTCGCCGCGTTCCCGCAAGAGAGCCGCTACCCCTCGGCCGCGCGCGGCGCGCGCGCGCGCCCGGGCGTCGTGGTGATCGCCGCTGAGCCCGGCACCGCTTGCTGGCAGAGCGTCGAGGAGCGCTTCGTCGCGCCCGCCGTGGCCGATCTCAAGGCGCGGCGGCTCTCCGGCATCGAGCTGTCCGCCGGTGATCGCGCCTTTCGCCTGAGCGCGCGCGGTCTGCGGCGCTTCTGGCGATCCGCGCGGCCGTGGTGGGAAACCATCGGCGAAAGCCGCGGCGCGAGCGATTCTCGATGATCGAGATCCGCCGCCGTCCCCTCGCGCCGGCGAGCGATTTCGCCGCGGACTTGCATCCGGTGCTGCGGCGCGTGTACGCGGCGCGCGGTATCGCGAGCACGCAGGATCTCGATGTCTCCCTCGAACGGCTCCTGCCGGTGAGCACGCTCGACGGCGTGCAGCGCGCCGCGCGGGTGCTGGCCGAGCAGCGTGCGGCAGGCCGCGTGCTGGTGATCGGCGACTTCGACGCCGACGGAGCGACCGGCAGTGCGCTCCTGGTGCGCGCGCTGCGCGGCCTCAGGTTCGCGCATGTCGATTTCCTGGTGCCCGACCGCTTCCGCTTCGGATACGGGCTCTCGCCGGGCATCGTGGCGCAGGCGGCCGAGCGGCGCCCGACGCTGATCGTCACGGTCGACAACGGCGTTTCGAGCATCGAAGGCGTCGCGGCCGCGCGCGCGCAGGGCATTCCGGTGCTCATCAGCGACCATCACTTGCCCGGCGCACGCTTGCCCGATGCCGCGGCGATCGTCAATCCGAATCTTGCGAGCTCCTGTTTCGGCAGCCGCGCGCTGGCCGGAGTCGGCGTGGCCTTCTACCTCGCTGCGGCGCTCACCCGCCTCCTCGGCGACTCCGAGTTCAAGCCCTCGGCGCTGCTCGATCTCGTCGCCCTCGGCACCGTGGCCGATCTCGTGCCCCTGGACCGCAACAATCGCGTGCTGGTGGCGCAGGGGCTGAAGCGAATCCGGGCGGGACGCTGCGTCGCCGGAATCCGCGCGCTGGTGCAGCTCGCCGGCCGGCGCCTCGATCAGCTCACGGCCGCGGATCTCGGCTACGCGGTGGCGCCGCGCCTCAACGCGGCGGGGCGTCTCACCGACATGAGCATCGGCATCGCGTGCCTGCTCACCGACGATGCCGAGCGGGCGCTCGCGCTCGCCTCCGAGCTCACCAAGCTCAACGAGGAGCGGCGCGAGATCGAGCAGCGCATGCAGCTCGAGGCGGTGGAGCTCGCAGCGGCCGTGCGCTTCGACGACAGCGGCAGCGAGCAGCTCGGCTTGTGCCTGTTCGATCCGGACTGGCACCAGGGGGTGGTCGGTCTGGTCGCCGGTCGCATCAAGGATCGGTTGCATCGGCCGGTCATCGCCTTTGCGCGCGCCGCGGCTGGAACGTTGCGCGGCTCGGCGCGCTCGGTCAGCGGCATCAACATCCGCGATGTGCTCGAGGCGATCTCGACCCGCCATCCGGGGCTCATCGACAAGTTCGGCGGTCACGCCATGGCGGCGGGCATGACTCTGTCCGAGGCGAGCCTGGAGACCTTTCGCGGCGCCTTCGCCGCCGAGATCGCCGCCTGCGCCGATCCCGACAGCTTGCGCGGGGTGATCGTGAGCGACGGGGAGTTGCCGCCCGAGGAGCTGTCGATCGAGACCGCGCGCGTACTGCGCGCTGCCGGCCCCTGGGGCGCCGGATTTCCCGAGCCGATCTTCGATGGCGATTTCACCGTCGCCGATGCGCGCATCGTCGGCGGCAGACATCTGAAGCTGCAGCTGCGCGCCGGCACGGCCCCTGCGCGCGCCGCGCTCGATGCGATCGCCTTCGGCTACGTGGGCGGCGCGCTCGAGGAGCCGCGGCTCGAGCCGGGCGCGCGCATCGATCTCGCCTATCGTCTGGAAGTGAACGAGTACCACGGCGCCGAGCAGGTGCAGCTCAACTGCCAGCACCTGAAGCTGCGCTGAAGGGCGGCGGCCGAGGAAGCGCGACATGCCGCGCCGGGTGGACCGTGTGCTACCATGCGCGCCATGGAAATCAATCAGGTCAAGCGATACATCAAAGATCTCGAGGAGCGCACCGACTCTTTGAGGAGGTATCTTTGATTACGACAACAAGAACGAGCGCCTGCAGGAAGTAGTTCGCGAGCTCGAGCAACCCGGCATCTGGAACGACGCGGAACGCGCACAGGAGCTCGGCAAGGAGCGTGCGCGGCTCGAGCAGGTGGTCACCGGTCTCGATCAGCTGACCCGCGGGCTCAAGGACTCGGGCGAGCTGCTCGATGTGGCGGCCGCCGAAGGCGACAACGCCACCGCCGCCGAGATCGAGGCGGACGCGACCCGCCTCGGGCACGAGGTCGAGCGCCTCGAGTTCCAGCGCATGTTCCCCGGCAAGATGGACTCGCACAACGCCTTCCTCGACATCCAGGCCGGCGCCGGCGGCACCGAGGCACAGGACTGGGCGGCGATGCTGCTGCGCATGTATCTGAAGTGGGCCGACCGCCGCGGGATCAAGACCGAGATCATCGATCAGAGTCCGGGCGAGGTCGCGGGCATCAAGGGCGCGACCGTGGCCATGACCGGCGATTACGCCTACGGCTGGCTGCGCACCGAGACCGGCGTGCACCGGCTGGTGCGCAAGTCGCCGTTCGATTCGGGCAATCGGCGCCACACCTCCTTCGCCTCGGTGTTCGTCTCCCCCGAAGTCGACGACGACATCGACATCGAGATCAACCCGGCGGACCTGCGCACCGATGTGTACCGCTCGAGCGGCGCGGGCGGCCAGCACGTCAACAAGACCGAATCGGCGGTGCGCATCACGCACATTCCGAGCGGCATCGTGGTCGCCTGCCAGAGCGAGCGCAGCCAGCACAAGAACCGCTCGACCGCCATGAAGATGCTGAAGGCGAAGCTGTACGAGCTCGAGTTCAACAAGCGCAACGCCGCCGCCAAGGTGCTCGAGGAGTCGAAGTCCGATGTGAGCTGGGGCAACCAGATCAGGAGCTACGTGCTCGATCAGTCGCGCATCAAGGATCTGCGCACCAACGTGGAGATCGGCAATACCACCGCAGTGCTCGACGGCGACCTCGACGAGTTCATGCAGGCGAGCTTGAAGCAGGGGCTTTGACACGCGATGAGCGACGACGACGACAACCATCTGATCGCCGAACGGCGCGCCAAGCTCGCGAAGCTGCGCGAGCGCGGCGTGGCTTTTCCCAACGACTTTCGCCGCAACGCGCTGGCCGGTGATCTGCTGAGCGCGTACGGCAACAAGAGCAGCGAGGCGCTCGAGGCCGAAGCCATCCCGGTCAAGGTGGCCGGGCGCATGCGCGCCAAGCGCGTCATGGGCAAGGCGAGCTTCTTGAAGCTCGAGGACGGCAGCGGCACGATCCAGGTGTTCCTGCAGCGAGAGACGCTCGGCGCAGCCTACGAGGAGTTCAAGAGCTGGGACATCGGCGACATCGTCGGTGCCGAAGGCACGCTGTTTCGCACCAAGACCGGCGAGCTGTCGGTGCGTGCGCAGCAGCTGCGGCTGCTCACCAAGTCGCTGCGGCCGCTGCCCGACAAGTGGCACGGCATCGCCGATACCGAGCTCCGCTACCGGCGCCGCTACGTCGATCTGATCGTCACCGAGCACAGCCGCCGCGTGTTCGAGATGCGCTCGAGCATCGTGCGCTACCTGCGCGCCTTCCTCGATGCGCGCGGCTTCCTCGAGGTCGAGACACCGATGCTGCATCCGATCCCGGGCGGTGCCGCGGCCCGGCCCTTCAAGACCCATCACAATGCGCTCGACGTCGACATGTATCTGCGCATCGCACCCGAGCTGTATCTGAAGCGCCTGACGGTGGGTGGATTCGAGCGGGTCTACGAGATCAACCGCAATTTCCGCAACGAGGGCGTCTCGACCCAGCACAACCCCGAGTTCACCATGCTCGAGCTGTACCAGGCGTACGCCGACTACGAGGATCTCATGCAGATGATCGAGACCCTGTTCCAGGGCCTCGCCGACACGCTCCTGGGATCGCGCCACCTGCGCTATCAGGGCACCGAGCTCGATCTGTCGAAGAGCTTCGCGCGCTTGAGCATCGAGCAGATCCTGCTCGCCAACAATCCCGGCCTCGATCCCCGCTCATTGCGCGACGTGCCCTACCTGCGAGGCGTGTGCGACGCCAAGAACATTCACTATCAGGCGGCCGACGGCGCGGGCAAGCTGCAGATCGAGCTGTTCGAGAAGACCGGCGAGCACACCTTGATCCAACCGACCTTCGCCTATGCGTATCCTGCGGAGGTCTCGCCGCTCTCGCGGCGCAACGATCGGGATCCATTCATCACCGACCGCTGGGAATTCTTCGTGGGCGGGCGCGAGCTTGCCAACGGCTTCTCCGAGCTCAACGATGCCGAGGATCAGGCGCAACGTTTCAAGGACCAGGTCGAGCGCAAGGCGGGCGGCGATGAGGAGGCGATGTACTACGACGCCGACTACGTGCGCGCGCTCGAGTACGGCATGCCGCCGGCGGCCGGACTCGGGCTCGGTGTCGATCGGATGGTGATGCTGTTCACCGATTCGCCGTCGATTCGCGATGTACTCTTGTTTCCCCACATGCGGCCGGAAGCCTGAAGCCAGATGATCCCGCGGAGCTCGATCGGCGCCGCGCCATGAGCGGCGCAGCCAGGAGCGGCGCAGCGAAGAGCCTGCCGCCGATCGGCGTGTTCGATTCCGGGGTGGGCGGCCTCACCGTGCTGCGCGCGCTCACCGAAGCGCTCCCCGAGCGCGACTTCATCTACCTCGGGGATACCGCGCGCCTGCCCTATGGGACCAAGAGTCCCGAGACCGTGGCACGCTACTCCTTGCAGTGCGCGTCGGCGCTGCTCGAGCGCGGCATCGATTGCCTGGTGGTCGCCTGCAATACCGCCTCCGCCTCCGCGCTCCACGCGCTCGCCGAGCGCCATCCGCAGATGCCGGTCGTGGGCGTGATCGAAGCCGGAGCGCAGGCCGCCGTGGCCGCATCCGCCGCGCAGCAGATCGCAGTGATCGGCACCGAAGGCACGATCCGCGGCGGCGCCTATCAGGCGGCGATCCGCAGGCTCAGTCCGGCGGCGCGGGTCACCGCCTGCGCGTGCTCGATGTTCGTCGCGCTCGCCGAGGAAGGATGGACGGAGGGTTCCGTGGCGGAGGCGGTCGCGCGCCGCTATCTGGACCCGATCTTCGGGGGACCCGATGTCCCGGATACGCTGGTGCTCGGCTGCACGCACTTCCCGATACTCGCGCCGGCAATTCGCGCGGTACTTCCGCAGCGCGTGGCCATCGTCGATTCGGCGGCGACGACCGCGGCGGCGCTGGCGCGGCAGCTCGGGGCCGCCGCTGTGGCCGGAGCGATGGCCGTCCCGGGGGGCGTGACTCAGCCTGGCGCCATGGCTCACCCTGGGACCGCGCGTCGCGGCCGCATCCGCTGGCTCGCCACCGACGATGCCGAGCGCTTCGCGCGGGTCGGCCGCCGATTCTTCGGCGAGGCACTGCATCCCGAGGCCGTCGAGATCGTCGATCTGGCGCAAGTGCCGCCGCCGCAAGCGCCGCTGCGGCTGCGCGCGGCCGCGGTTCAGGCGGCGTCGAGGCGCGGCGAGTAGGGTAGCGGCAGTAACGAGGCCGCCTCGAGCGGGGACTCGGTTGGGCCGCCCTCGGTGCGCGCATCCGGCTCGAGATTGAGCACGGCGAGAGCCTCCGCGCAGCGCGCCTCGGCCGACTGCGCGTCGCGGACGCGGGCGTTGCCAGGCCCGGCCTCCTCGGGGGCCTGCGACGGGGCGAGCTCCACCAGCCGTCCGGCGCGGCCATCGGCAAGCCGCACCGATCCGCCGATCGCCCAGTCACCCGGCGAAAGCCACAGCCGGAACATGCGCCGCTTGATCCGGCCGAGATGCTGGGTGCGTGCGATGATCTCCTGGCCGGTATAGCAGCCCTTCGAGAAGCTGATGCCGTCGATGAGATCGAGATTCAGCATCTGGGCCACGAACGCTTCGCTGGTTGCCGCATAGACGGTCGGCAAACCCTCGCGGATGTCCGCCAGGCGCCAGGCGCTTTCGATGCTCGGATCGGCTGGCGTGAGCGGCAGCGACGCAGCGGCGATGACCCAGAATCGGCGCGACTGCGGTGCGGCCGGCCCGACGCGCGCGACGCCCAGCCCGTCGCGCTCGAGGTACTTGCGTGCACCCGGCGGCTCGAGCCCCGCCGCAGCGAGCGCCGCTGCATCGCGCACGCCGATGACCGTCAGCCGATCGCTCACGTCCTCGATCTTGACCTTGGCGCGCAGCACGAATTTACGCAGCCGCTCGCAAGTGGCGCCGAGCACGTCGCGCGGTAGCAGGGCGATCACGCCGCTCGAATGCGGCAAGAGATGGAGCACCGCGATGACCCGGCCCTGGGCGCTCGAGTAGGCCGCGAGCAGCGGCTCGCCGGCGGCGAGCCGCTGGGTGTCGTTCGATACCTGGCCCTGCAGAAAACCGATCGCGTCGGGTCCCGCGAAACGCAGCACGCCCATGTGCGGCAAACGAGCCGCGGCGAGCGCGCGCTCGGCGGCCTCATGGCCTGCGTGCAGGTCCGGTGTGCTCATGCTCCTATGAATGGGGTAGCGGGGCGGTGCTGTCAACCCCCGCGCGAGGAACGCGCAATTCGCACGCCGCGTGGTTATCCACCCCGGTTTTCTGGCAAACTTTGCCTGTGACGCCGGAACATGAAGATCCGCCTGGTATATCAACGCCACCGCCTGCGGGCTCGCCACCGCAATCAACCACAGTTCCGCCGCGCGAGATCGGCGGACGCCCGGGACCTTCGCCGACTCGCTACGGCGATTGGGAGCTTCGCGGCCGCTGCATAGATTTCTGATCGCCGCCGCTCATGCCTTCGCACCCCCGACCGCTGTCTCCGCATCTGTCGATCTATCGCTGGCAGATCGGCAATTCGCTGTCGATCCTGCATCGCTTCACCGGCATCGCGCTCGCGCTCGGCCTGCCCGCGCTCAGCTACTGGCTGATCGCGCTCGCCAGCGGCGAGGACAGCTTCCGCAACGCCGAGCGCGAGTTTGCGAGCCCCCTGGGGGTCGCGCTGCTCATCGGCTGGAGCTTCGCGTTCTTCTATCACCTGCTGAACGGGGTACGGCATCTGTTCTGGGACCTGGGGCTCGGTTTCGAGCGTCGCCCGCGCCATGCGAGCGGATGGTTCGCCGCGCTCGGCGCGATCGCCTTGACGGTCGGCTTCTGGGCCTTGATCTGGTGCGGGCGCGCATGAGCCTGAAGAGCCCGCTGGGCCGCGTACTCGGCACCGGTTCCGCCAAGGAGGGCTCCTCGCGCTGGTGGGCCGAACGCTTGAGCGCGCTCGCCCTGATCCCCCTGACGCTGTGGTTCCTGTTCTCGCTTCTCCTGTTGCCGGAGCTCGACTATCTCACCGTGCGCACCTGGATGTCGGTCCCGATGACCAGTTTCCTCGCCGTGCTGCTCATCGCCGTCCTTACCTACCACTCCTATCTCGGGACCCTGGTGGTGGTCGAGGACTATGTGCATGCGAACGGCGCCAAGCTGTTCTTGTCGCTGCTGCTGCGATTCGGCTACGTGCTGTGCGGCGGCGCGGGCATATTTGCGATCTTGCGCATCGCTTTCGGATCCTGAGGAGCCATGAGCGAGTACAAGTTCATCGACCACACCTTCGACGTCGTGGTGGTCGGGGCCGGCGGCGCCGGGTTGCGCGCCACGTTCGGCCTGGCCGAGGCCGGCCTCGCCACGGCGTGTCTCACCAAGGTATTCCCGACCCGCAGCCACACCGTGGCCGCGCAAGGCGGCATCTCGGCGGCGCTCGGTAACATGGGCGAGGATGACTGGCGCTGGCACATGTACGACACCGTCAAGGGCTCGGACTGGCTGGGCGACCAGGATGCGATCGAGTTCATGTGCAAGGAAGCGCCGGCGGCCGTGATCGAGCTCGAGCACTACGGCGTGCCGTTCTCGCGCACCGAGGACGGGCGCATCTACCAGCGCCCGTTCGGCGGCATGACGACGCACTTCGGCAAGGGAATCGCCCAGCGCACCTGCGCCGCGGCCGACCGCACCGGGCATGCCATGCTGCACACGCTGTATCAGCAGTCGCTCAAGCACGATGCGAGCTTCTTCATCGAGTATTTCGCGCTCGATCTCATCATGGAGAACGGCGAGTGCCGCGGCGTCCTCGCGCTCGACATGTCGGAGGGCACGCTGCACCGCTTCCGCGCGCACCAGGTGATCCTCGCCACCGGCGGCTACGGCCGCGCCTGGTTCTCGTGCACCTCGGCTCACACTTGCACGGGCGACGGCGGCGGCATGGTGCTGCGCGCGGGGCTGCCGCTGCAGGACATGGAGTTCGTGCAGTTCCATCCCACCGGCATCTACGGCGCGGGCTGTCTCATCACCGAGGGCTCGCGCGGCGAAGGCGGCTACCTCACCAACTCCTCCGGCGAGCGCTTCATGGAGCGCTATGCGCCGAATGCCAAGGATCTCGCCTCGCGCGATGTGGTGAGCCGCTCGATGACGATCGAGATTCGCGAAGGGCGCGGCGTGGGCAAGCTCAAGGACCACATCCACCTGCACCTCGAGCATCTCGGCCCGGCGGTCATCAAGGAGCGGCTGCCGGGCATCGCCGAGACGGCGCGCATCTTCGCCAACGTGGATGTGAACAAGGAGCCGATACCGGTCTTGCCCACCGTCCACTACAACATGGGCGGAATCCCCTGCAACGTGCAGGGCGAGGTCGTCGATCGCCGCAGCGGCGGCGAGGTCCTGGTGCCGGGCCTCATGGCCGTGGGCGAGGCCGCGTGCGTGTCGGTGCACGGCGCGAACCGGCTCGGATCGAACTCGCTCCTCGACCTGGTCGTGTTCGGGCGCGAGGCGGCGCGGCACTGCGTGCGCAGCGTGCGTCCGGGCGCGCCGCATCGGCCCTTGAGGTCCGATGGCGCGGAGGCGGCGCTCGCGCGCCTCGATGCCCTGCGCCACGCCAAGGGTGCACGCCGCACCGCCGACATCCGTCTCGACATGCAGCGCATCATGCAGAGCGATGCCGCGGTGTTCCGCACCGCCGAGACGCTCAACGACGGCAAGCGCAAGCTCGCTCAAGTCTTCGATTCGTTCCGGGACGTGCAGGTGAGCGATCGCTCGCTCATCTGGAACACGGATCTCATCGAGACGCTGGAACTCGACAACCTGCTCGCTCAGGCGGTCGCCACCATGCATTCGGCGGAAAATCGCCGGGAGAGCCGCGGCGCCCAGGCGCGCGAGGATTTTCCCGATCGCGACGACCAGAACTGGATGAAGCACACGCTTTG
>Ga0335073_10000513_pt1 | contig 49601 bp, 57 predicted proteins | sample Lox_Sample_22_FD_207093 | JGI IMG/M metagenome (GOLD analysis project Ga0335073, IMG submission 207093) | Soil microbial communities from Loxahatchee National Wildlife Refuge, Florida, United States - Lox_Sample_2.2 | ecosystem: Environmental > Terrestrial > Soil > Wetlands | place: USA... | reverse complement strand
AGGGCGGGGCGTAGTAGACAATAAAACTTACGAAGAATTTCTAAAAGACGAAGAAGCGGAAATGACACCGCACAGTGATGACGATCCGGCCCTACTCAATATGTTAGGCGTAAAACAAAAGTGCGACATAATTCTGGACAATAATTTTAGTAGTCTTGGTGAGCTAAAGAATAAGCTACAAGAAGTATTGAAACTCAACTAACTTATCCGCTCATGCTGTAAGAGCATATAGTGTACTATACTGTTCTATAGATGAGCGGAGCAGATAAAACCCCTAAGAAGCTTGCTATTATCGACGGTAAAAGTGTTTTTTACCGAGGCTATTATGCCATGCCCAATTTAAGCACCAAAGACGGTAAGCCGACTGGAGGAGTTTACGGTTTTGCCACTATGGCCCTAGAAGTTCTTAGGCGCTTAAAGCCAGACTATGTGGCGGTAGCTTGGGACAAGCCAAAGACTAATATTAGGAAGCGGCTAGAAATGTACCCTGAGTACAAAGCTGGACGCAAACCAGCCCCACCTGACTTTTACGAGCAAGTTCCTCTGCTTCAGGAACTTTTAAAAGCATTTGGCTGGCCGCTTTATGAGATGGACGACTACGAGGCCGATGACATTATGGGCACATTGGCGGTTCAAGCCAGTAAGAAGAGCATAGAAACACTTTTAGTGACATCTGATCTAGACATGCTCCAGCTAGTTAATGATAAGGTCCATGTCTACGCCCTAAAAACCGGCCTATCCAACATTGAACTCTATTCGCCTAAGAGTTTTGAAGCGAAGTACGGCATAAAAGTAGACCAGTTCTTGGATTTAAAAGCCATAAAAGGTGATTCTTCAGACAACATACCTGGAGTTCCGGGTATTGGCGAAAAAGGAGCAGTTGAACTTTTAAAGGAATATAAGACGCTTGATGGTATATACAAAAACCTGGATAAAATAAAAGAAACGACTCGCAAAAAACTTGAAGCTGGCAAAGATCTGGCATACCTGAGTAAAAAACTGGCAAGCATTTGGGTAGATGCACCACTTAAACTAGATCTAAATGAAGTTGATGGATCAAAGATTGACCCTAAAAAAGTTTTGGACATTCTAAACCGGCTAGAATTTAGAACCTTAGCTAGGAATTTGCCGGAGGTCATGCAAGTAAAGATAAGCGATTACCAAGGCAACAACTACCATCCTCTACACACGAAGAAAGCTACGTTTATTAGTAGTTCAAGTGAGTTAAGTTCGATAAAACTAGAAGGCAAAACAGTTTTTGTCCACGGATTCTTTAGCAGTAAAGTTACTAGCGATCCAATATCTCTAAGCCTTGCTGATGATAAGAATACTTTTGTAGTTCAGAGTGAAAAAATTAGCCAGACTGACCTTGGCGCGGCCCTAAAAGATTTATTAAATGGCAAGAAAATTATTGGCTACGACGTAAAGGCATTCCTTAGACTACTCTTATCTCTGGGCGTTAAATTACCTGAAGTAGAGCATGACGTTCAAATTGGTGCATTTCTACTATACCCTCTAGTGCGATTCCAAAGTTTGAGCGATCTGGCTGCAAGTGAACTATCTTATGGCGGCCAAGGATTTGAGGACCTTGATCCTGAACAGATGGCAACCAGCCAAGGCGAGATAATTGCTATCGTTAAAGCGCTGCACAAAAAACAAGTAGATAAGCTAAAACAATTGTCAAAGATGAACAAACTTGCGCAGGACATAGAGTGGCCAATAATTCCGGTACTGGCTCATATGGAGTTCTCTGGCATAGAACTGGACACAAAATATCTAGCCAAGTTTGCAGAAGAAATTAACGATTTAATTAGTGACTACGAACAACAAATCTATGGCTATGCCGATCAAGAATTCAATATTGGTTCGCCAACTCAACTTGCAGATATATTATTTAACAAACTAAAACTACCAACTAATGGCATAAAAAAGGGTAAGTCAGGCTTTAGCACGGCTGCCCAAGAACTAGATAAGCTAAGGGGCGCACACCCAATAATTGACCTAATAACACAGTTTAGAGAGGTAATGAAGCTTAAAAATACCTACGTCGATACTTTACCGAAGCAAGTAGACTCTAATTCACGAGTCCATACAACTTTCAATTTAACCATTGCTCAAACCGGTAGACTTAGCAGTACCGACCCTAACCTGCAAAACATACCTACTCGGACTGATCTCGGTCGACATATTAGGACGGCCTTTATAGCAGGCAAGGGCAACAAACTAATAAGCGCTGACTATTCGCAGTTCGAGCTGAGACTGGCTGCTGTACTTGGTGACGACAAGGAACTTATCTCTATGTTTAATAGAGGCGCAGATATTCATGCCGCTACAGCCGCACAAGTTTATGGGCGAGAGCAAGAGGACGTAACTAAACAAATGCGTAGTGCTGCGAAGGTTATTAACTTTGGCATTCTATATGGCATGAGCCCACATGGGCTTTCCGTCGCTACAGGCATGACTCGTGATCAGGCAGCTAGTTTTATAGATAAATATAAGGAACTAAGAAAACCAATATTTGATTACATTGAAAGAGTTAAAGAGTCTGCTAGAAAAGATGGATACGTTGAGACAATGTTTGGTAGGCGTCGGCCAACACCGGACATTCATTCAAGCAACTTTGTCGTGAGGCAAGCCGCAGAAAGAGCTGCAATAAATATGCCTATACAAGGTACCGAAGCTGATCTTATGAAGATGGCCATGATTAGTATTGAGGATATGCTTGAAGACCAGCATAACGACTGTCTAATGCTGCTTCAAATACACGACTCTATCCTAGTTCAGTGCCCAAGTGCGGTGGCAGAGAGTATCGGAGATAAACTAAAAGATATTATGGAAAATGTCTATGAACTACCGGTGAGACTAGATGTTGACATCACCATCGGCGATAACTGGGGCAAACTTTAATTAATCTTTTGATGCCTAATTCTTGCCCGGTTAACTACTCTTTTATCTCCGGCTCTCATTAAGCGAAAAGCTAACGAAATAATCCAGGCTGCAAGTATAAGGTCTATAAGGCTAGTAAACATACTTAAGGCGTTGCTGTGGCTAGATATACCCAGCTTGATATTCACAGCCGCCACCCCTAGGACAGAAAGCTCCATTAGTATTAGAAGTTGAGCAATTCTTTTAGATCTTTTCGACTGAGCAGCGTAGCCCACAAAAGCAATTATCCCAAACCAACACACGATTAACATATAAAAGACAACTGAAGATAGGGCATTAGTAGCACAATCAGATTGGTTGCTGCTAGAGTTGGTGCAAGTTGAAACAATAGAGTAGACGGCATCTACGATGTTAAGCAAAGATAAGACAATGAATTGTATAAGGGTAGCTTTGCCTGTTTCGTAGCTTAAGCGCATTGGTAATATTATGGCACACACTGGAAAAATCAATATAGAGACAAATGCTGAATTTTTCTTGCAAAATACTATAAAATGTTGTAGTATATGTATAGGTAAGACTTATGTTCAGATATCTTATATGGTTAATAACTGTTTTCGCTCTGTTGGTAATACTAATTATTCTTCTTATTCCCGGCGGCAAGAAAACCCAGGCTCCAAAAACTCTGGAGAGCTACTCCTCTACTAATGCAGTGGCTGTCATGACTATTGATGGGCCTGTTAATGCTGATGTTATTCACCAATCAATCGAAATAGACGTTATGCAAAACCAGGTGGTATATAAGCAGATTGACGGTTATAACGGTAAAATTGCTCAACAAATTACATACCCTAACACCGAAGCTTCATACTATGCCTTCTTAAGATCGCTCGATATAGCAGGCTACGAAAAAGGCAATACGAACCCTAATGCAGCTAACCCAGTTGGGTACTGTTCGCTTGGAGATAGATACATATTCAATCTTAATCAAAACGGATCCAACTTAATTCATTTTTGGGCTACAAGTTGTGGTTCGCCTAAAACCTACGCTGGAGACCTATCTCTTACTCTTTCTCTTTTTAAAGCACAGATACCAGACTACGATACCGTTGCAGCAAACACCAATATATAGACTCAAGTATTTGTGAGAAAATACCAGGTATGATTAAGGCGGTAATTTTTGATTGCTTTGGAGTGCTAGTAGGGCAGGGATTTGATAGGACTTATGAAGCGGCAGGCGGCGACCCGGATAAAGACCGGGACTTTATTAACGAAAAGCTGGGGCAAATAAATAGAGGACAGATTAGTAATTCAGATTTTGATGAGGCAATGAGTTCAAGACTAGGCATAACAGATAATACTTGGCATCAGGCAATAGACAAAGTGCAGAGTGCTGATGAGGAACTGCTTGACTACATTAGGCAGTTAAAAAAGAAATATAAAACTGCTGTTCTTAGTAATGCGAACGTCGGTGTAATAGTTGAGTTACTTGGAGCACAACGAACAAAGGAATGCTTTGACGATTTAATTGTTAGCGCTGAGGTTGGGTTAATTAAGCCAGACGAAAGAATATATTTACTAGCAGCAGAGAGATTAGGTGTATCTCCTAATCAGTGTATTTATATAGACGATAGGCAACGTTTTGTTGATGCGGGAAACGCTCTTGGCATGAAGTCGATTCTATATACGAATCTAGGGTCTTTAAAAAAGAAGATAGAAAGCTTAACTAACTCTAAAGACTAACTTTTTGTTGATACCGCAGGCGTTCTTTATATCAGTTTGATTAAGCCTTAGAGTGTTAGCTAGAGCTGAACTGCTGGACATAATTATTATATCTTTATCCCTAACTTCAATGCCGACGTCCTCTTGATAAGCCTGCTTTATGTATTGCTTCAACTTGACCATTTCCTCGGGTTGTTTAAACTTTGAGCTACCCAGAAGCGAAGAGATATCATCCATAGCTAGTATTATACTTATATAGTGCCAGAACTCCCTGAGGTTGAGACGATTAAAAGCGGACTCCAGACTTTGCTTAAGGGCAAAGTTATTGAGAGTCTAAGTTTTGATTGGCCCAAATCGTATCCAAATTCTCTAGCCGACACCAAACAATTTCTATATGGTGCGAAGATAGTAAAAGTAAGACGTCGAGCAAAGGTTTTAATTATAGATTTATCCAGTGATTACTCACTGGTTATTCATCTAAAAATGACAGGACAACTGGTATATAAAGACCATAAAGTGCGCTACGGTGGTGGACATCCAAACGAGTCATTAATAAGCAAACTACCAGATAAATCCACGAGGGTAATCATTACATTTAAAGATACCAGCCAGCTATTTTTTAATGATCAGAGAAAATTTGGCTGGATGAAACTGATGCCGACAAGTATGATTGAAAACCTAGATTTTTTTAAAAAACTTGGGCCGGAACCTTTAGAAAAAGACTTTAGTGCTGAGGTCCTAAAAAAACGTCTAAAAAGAAGACCTAATTCATCGGTCAAGGCAGCTCTACTCGATCAAAGTGTAATAGCAGGAGTAGGAAATATTTATGCTGATGAGACCTTGTGGGGAGCGAAAGTTAAGCCCGCTCGCCTAGTTAAGGACATAAAGAACGGCGAATTTACTAAGCTATATCACGCACTTGTTGACGTTCTTAGGCTTTCCATTAAACTAGGAGGATCGACAGACAGAAACTATCTTAGTGCAGAGGGTAAGAAAGGTAGCTACCTAGCTTTTGCTAGTGTATTTAGAAAAGAGGACCAAGCCTGTCCTAGGTGCGGACATACGATATTAAAGACCAGAGTTGCATCTAGAGGTACGCATTACTGCCCACATTGCCAGAAGTAATATAATGGAGTGACTATGCTGAGGACTATTACTGGAGATAACGACCTAGCCATAAAACAGAAGCTGGAAGAAATTACCAAGGATTTCGTTGCTAAGTACGGTGATCTGGCTGTAGAAAAGTATGATGCCAGCAACGACGAAGTAGGAGCGGCAATTGAAAGCTTAACCTCACTGCCGTTTTTATCTGACAAAAAACTAGTAATAATTAGGGATTTTTTAGCGGTTAAGGAATTTAGCGAAAAACTAGAAGCTAGCTTAAAAGATATCCCAGAACAAATAGATGTGGTTTTTGTGGAGCCCAAGCTGGATAAAAGACTTGGACTGTATAAGGTCCTTCAAAAAGAGACAGAGTTTATTAACTTAAGTGGCCTTGAACAAAAAAATCTACCTGGTTGGATCGTCCAAACAACCAAGGAGCGTGGTGGCACAATCTCTCTAAGCGATGCAACGTACCTCGTTGAAGCTGTTGGCTCGAACCAAATGATGCTAAGTAGTGAGATAGATAAGCTAGTAATATATAAGCCTACCATTACCAGGGAGAGTATTGATCTTTTGGTTGAAAAATCCCCTCAGAGCAGCGTATTTGATCTAATTAATGCTGCGTTTGATGGACGAAGAGAAAAAGCACTTGTTCTTTATGAAGAGCAACGAGTAAAAAATGTGGAACCTCAGCAAATAATCTCTCTTATTAATTGGCAGCTTAATATTTTAGCACTGATAAAATTTTCAAAAGGCAAGACTAGTGACCAAATAGCTTCAGACTCAAAGCTCAATCCCTACCCGATAAGAAGAAGTAAATCGATTGCAGATAATATGCCCGTTAGTAAATTAAGAGCGCTGGTTAGCGATCTGCTAAACATAGATATTCAGCTCAAGACCTCCAGAAGTGACCCAGACGAACTACTAAAAAACTATATTCTTCTAATGTCTAGCTAAGCTACTTCTTTTTAGAGGCGGTTTTCTTAGCAACGGGGGCTTTTTTAGTGGTTTTGGTAACTTTTACCCCACTAGCTTTGGCATTCTTAGACGCCCTTCTTTTTAGCCTGGCTGCCTTATTTTTATGTATAACGCCTTTTTTCAGGGCTCTATCGATTTGTGAGTTGGCTTCAGAGTGGCTTTTAGCGGAAGGAGAAGATTTAAAGGTCTTTATAGCCGTCCTTAGACTACGTTTTGTCTTGGCATTACGAACTCTGGCTTTCGTAGAGACTTTAACGCGCTTTTTAGCTGACTTAATTATGGGCATGAATTACCTTACAGGTTATGAAATATACAAAAGGGAACTATACCAGATTACACCAGGGGTTGTAAAGTATACACGCTTATGGTAGTCTTAACCTGAAGTATAGGAAAAATAAAAACTAACAAAATCTAAAATGGATAGCGCTAAGCAACAGCTAATAGATAAGCTTAAATCTTCCAATAATGTTTTAGTGACTGTTAGCCGTAATCCTTCGGTTGACCAGCTATCAGCACTACTTGGTTTAAGCCTAATTATGAATAAACTCGGCAAGCACAGCGCTGCCGTATTTAGTGGTCAAATTCCATCAACACTCGGTTTTCTAAAGCCTGAGAACACTATCGAAAAGACCACAGATAGCTTGAGAGATTTCATTATTGCTCTAGATAAAAACAAAGCAGACAAGCTTAGGTATAAAGTAGAAGATAACATCGTCAGAATCTTCATTACGCCCTATAGAACAAAAATTGGGCAAGAAGATCTAGAATTCTCACAAGGTGACTTCAATGTAGACATCGTTGTAGCTCTTGGAGTGACCAACCAATCCGACCTGGACGAAGCTATCACTGCCCACGGTAGAATCCTCCACGATGCTACGGTTGCTAGTATTAACACCTCTCAAGGAGCAGGAGACCTAGGTGCAATTAATTGGTCAGTGCCTACAGCCAGTAGCTTGTCAGAATTAGTTGCCGAGCTTTCCGACGCAATCGGGGGCAAATTATTCGATGAACAGATAGCAACAGCACTTCTAACCGGCATAGTTGCTGAAACGGATAGATTCAGTAACGAAAAAACTAGCTCACAAACCATGAATATTAGTGGTGAACTTATGTCTGCGGGAGCAAACCAGCAACTCATTGCCACGCAGCTCGAAGAAGCTCCGACTGACGGGGGTATTGCCGGCACTCAAGCGACCGAAACTAACGACGGTACTTTGGAAATAGAACATGATCCTAATGAAACTCCACCACCCAAACCCGAAGAACCAAAACCTGCAGAGCCAGAAGCGCCAAAAGAAGAGGAGCCGAAAGAAGAAAATGAAATAAAGATACCTGAAGATATTGCGAAATCTCTTGCCAGTATGGACGAAGACAAACCAGTATTACCTCCCAGTGAACCAGCAAGAGGGTTGAGTAAAGGGGCTAAATTAGTTACCGAGCCACCCACTCTTGGAGGTACATTAACCGCCAATTCTCAGCCTGCCGAATATGACCCCGTAACTGATCCACTCAGTGTGCCGCAAAACGAAGACGCAGCACTACTAGATCGTAAGAACAACGCACCGCCACCTCCTCCGCCTTCGCCTGCACCTACCCCACCGCAAACGGATGCGACTCTAGCTCCACCTCCCGAAGTAGCTCAAACAGTGCAGCCAGCCTATACACCTCCACCAGCTTCTTGGCAGCCACCATCGGATAGTAATGGCCTAAACGCTGGCGCAATGCCGCAACTTAATATCGACGAGAACGGAACTCTCAGCGAATTAGAGGAAGCCGTTCACAGCCCACACTTAAATAACCCTGAAACTGGCAGTAACGAATCGGCAGCTAGGGAAGAGGTCAATAAAGCTATACAGGATTCGCCTACTCCCCAAATTACACCTGTGGGACCTGAACAACCAGCTTCACCTGATGCTACGAACGAAACTAATGGCCAAGCACCTCCACCAGTTCCACCTCCCGTATATAAGCCACCCGCGTAAGACTGCTACAATCTAGTCTATGGAAGGTATTTTGCTGGTAGATAAGCCAGCCGATTGGACTAGTTTTGACGTTGTTAACTATGTACGCAGAATAGTTGCAGAGTCGACCGGCTCTAAGCCTAAGAGCGTTAAAGTAGGCCATTCTGGTACTCTCGATCCCTTTGCAACCGGGCTGCTTATACTTTTAGTCGGTAAAAACTATACAAAACGTGCCAATGAATACACTAAACTAGATAAAACTTACGAATTTAGCGCTTGCCTTGGTCAAACTAGTAGCACAGGAGATATTGAAGGGGATATAACTAAAAAAAGCGACCGAGTGCCTACGCTCAAGGAGGTTGAAGAAGTAACTAACTCCTTTAAGGGGGAGATTCTTCAAACTCCGCCTAAATATTCTGCAATTAAAGTTAACGGCAAACGCTCATACGAACTCGCTAGAGAGGGCAAGGAAGTTAAGCATAAGGCAAGAAGGGTACGAATTAACTCTATAGAGCTGCTCTCTTTCGACTACCCAGAGGTCAAAATACGAGCCGACGTGTCATCAGGAACGTATATAAGGAGCTTAGCAGAGGATATAGGGCAGAAACTTGGCACTGGTGCTTATACGAAAGAACTACGAAGAACCAGTGTAAATGGCTATAAAATTGCCGACGCTATAGGGGTAAAAGATCTCACTAAGACCAACATAAGGGATCGTATGCAAGTCGTTGACATATAGTAGTAAATATGATAATATTTACACAATGAAGCACGAGAGAGGTTGGTCGCGCACCCCAGACGATGATATTATCGCTGGCTTAGAGAGTATGTTCTCTACGGAAGCTGCACAGGACGCAAACGACGGTACACCAAGCGCAGAAAGACCCATAGACGCCAAGGATGTTAGGTCACCTTATTACACCGGATATGATCCTTACGTAGAGAGACACATGCTTGGGGACACCGACACCGATTTATCATGGCTTCCACCAGAATTTCGTTTTTGAGTAACTTACTTGGTAATCAACGTTGATAATTACAACCTCATCTGTTAAAATACTTGAACAATGATCACAACTGAGAAAAAGGCAGCTGCCATTAAGGCAGCACAGAAGCATGCTAAAGATACTGGTAGCGCTAGCGCTCAAGTCTCTGTGTTAAGTGAGAGAATCAAAGAGCTAACGGAGCACCTTAAAGTTAACAAACATGACTTTATGGCAAGACGAGGCCTACTACAGATGGTAGGTAGGAGACGACGCCTTCTTAAGTACATTGCTAAGCGAGACTCTAACGAGTATCTAGAACTTATCCAGAAACTCGGCATCAGAAGATAGCTGTGCCCAGACTACTGATCTTTACCTAAAGATCACAAGCTTGTGCACATTAAAGACAAGGACTTTTCCTCGTCAGAGAAACAGATATATAGGCTATTTAAGGCACGCACAAGTAACTGCCATATATTTGAACTCTGCCGGGGAAACCCGAAAGGAAATTTATGTCCCAAACTATAAACCCTAATGGTCAGCAGATTCTGCGTGTTGAAACAGATTTTTGCGGCCAGAAACTATCACTAGAAGTTAACCGTGTTGGCTTTCGAAGCAACGGTAGCGTTATTGCGCGTTACGGCGACAGTGTCGTACTAGGTACTGCTATGGTTAGTGAAAAACGAGTCGAAGGCTTCGATTACTTCCCTCTGAGTATCGATTACGAAGAGAAGTTCTATGCAGCCGGTAAAATTAGTGGCTCACGCTTCATTAAAAGAGAAGGTAGACCAAGCGACGAAGCAATATTAATTGGTAGGTTAATTGACCGACCCATTAGGCCACTCTGGCCAAAAGGCTACCGACACGAAGTACAAGGCGTGGCAACGGTTCTTAGTATGGATCCTGGCTTTCGCCCGGATATGATTGCCATGATTGCAATGAGCGCTGCATTTTGTCTAACCGGAGCACCTTTTGATGGTCCTGTAGCAGGACTGCGAGTAGGTTATGACAAAGACCATAAACTAGCAGCTTTCCTAAACCCTGAACAATATAATGCTGGCGGTCTTGACCTGGTTGTTGCTGGAACTAAAGACGCCATTATGATGGTTGAGGCTGGAGCTAAGGAAGTTAGCGAGGATGAAATCGTTAAGGCCCTGGAATTCGCCAAAGAAAAGATGCAGCCAGCAATTGATCTGCAGAAGCAATTAATTGACAAAGTTAAAGTTAGCAAACGAGAGTTTGTATTAGATTTGCCAGATGAAAAAATCCAAGAAGAGGTAGATAAATGGTTGGAAGGAAAACTTGGTGAGGATCTCAGGAAACCTTATCCAGAACGAAATGTGCTTATTCAGACCCTTCGTGATGAAATGCACGAACAATTCAAGGATAAATTAGGCGAAGAAGAACATAAGGAACGAAAACAAGATTATGAGGACGCCTTTACGATTGCCGTACATAAAGAAGTTAGGCAGGGCATAACTAAAGACAAAGTTAGACCTGATGGGCGTAAGTTCGATGAAGTAAGAACGCTGAGCAGCGAAGTTGGCTTCTTACCTCGAGCTCACGGATCCAGTCTATTTACTAGGGGCGTTACCCAGGCTATGAACATAGTGACTCTAGCACCACTGAGCTACGCCCAAATGCTGGACACTATGGAAGTATCTGGCGACAAACGCTATATGCACCATTACAATGCACCTGGTTATACGGTTGGAGAAATAAAGCGGTTAGGTTCACCAGGAAGGCGAGAAATCGGCCACTCCTACCTAGCAGAGAAAGCCTTACTACCAGTAATACCCACTGAGGATGTTTTCCCTTACACCATTAGGAGCGTGACCGAGATCATGAGTCAGAACGGCTCAACGTCTATGGCAGCCACTTGTAGTAGTTGCATGGCGCTGCTTGATGCCGGCGTTCCAATAACTGCACCAGTTAGCGGTATTGCCATGGGTCTAATAATGGATGACTCTAACCCTATAATTCTTACCGACATTGCTGACGCCGAAGACTTTGCTGGAGATATGGACTTTAAAGTTGCTGGTACCGAGAAAGGTATTACAGCTCTTCAGATGGATATGAAAGTTCATGGGCTAGACGTTTCAGTCTTAAAGGAAGCTCTTCTAAAAGGCAAAGAGGGCAGGCAAAAGATACTCGAGCACATGCTGAGCACAATAAAAGAACCAAAGGCAGAGATGAGTCCTTATGCTCCGAGAGTAGAAAGTATTAGTATTAACCCTGATAAAATCCGAGAGATTATTGGTAAGGGCGGTGAGACGATCCAGAAAATTACTGCTGAAACCGGTACCGACATAGATATTAAGGATGACGGCATGGTTATGATCGCCAGCCCAGATGCTAGTAGCATCAACGCGGCCAAGGAATGGATTGAAGGTATAGTTGCCGAGCCTGAAGTAGGCAAAATATATAAAGATGCCAAGGTAGTGAACGTTATGGACTTTGGTGCCTTTGTACAGATTCTACCCGGGAAAGACGGACTAGTTCATGTTAGCGAAATGAGCGATGAAAGAGTCAATAAGCCAAGTGATGTCGTTAAGGAAGGCGATAAAGTAACTGTGAAACTTGTCGCCATAGATGATCGTGGACGACTACAGCTAAGTATGAAGGCGGCCAAAAGGGACTTGGAGAAGAAGTAGTGCTAAGATCAATAAACAATTGGCACAAATCTACTAGGCTCGGAAGAGTAGTTTTCGCAGTTGTAGATCTTGCCATTGCTTACGGATTCTTTAGTCTGTCACTCAACAGTGGCAACCTAATTTGGTACATAGTAACCATAGTATTTCTTATCGGTTTCTTAGCAAATATATATAAGTTAATAGAAAGTTTTTTTCGTGGTTAGCACTAAACAGAAGCAGCTAGACGAACTAGAAGACGCCATTAAAAAAGACGGCGTCTGCGAGGATTTAAGAGACCAAGCAACCAATTTGGTCTTCGGCGATGGTAATCCAAGCGCCGAAATCGTATTTATTGGCGAAGCACCTGGTAAGAATGAAGATCTGAAAGGCAAGCCATTTGTAGGTAGGGCAGGTGAGTTTCTAAATGAAATGCTAGCCATGATTAAACTCAAACGAAGTGATGTCTACATAACTAACATCGTTAAGTATCGACCACCGAACAACAGAGATCCGTATCCAGAGGAGAAGAGCGAATTTATGCCTTATCTAGAGAAACAGCTAGAGGTAATTCAGCCTAAACTTGTGGTAACACTGGGCAGGCACAGTCTGAATTGCTTCTTGCCAGATCTTCAGATAAGCAAATGCCATGGTCAACCGAAAAGATATAAGGGGCGAGTGTATTTGCCATTGTTTCATCCAGCTGCCGCCCTATATAACGGTCAAATGCGCCAAACACTTATTGACGACTTTAACCTCATACCAATTATCTTAAAGAAAATTAATTTAAAAACTACATAAAGTTTAAGAAAAGGAGAACCATTTATGGCTTCAAACAATTCGAAAGAAAACAAAAACCCCAAGAAAAGCGCTATCAGCTCAAACTTGTCTACTTCTCGTGGACAGGCTGTTAGAGCACAAAGAAGGTCCCAGGCTGATGCGCAGAGAATTGCCAACCAGTACTTAACTGCTGAGAATAAGCAAGTTAAGCGGGCTAATTTTATAGACGACAGCCCAAGACTGAAAGTTATCGCCTTAGGCGGTATGGATGGTGGTGGGTCTAAAAACATGATAGTCGTCGAATATAAGGAAGACGCAGTCGTTATAGATTGCGGCAATGAACTTGGTGTTGATCTACCTGGTATTAACTATGCTATATCCGACACTGCCTACCTGGAACAGATAAGAGGCAAGTTAAGGGCGTATATCATAACCCACGGCCACCTAGATCATATAGGTGGACTGCCTCATATTGTGCCTAAGTTCCCAGCACCAATCTATGGCAGTAAATTCAGCATAAGTAGGGTCGAAGAAATCTTTGAGAACTTTGGCTTGCCAATGCCTGAAGGTTTTGAACTAAAAACCGTCACTATGAATGAAGACACACACGAAAGACTAAAAATTGGACAGTTCTTTGTTGAACTAGTTAGAGTAACGCACTCAATCCCAGGCAGTTCCTTAATAGTTTTGGATACGCCAGTCGGACGCCTAATTAATACAGGTGACTTCAGATTAGACCCCAACCCATTGGACCATGAGAAGACTGACGTAGACAGGCTAAAAGAGCTTGGCAAAGAAGGTGTATTAGTACTACTTAGCGAAAGTACTACTACTGAAAGACTGGGCCGAACACCAAGTGAGTCGACCATTGAGGCGAGCTATATTGAGATCATGAAGAATGCACCCGGGCGAATATTTATTGGGGTATTCTCAACCAACATGAACCGAATCCAGATGATAGTAAACGCTGCCGTTCACCATAACAAAAAGGTGGCAATGGATGGAAGAAGCATGGTCAGTACGCTGGAAATGGCCGTAAGACATGGTTTCATGAAGATACCAAAAGGTACTTTTGTGCCGATTGCTTCCTCTGGCAACCTTAAAGATACCGACCTTGTGGTTGTCTGTACCGGTTCGCAAGGCGAACCTAGTTCAGCGCTGCAAAGAATGAGTAACGGCGAACATAAACACATTAAATTGAAGGAGCAAGACACTGTTATTTTGTCTAGTACGCCTATACCTTACTCTGGTAATGACGGGGCAATTAGGACAATGGTTGACGATCTATTTAAAAAAGGTGTTCATGTCTTTAGACACGAAACACACGACCTAGACAATATTGGACCATTGCACGTTTCCGGTCACTCATCCCGTGATGAGTATGCTGAGATGATCGACATGTTGAAACCAAAATTCTTCGTGCCAATATATGGAGACTACACAGCTAAGCACTACCATGTAGATCTCGCAATAGAACAAGGTATTCCAAGGGCCAACACTCTCAACGCCGAAAATGGCCAGGTCATTACATTTACCGAAGACAAAATGGAAGTTACTGGGGAAGTGCCACACGGTACTATCTTAGTCGACCAAACAGGGGCGATTGTCTCTAACGTTGTAGTCAAAGACCGAGTGCTACTAAGCGAAGAAGGTCTAGTAGCTGTGGTTCTAACAGTCGACAAAAAGAACGGCAACCTACTTACTAGCCCAGACATCATTAGCCGAGGCTTCATATATATGAGGGACAATGAGGAAATAATGAATGGCCTAAGAAACGAGCTAAAAAGAGCTGTAGCCCAGAGGTACAAACGGATTGATCTAGATCGATTCAAAGCAGAACTTAAAGACCATGTCACTCACTATCTATTTGAAAAGACTGGACGTAGCCCAATTGTCATACCGGTCATAAACATTGTTAATGGTAACGGTGCACCAAAGAATGGCGGTGCCCCAAAGAAGGGCGTTAGCCAACCACAGATGAGTCCTGAGGAAATAGCTAAGCAACAGCAAGAGCGTTTCCAAGAAATGAGAGCCCGTTTACTTACACAAGACCCCAGAATAGACTGAACATAAGTGTTTTGACAGGCGTGGTAATTTGTGCTACAATAAATATCAATTAGCGTTTAAGACGGCTAGTACAGTAAAATATCTATAGCAATGCCTAAGAAGAAAAAAACAGTAAAAAGAAGAAAAAGCCAAGCCGAGAAGATCGAACGTTCGCCGGTCTTGCCTCTAAGCATAGCAATACTAATGATGCTTCTTGCATTAATAGTTGTTATTGGTGCATTCGGTACTGGTGGACCTGTTCCAAAGGGCTTATTCCATGGGCTTTACTATCTATTTGGCTGGGCGGCTTATCTGGTAACCATCATCTTGGTCTTTCTGGCGGTATATAAGTTCAAAGCTGAAGACTATAAACTCCAAGTGGAGAAAATTAGCGGTATGCTGGCGCTTTTACTATTTGCCAGCGGACTAATGTATACAGCTACAGTCACCAAGGATTTAAGCGGCAACTGGGTTAATGGTCACGGTGGACTAATAGGAAGGGGTATCGGTTCGCTAGCACTACTGGCATTCGACAAGATACCGGCAGCTATTGTCTTCTTTGTACTTACTCTGGTGGCGGTATTTATTGGTTTTGGTATATCCCCTAAGGTCCTACTTAACATCTCAAAACCGTTTAAGAAGAAGGAGGCCGAGGAAGGCTCAGAGCTGGCTGCCTTAAAAGCTAAAGCCGGCGAAGGTAACGGCTTCAAACTAACAGAAGGCGTACCAGTCATGCACCACGGTGAAGAACCAGCTCCACCGAAGCTAACAGCACTTAAAAATACTGCTCAAAAACTAAGCGGTAAAGAGAATCACGATGCGCTGACTACCGCTAGTGACCCAAACTGGCAGTTCCCTAGTTTGTCGTTGCTTAACCAAAAACAGGATAAAGCTGATGCTGGTGACGTTAATAGTAACGCCAAGATTATCCAGGATACATTTAATAACTTTAATATTGAAGTTGAAATGGAAGGGGCAAATGTTGGTCCTAGAGTTACGCAGTACACACTTAAGCCCCCAACAGGCGTAAAATTATCTAAAATAACAGCTCTAGAAAATAACTTAGCACTAGATCTAGCAGCCCATTCAATTAGAATTGAAGCGCCGATTCCCGGTAAACGAGCAGTCGGTATTGAGGTACCTAATCTTAAGTCAGCAACAGTTAGACTAAGCTCTATCTTCGAGTCTGGTCAGTGGCAGGAACTTAAAAGTCCACTAGGCTTGTCTATAGGTAAAGATATTTCTGGTAAACCGGTTGTTGCCGATTTAGATAAAATGCCTCATATGCTGATAGCCGGGCAAACGGGATCTGGTAAATCCGTCATGATAAACGGCGTACTGACTAGCTTGCTGTATAGGAACTCACCTTCAGATCTAAAGCTAATTCTGGTTGATCCAAAACAAGTAGAATTAAAGCCTTACGACGATATCCCACACCTTCTGGCTCCAGTTATTACCGAGCCAGAAAAATGTATTAGTGCTCTTAAGTGGGCAGTTGCTGAAATGGAAAGACGCTATAGAGCTCTGTCAGAAGTAGGCAAAAGAAATATTACTGAATATAACAACCTCAAAAAAGAGGAAGGAATGCCCTACATCGTCATTGTGATTGACGAGCTAGCTGATCTTATGATGATGGCGGCCAGGGATGTTGAAGCTTTAGTTGTCAGGATTGCCCAAAAATCCAGAGCGGTTGGTATTCATTTAGTAGTAGCTACCCAAAGACCATCGGTTGATGTTATAACCGGTTTAATTAAGGCTAATATTCCAGCCAGATTTGCTTTTAAAACTACATCTCAGGTAGACAGCCGTACCATAATTGATCAGGGTGGAGCCGAAAAACTACTTGGGCAGGGAGATATGCTGATGACTTTGGCTGAGTCGCCTAAGCCAAGAAGAATACAAGGCGCCATGATAGAGGATAGCGAAACCACTAAAGTTATAGACTTCATTAAGATGCAGCGTCCACCACAGTATGACGACGAAGTCGTTTCTCAGCCTGTGCAGCTTAATGGTAGAGGTGGACTTGTTGCTGACTATGGCGCCAATGATGCCGATGACGACATGTTTAAGGACGCTGTAAGGGTAGTCATAGATAATAGGAAGGCGAGTACTAGTCTTCTTCAAAGGCGTCTTAGAATAGGCTACGGACGGGCTGCTAGGCTTATTGAAACCATGGAAGAACAGGGTATTGTCGGTGCTGCTTCTGGGTCAAGACCTAGAGAAGTACTAGTTAATTCACTTGATGATGTCTTTGGTGGTAGTCAGGAAAATACTGAGATGGACTATGACGCTGCTGAAGCGACCGAAGAGGAAGCTGTTTAGCTAGTTGACCAACAGGGGTGGGTAAGATATAATACAAGCTAGTATTAACTTCTAGTTCATGACCCTAGTGTGCGTGGGCTATAACCAACTGAGAAGGAGAACAGTTTGAATCAGTACGAAATTGCGGTGATTTACCACCCAGACCTTGAAGTTGATCTTTCTAAAGCCGAAGAAAAGGTTAAGAAGATCATCGAGGAGAACAAGGGTAAGATCAAGAAAACAGACAATTGGGGCAAGAGAAAACTAGCCTATAAAATTAAGAATAACGAGTATGGAGTCTATGTATTCTACGCAGTAGAATTACCCCCGGAGGGCGTTGCTAAGGTCGAAGGCACCCTGAATATTACCAATGAAGTTATTCGTTTTCTAATTACTAGACCGGATCTAAAAGCTATCGCTAAAGCCGAAGCCCAGAAAGCCGAAAAGGCTGAGCGAGCTAAAGACGATGAAGATAGTGAAGAAGATACCGAAGAGGAAAGTTAAATAATTATTAAAAAATATAATTTTTATTTGACTATACATTTGCGAAACGAGCATAATTTTATTTACTAAATAACGAAAGAAGACATATGTCTTATAAGGAGAGATGAAATGGCAAGAAGTTTAAACCAGGTAACACTAATGGGTAACCTAACGAGGGACCCAGAGCTTAGGCAGACACCAAACGGACAGAGCGTAACCAGCTTTAGCTTGGCACTTAATAGAAGCTACAAAGATTCGAGTGGAGAATGGCAAGAGATCACTGACTATGTAGACATAGTTTGTTGGGGGCCGCTGGCAGAAAGAGTAAGTCAATATTTAAGCAAAGGACGAAGATGCTTGGTCCAAGGTAGATTGCAGTCCAGATCTTGGGAACAGGACGGCCAAAAAAGAAGTAAAGTTGAAGTGTTAGCTAACGACGTTACCTTTCTAGACGGTCGCAACCAGGAGAATGAAGCAGGGGCTACTGAACCAGACTCAGCAGCAAAAGAGAAGAAAACTACTAAGCCTAAGGCAAGTAAAAAAGCTAAAGACGAGGACGTAGTTATTGAAGACATCGGCGACGAACCAATTAATTTAGACGATATACCGTTTTAAAGACCAAGGAGAATTCTAAATGGCAAAGATTTTTAAGCACAAAAGCGAAGTAGCATTTTTCGACTATAAGGATTTCAAAACGTTGCAGCGTTACGTTAACGCGTATGGACAAATTGAGACTAGAAAGAAGACTGGTTTAAGCGAGTCACAGCAGCGTAGACTAAGTGTAGCAATAAAAAGAGCTAGACACATGGCGCTACTTCCATTTGTAGCTAGCAACTAATATGTCTCTTAGTATTACCGATCTTAAGAAGGGCGTAATCTTTGAGCTAGACGGCACCCCATACAAGGTTGTTGATTACAAGCAAAAAGTAATGGGTCGTGGCGGTTCGATCGTAAATGTCCGGATCAAAAGCCTAGTTGATGGTCGGGTACTGGATAAAACCTTTAAAGGCAATGAGCAGTTTGATAATGCCGACATTACTAATATTACTGCTCAGTATCTATACAGTGATTCATCAAAATACTTCTTTATGAACGAGACTACATTTGAACAGTTTGAAGTTAATAGTGAGATTGTATCGGATATGGCCGGATTTTTTAAGGAGGGCAGTAGTGTTCAACTCCAGCTTTTCAAAGGAGCCGTTATTAGCGTTGAAATGCCCAAGAACGTGGAGCTTAAAGTTGATTATGCCGAGGATGCAGTAAAAGGAGATACCTCAACTTCAGTTACTAAAAATGCCACACTAGAAACTGGTAAGGCTATTAAAGTACCAGCATTTATTAAAACGGGCGACATTATCTCAGTGGATACTGCAACGGGTGGTTACCGAGAGCGCGTTAAAGGCTAGTATGAAAGACGGGGATAGAATAATCCTTGTTCTAGTCGAGGGACACGAGACTACACTAAAGAAATGGCCGCTTCATATTACAATCATTCCTTGGTTTGCCAGCGAACTGTCCGCAAACGATCTAAAACAAATTTTAAGTTCTAAACTTAAAGGCACTAAACCTTTCCAGGTCGAAGTTGGCAAAGAAGCGATGTTTGGCGAAAAGCATGACATACCGGTGAATGTTATTAAGCTACCAAATCCTCTAGAAGATATAGACAAAAAACTAAGATCGCTCATTGAGTCTAAGTCTAGCGGCATTGCCTATTCCAACCTGCGAAAGCGATATGGATTTAACCCCCATATTACTTTTCAGGGTGAAAGAAGGAAATATCCGGGAGACAAGATACGTATAAACAAAATACAGGTTGTTAGGATAGATAATGGGTTAAAGCGCGTTGAATCTGAGGTAGAACTAAATGGCTAGAATCCGAATTGATCAGGCTTTAGTAATGCACGGAATGGTAAAATCGCGTTCCCAGGCAGATAGTTACATTAAACTAGGCATGGTGGAGCTCTCGGATAAGGTCATTAAAAAATCTGGTCAATTTATTGACGAAAGTCAGATAGAGAATCTTAAAATAACGACAGAAAAACAATACGTTAGTAGAGCAGCACTTAAGCTAGAATCAGTCATAGACAAATTTAACCTCAACTTTAAAGGCAAGACAGTTCTAGATGTCGGCAGCAGTACAGGTGGATTTACCCAACTTGCTCTTTTGAACGGTGCTAAGAAGGTTATTGCCGTAGAAAAGGGGGTTGACCAGATGGAAAGTAGCCTAAGACATGATCCCAAAATCTCACTACATGAAAAGACAGATATTGTTAACTTCAGCTACAGCGACCCCATAGACATAGTAGTAATTGACGTTTCATTTGTTTCCCTAAAGGATATTTTACCCAGTATATATGCGTTAGTGGATGGAAAGACTGAGGTTGTGGCGATGGTAAAACCGCAATTTGAAGCCACTTCTAGTGGCCTAAAACACAAGGGTGTAATTAAAAATGAGAAAATGCGCCGAGACATATTTAAGGAATTTGAGGCTTGGGTAAGCAAAAAGTTTTTTATTCTTAATAAAGCTGATTCTGCAGTTAGTGGAGCCAAGGGGAATACCGAAAGGTTCTATCTTCTTAGAAAAGTTGACTTAACGGTGTAAAATGCAGTTATGTATTTTGCATCTAGAATGCAGGCTGGGAGGATGCTGGCCTCAAGACTTCAGGATAAATACCGCTATGAGAACTGTGTAGTTTTAGCTGTTGATGACGGCGGTGTAGTTGTTGGGGCACAAATTGCTGTCCAACTACACTGCGCTATAACACTGCTTAACACAAAGGAAATTAAGCTACCCATGGAACCACTAGCTATAGCAGGGGTGGCGACTGGTGGTGCTTTTACTTATAACAATAAATATTCTCAGGGTGAGCTTGATGATATGGTTTCCGAGAATAGGGTGTATATAGAGGAAGAACGTTTTAGAAGTGTTGGGGAGCTTAATAGGGTGGTTAGCTCAACGGGAACAGTTAGTAAGAATCTGCTTAGAGGGAATAATGTCATCGTTGTTTCTGAAGGACTAAAATCGCCGTTTATAATTGATCTTGTTTATGAGTTTCTAAAACCAATTAATATAGAAAAGCTTGTATTTGCGCTGCCTATAGCTAATGTTCAAGTTGTCGATACCATGCATATTCTAGGAGATGAGATATATTGTCTCGATGTGTTTGAAGACTTTCTTGATGTTGATCATTACTACGACAAAAACGACGTTCCATCTCACGAAAAAGTAATAAAAATTATTGAACAAGTTATCCTAAATTGGCGCTAGACTAGGTATTTTTTTAGAGCTGACAAGTCTTTTAAGTGTATGAAAGAATTCTTGTTTTCAATCAGACCTTTCTTTTCTAGTGCCGACAGCTCGCGGCTAGTTGTTTCTCTTGTGGCATTGACTGAACTAGCTATATCCTGATGCCTAAGAGTAACTTCTAGTACGATGCTTCCATCGTTCTCTGGCTTGCCAAATCTTTCACTCATATTGATCAAAAAAGAGATTATTCTCTCTCTAACACTTCTGTACTCCAAAGTCAGTATCCTGTCACCATGTAGACGATACATTTCCATAGTCATATCCAACAGCGGCATGATGGCATCCAAGTTGTTCTTTATAAATTTGGTGAAATCTTCTTGCTCGACCTTATATGTAACGGTAGGGGCGAGAGCCTGATAAATAATTTGGTGATCCTCTAGAGTTACTGCCCAAATAAGAGGAAAGATCTCATCCTGCTTTCTAATTATCAGCAAGTTTTCTTCGCCGTATTTGGTGATATCGTAAGCCTTAACTAGGCCTTCATAAATATAATAAACTCCGTGAGGGGATTCCCCAGGACGGATAATATAGTCGTTCTTTTTATAGCTTTGTTTTACACCATTCACTCTGAAAAAGTCCACCAGTTCGGCAGTCTGTTTCAGAGTAGCCAACATATGTTAATTATGATAGGGTTCTGGTCTCATGTCAAATTGTGATCTAGATCGCACATACGATGTGACTATTTTTACGGCATATTTAGTGCTTTCAGGAGTAAGATTAGCCTACGGTTGGAGAACTGGAGGAGGCAATGGTTACAAGACGAGCCATTATTGATCAGTTGAAAAAGATAAGCTTTAGGCACGACGGCTGGGGTAGGACGGAAGTGTCAGAATTGCACAAAATTATCCTACCTGACGAAGAAATATATGAATGTGTGAATGGTTTTTATGATGGGGGCTTCGCGCTACTAGTAGCAACAAACGTAAGGGTGCTACTGATAGACAAAAAGCCTCTTAATTATTTGTCGGTAGAAGACATGCGCTTTGACATGATTAGTGAGATTGATTATAACAACCGAATATTCGGAGCGGGTATTGTTATATCTTCTGGCGGTAAAAACCTACACTTTAGTAGTTTCAATCAGGCTAGGCTGAGGAAGCTAATAGGCCATGTCCAGGATTGCATGGCGGAAGTTAAGAAGAGGCAAGATAATCACCAAGAAGGGCAAATCCAGCACTTAGAGCAGATTAATAATCAGCTTGAGGCCTTCATTGAAGCAACTCAACAGTACCAGGCCGAACTGGAAAATCAGTCACAGGCTGGTAACTTTGTTGCTAGTGCAAGACTTGAACCGCCTAAACCCAGCCATGAGTTGGCTGACTTTCTATATGCTCAAAGTTTGTTAGCTCAGCACAGGAAACAGCAAGACGAAGTAGATGAAAGACAACCAGTAGCTGCTGTTGCGGCACAGCCAGAAAACCCTACTGAACCGACGCTTGTCAGCGTTAACGATAAACAGATGCAAGAAATGTACGAGTCAGCACTTCAGGAGGTCTATAGGGCTCAACCTGAGCCTTTACCATCCGAAGATATAATATTTCAGCAGAATACCCATGAGATTAACCCCATAGTTGTGGCATACTCAAAACTCCCGTACTTATTGCGAAATAGAAGATTTAGAGAACTAAGTGCTAACACCCCCGAAGTAGCGTCTACATAAATACCCTTTGGTTAGGTATTAAACTTGAATAGCACAACATCGTCAGGCCGCATGACGTAGTCTTTTCCCTCAGTTCGTACCTTACCGGCAGCTTTTGACTGATTATATCCCCCCAAAGAAATTAAATCGTTATAGCTAACAACATCTGCTGCAATGAAGCCTTTCTCAAAGTCGCCATGTATTTTGCCGGCGGCTTGTGGAGCTTTAGAGCCTTTAGCAATTGTCCAGGCTCTTACCTCTTTCTCCCCAGCTGTTAGGAAGCTTTGTAAGCCCAGAATGTCGTATGCAGCCTTAACGATGCTAATAAGACTCGACTCTCTTTGCCCGTATGAGCTAAGGAGCATTTTGGCATCATCTTCACTCAGATCTTTTAACTCATCTTCAAGCTTGGCACTCGCGAACAGAACCTGGCTAGGCGAAACAATATCTTTTAGTGATTGCTTCAGTTCTTTGTTACCTATATCTTTCTCGGCAATATTGAAAAGGTATATGACTGGCTTAGCCGTAATCAAATGTAGGTCTCGCACTAAATCCCTGTCAAGCTCCTCATGTTTCCAAAGTGGTTCGTTATTATTAAGCCAACCTTGAATCTCTATATATTGATCTAGTACAGGTTTTAGCTTGTTATTAGCTTTAACCTCTTTCGTGAAGTTAAGTATTCTCTTATCTAATGTAGCTAGGTCTGCAAGAACTAACTCAGTGTTAATAGTTTCGATATCTTTTTTTGCATCCACATGGTTATCTACGTGTGTTACTCCCTGGTCCTCAAAGGCTCTAACAACGTGAATAATTGCATCGGTATCACGAATATGACTCAAGAACTGATTACCCAGGCCCTCGCCTTTACTCGCGCCTTGTACAAGCCCAGCGATATCTACAAACTTGAAAGTAGCTGGTATGACTTTCTGTGTGTGATAAATTTCTGCTAGTTTTTCCAGACGTTCATCGGGCACAGCAACTATACCGCTATTTGGTTCGATAGTTGCGAAAGGGTAGTTAGCAACCAACGCACTATTGCCAGTCAGCGCATTAAATAGAGTTGACTTGCCAACGTTGGGCAAACCAATAATGCCACACGAAACAGAAGAAACGGACATGCATATATTCTAACAGAGAGGTTTTCGATGGAGCCTAGAAGTTTGTGTCTGTGAGTGATGACCCTGCTTGGCTGGTGACGGAGTAAAAATACTTGGGTTTTGGTTCAAGAGTGTTAGGTTTCTTAGCGAAAATAACATTAACGCTCGCGCTTGCGTAGGCCTTGATTCTACTAGAGGATAAACGATACCCGACAACGCTTAGAGGTACTACAAATACCACCGCTAGAAGTAGTACGAGGAATATCTTTTGTTGCCAGTGTTTAATCATGTTCTTAGTTTAATTCCATTGCCAGTTATCTTCTAAATAAGAAAGGTCAAAATTGCCGTTTCCTTGAGTCGTATGATAAACGAATAGTACATTTCCCTGTGCTGTATCACGGTATACATAAGTAGCATCCGAATGAATCGAGTTAGGCCCTGAGAAGGTTACGCTATAAGACGGTGATCCAACAAAAGTTGATACTCCCTCCTTTGCTATCGATGAACCCGCTGTAGAATTGCTAGCATTTTTGGCATCCATTTGGGCAGCACCATCGAACTCGCTGTCGGTAAGAGACGGGGATTCAATAACTTTAACGCCGTACAGCTCGTTAGTTGCTTGATTAACTGCCAAGAAAGTGCAGCTTCCTGTAGTGCGAGTGACTTTCAGACCGCCAGGAATTTTGGTTGTGTAACAGGCCGTAGAGACTGTCTGAGCTGAGTCTAAGTAGCTATAAGTTAAGGGACTTACTGACTTATTTTTGTATATGTTATTAGCGGTAATTACCCAACTAACCACAGAAAGGGCGATTGCTATAATCGCCAAAGACATGCCACCAAAAGCGAGGACCTTTTTTCTGGAGCTTTTACCAATAATTCCAAAAACCAAAGCGATGACTCCTATTATCAATCCAGCTATTGGCACTAACCACACCACTAAGCCGATTACGCCAAAAGTGAAAGAGGCGACCGCAGCACCGCTGTCCTTATGTGATCGACCTAAATCTGTTTGCCGCTGGAAATTAGCTTGAGGTGGAGCTTGATTCTCCAAAACTGCATTGCCCGTACTAAGGTTATAGCCGCAGTTGCCGCAAAAGAAGGCACCGTGATCTATGGGCTGATGACAATTTGGACAGTTCATGCTCTATCTAAGCTTTTAGCGCTATATAACTGTCTTCCGCAATTCTCGCAAAACTGTCGGTGATAAGAATTAGCCTTGCCGCAGCTTGGACAAAAATTAGGCACTCTTGAAGCAATGCTCAGTAACGCTGCTTTGTCTAAATCGTTCGCCTCCATAAAATAGAGGAAAAGCCCGATACTTAGCAGCAATGTAATCACCAAAGACATAATAACTAATTGGTAAACTCCTGAAAGCAGACCAAAGTCATAAAGACCGTGTAGCAGGGGGATAATAATGAGGGCTGCAATAAATTTAGTTTTATTTTTCCTATCTATCTTCATACTCACCAGATAGTAGCCAAGAATTGCTGTGGCTGCTGCATGAAAGAAGGGCATAAGGATTAACCTTGTAATCCCAGCACTGGCTCCAAATGAAATTGTATAGCCTATGTTTTCACCTAGACCAAACGTTAACCCACAAATTGCAAAGTATATAATTCCGTCGGTGTGCTCTTTAAAATATGGCTTCTTATATATAAATAGAGCAAGAGGAACAAATTTAACCATTTCTTCTACTATGCCTACCGCCACAAAGTATATTAGTCGCTGAGATAGAGGGTAAAGAGAAGGGCTTGTCTCGAGAGCCTTGGGCAGAATAGCGCTTTCGATAAGTGTAGCTAGAAGCATAGCTAGTATTCCAAAACCAATGGCAATCCAAAGGGTACCGGCGGATATTCTCCGACCGTGATCATAGTGAAGTAGATACCAAGTTAGAAGGCTAGCAAGAAGTATGAAACCGAGTATTACAATTAGCATTTTTTGTTTTTAAAAACTACTGTCTAAATATATCACTTTAAGGATGTAAAGCGAAAAACTAGGTAACCATTTTGACTAGGGTTTCCTGCAGCTGTTCTAACTCTTTGTCACTCAAGTCCTTAAAATATATCTTATTTGAAGAGGCTATGTTTTCCAGGATCTTTTTTCTTAACGCCTGACCTTTAGAATTTAGTTTGACCATTTTAATTCTACGATCTTGCTCGTCAGGGAAGCGTGCGGCTAGGCCTTTAGCTTCCAAACCATCGACTAGCCCAGTGACATTTGAGGCATCACAAGCGAACACTTTTGTGAAACTATTCATAGGCTTCGGCTCATTAAGTAGCGACAGCATTATAGTCTGCATTGCAGTAAGATTGTGTCCAGCCCCTACTTCTATCAGATGGTGCTTAGACTGCATCATACACCTGACTAGCAGTTCAAAAGTTTGTTCAATAGTTGAAGTTCTATTAATGCTTGACATAGTCAATATTTGACCTTTACAATAAGTTCAGTATTAATATTGTATATTGACTAAATACAAATTTCAACGGGAGGACTAAAAAGAGTGGCAACTAGAGCATCAGCAAAACCTGGTAAGAGCACTAGCCATTGGCTTATTTTAATCCTGCTTGCCCTGGCCCAATTCATGGTGGTACTGGATATATCTATAGTTAACGTAGCGCTGCCTACGATGCAGCATTATTTCCATCTAACCAGTTCTAATCTTCAGTGGATAGTCACCGCTTACGCTCTAACGTTTGGCGGCTTTTTACTATTTGGGGGTAGAAGCGCTGACCTGTTCGGTAGGCGAAAGACGTTTTTAATGGGCATAACTGCCTTTACCCTAGCATCGCTTGGTACAGGTCTATCTCAGTCAAGCACAATGCTAATCGTATTTAGGTCGCTGCAAGGTCTTTCTGCTGCCTTTATGTCTCCAGCTGCCCTATCTATTATTCTGGTTACCTACAGAGAGGGGCACGAAAGGAATGTTGCTCTTTCAGTATGGGGTGCAGTAGCCTCGGGTGGCGCAGCTGTAGGTGTCCTAGCCGGTGGCATAATAACTCAGTATCTAACATGGCGCTGGAATTTCTTTATTAACATTCCTGTCGGTATTTTTGTTGTTATTACCGCTCTACGGATTCTACCGAAACACGAGTCAGAAGCAGAACACAACAGCCTGGATCTAATGGGTGCAGTTACGGTCACCAGTGGTCTGATGATGCTAGTTTACGGACTAACCAAAGCTCCAACATATGGCTGGGGAGATCAAAGAACTTTAACATACTTTGGCATAAGCCTAGTTCTACTAGTATTGTTTGTTATTAACGAGAGCAGGGTAAAGCACCCTCTTATGCCACTACGAATCTTTAAGATTAGGAATGTCTCCGGAGCAGATTCGATGATGATGCTTCAAGCCGCTGCTCTGTACTCAGTTTTCTTCTTCACTACGCTTTATGTGCAAGACATCCTCGGCTACTCTCCTGTTAAAACCGGTCTAAGCTTCCTCATTTTACCGTTCTGTATTGCAATAGCGGCCACTAATGTCCCAAGAGTCATACAAAAAATAGGGTATAAGCCAATACTGATGGTTGCTCCATTGGTTGTTTCTGCTGGACTGTTTTATCTCTCACTGATCCCAGTACACGCTAATTACTGGACAGATATAGCACCAGGTTTAGTACTACTTGCTTTTGGCATGGGAGCTACCTTCGTAAGCGTAACAATAGCCGCAACCGGAGGAGTGCCACGTAAAGACTCAGGGCTAGCTTCTGGTCTTCTTAATACTTCTCAGCAAATTGGTGGGTCCTTAGGGCTAGCAGTATTAACAGGAGTAGCAGCCACAGCGACAACAAAATTTATAACCAATCTGCACCTAAGTACGCTGCCTGCAAAAAGCGTCATAGTTGATGCTACCGTGCACGGCTACAAGAAGGGCTATTTAGTGGCTTCGGCTTTTGGTATAGGGGCGTCGCTAATAGCAACGTTTGTTATTAAGGCTCAAAAGGCAAAAACTGACCCCAGTCACGGCGAAGCCGTAGCCATGCATTAGAGTCTCTTTACCTTACAGCTATCTTGAATTATACTGTGCTTATGCTTGTGAGATAGTTATATTTGTGTATGAAGAAACTAACAATAAAAAACAAATCTGTTGATACCTCTCTGGTAGTAATTTTTGTAATCATAATCCTTGCAGCCGCTGCCTACTTTATTTTCTACAACCCTAACAAAGACGTGGTCTTTGAGATTAACGGCAAAAAGTACACACAAAGCCAAGTTGATAGCATTATTTCTTATGCATATAACAGGCATTTTGGCACTAAAGAAGCGTTAAGCCAGGATGCATATAACTACCTGCGTACGGAAACTGCAGCCAAACAGCTGGATATTATGCCCAGCCCCCAAGCACTAAATAGCTATTTGAAAGCCAATTATCCTAGTGCTCCTCTAAACCAGTGGAATGTGTTAGTAAGCAATGACAGGTTAATAGATAACAGCATAATAAATAACACCTTTGGCGAATATGCAGGCTATTCCTATGTCTTTTGGTTTGGGCAACATATAGCATATGGACCTTTATATACTCCGCCCGATTTAGGTAATAAAACTCTTATTGCCCAAAACCAATCGTATGCGAGCTCACAAGCATCGACTTATTATAAGGAACTTAAAGACGGCACTATTTCTCCGGCTCAAGCACTCACAAATATACAGAGTGATGCCAATCTAGATCTTTACCCGAATGGCTCTGCGTCTAGTAGTCCAAGTACATACTTTTCGAACAGCGGCGGTGTATCATGGGCAGATAAGGTAAGTTATCTAGATATCATTAACTACATTAAAAGCCAACACACTTTAGGACTAAGCACCATTAAGACTGGATATATAAGAGATGCATCTACCGGGACGGTTAAGTCGCCTGGCTTTTATTACATAGTACTGCTACAAAAGGTAAGCAATAGTAAACTTCAAAGTCCGAACGACTTTCAAAGTTATGTGGATAGCATAAACGCCAAATATTATGGCTGGGGTAGTGTATGAAAAAACTTTCCATTTTGCTAAAAATAGGTATCTTTGGACTACTGCTTCTAGGCATAGTAAGCATATTACCAGGCGGTAAAGCGTATGCGTGGAATGCCAACTCGCCGGAATGTGGTATTCATCAAACTCAAACTTTAAATGACCCTGCCGACTGGGTAGGAACGCAAACGGCTGGCAACCAATTTGCTGGCGCTATAGTTCATTTGTATGCCGTTGACGCATACGGTAATAAAGTAGAGTTAACTAACATAGATAATGTTAACGGAAACCGAATCGCCGTAAATGTATCGGCAACGAATGGTGGGAATGGTTCATTTAAGCCATTTGCACACCTAAACCCGGACAAATCTAGTGCTGTGCTAGCGGATGCAGAATATCCAGGTCCTTCCTCTTTTGGTGCTATAAGTGCCAATTGTGATAATAGATCTGGTAACGCAATGATCGTCTTGGGTTATGGAGCAACCTCACTGTGTAGTTCCGGTTGTGGTACTAGAAATGGGACTGGGAGCTGGGCTTTGGATTGCGGCGTAGAATACGGTGACCCTGAAGCCTACGATTTTTCTATGTCCAGTAACGATGTTCCGGTGTCTGGTCAAAATGGTAATCAATATACATTCTTGCCTGGGGGGTCTTGGACTGACGACTCGGGCAATACGACCTATCATGGCGCAGCGGCAAATAACGGCTTTACTTATGATTTTAATATGACGTATCATTCGCCCGCCGCGTCTTGGGGAATAAATGGCACGTCTAAAGTTGCGTCGACAGCTTACGCTGGTCAATCGGTGACATTCACCCATACTCTTACAAATGGCGGACCACAAGACGATCTTACCAATGACATATATGCCGATGCCGGTACTTCGCAAACTACGTATTTGAATACTTCGGGTGGCACGAGTCCTATCTCTGGTTTAAACAACATACACTTATGTACTGGGGGCTCACAGTGTGCGGGAAATCAAGGCGGTCACCCTGCTATTAAACAACCTTTCTATAACGGAGGGTCTAAACCTTTTAATTATCCTTTTACTATACCCGCTAACGCTGCGGCAGGAGATAAATTCTGCCAGTATGTAACATGGAACCCATCCGGCAGCGGAGGCTTAGGAGCAGCCCAGGATGCACCTGCCTGTGTGACTGTTTTGCCGCCTCCATATTCAGCTAGCTGCACCATAAATAGCGTTAAAGGAACGGGTCCAGGCGGAATTATAGTCGCCGGTCAGCAATACACCATAAAGGCCACAGTTACAAACACAACCGCATCCGGTTTGGCGCTGCCGGGAAGTCAAAGCGGTAACACATTGAATCTAGATATCGTTATCAATGGATCTTCTAGTCCGCAACAGATTCCCTCAGGCATTCCACCACCTAATGCATCTGTGAATATATCGTACACAGCAACTGCACCCAATAGCGTAACTACTCTCGCCATATCTGGTACCCCAGAGTATAGTCCTTCGTATACGCTCGGACCAAGCTGCTCATCCCCGCAGGGCGTATATGAGCAATTTACTCTCAGTAGTTCGCCCAATGTTTCTTTAAACCCTAACCAAGAGGATCCATTAACTGCTGCCAATACGGTGTGTGTGACTGACGTTGGGGCATCGGTCTCCGAAACTGTTACAGCCTATCTATACTCAACTCCGCCTAGTGGAAGTCCGCAGACGCCCCAAGGCATTACACCGCAGAATAATAACGGACCGTTTACATCGACTGCTCAAGTATGTCTTTATAGCGCTAAGTTGCCGGCTCTTCAGGCAATATCTGTATACAATATCCCTGGTCCTGTTCAGGCGGGTGATCAATTTTGTGCTGGTATCAACTTCCCCTACATTTCGGGATATGTGGGACCGGGAGGTATAGACACGTCAGTCTCAAAGGCAGGTAGTGACGCCAACTGTACTGCAGTTGTCAACCGGCCATTCTTTAAAACATACGATGGTTCCATATCGGCGGATAGTAACGTGAATCAACCTTGCACAGGAGGAGAGATAGCTGGTTATAATAATGCCCATTACGGCAGTGGAGATTTTGGATCAGGCAGCGGCCTCAGCGCTATAGCCTATAGCGGCATCTATGGTTTTGGAAGTGGGCAACAGCGACCGCCAAACAGTACCCCGCAGCCACCCCTCTCCCTCACGTTCGCAAATACCGTGCCAAGTTCACCACCAGGCTCAGGCAATCCTTCCGATCCATATACCCCTGATCTAGGCGGAGACTATGGTAGCGGACCTTGCTATAACATTCCGCAGATTCCTAGCTACGCTACTACTAGTAGTTCAGGTGGAACATATAGCATAAATATGCTGCAAACACAGCAACCTCAAGGGCAACAGAGCTATGTAATTGGCAAATCAGGTGGCTCCGTTAATGTAGTTCTAAACGGAGGGAAAATATCAGTCGGGAATAACTTGTCAGTATTCGTTTATGGAAATGTTTACATCAATAGCAATATAGTTTACTCGGGAGGCACTGCTGGCAGTCCATGGACATTAAAGAATATTCCTTCACTTAATATTGTTACCATCGGTGGGAATATTTATCTTTCGCCGAACGTAACCGAACTAGATGGTATTTATTCGTCACAGCAAAGCAATGCGGGCAAGGGCGGTGCTATATATACTTGTGGGCAAAACAACGGCGTATCTTTTAGTCCCATGCCTGCAGGTAACCAGGGTACTAAGACCAACCCCACTTCCGTCCTATTTACTTCTTGCAATCAACAGCTAACAGTTTACGGTGTCTTCCAGGCCAATAGAGTCAACCTGATGCGTACGTATGGATCTTTACGAAACGACTCTACGACTCATGGCATAAAATCTAACCCAACCTGCAGTAATGCCGGCGCGTCCCCGCCGCCATACCCATTGTTTACCGACACCTGTGCCGCTGAAGTATTTGACTTTAGCCCTGAGCTTTACTTGGCCAATCCCTCAACACAAGAACCCAACGGGGGCGCTCCGCAGTACCAGGCATATTCACAACTACCGCCAATTTTATAAAAAGAAGATCTTGATAACTGCTTGACATGAAAAGACTTGAAGAAAAAAATAAACCGAATATACAAAGACATGCTTATGTTATAATTCAACAGATGAGTTTAAAAGAAAAAAATAGTTTAATAGATTCAATATTCATTGGAGTGGGGAATGAGCTCGTTTTTAAGTAATACCGGTGATTTTTTTGGCCTAGATATAGGTACCACTTCCATAAGATTGGTGCATTTGAAGGGCGGCAACCCAAAGGTTCTAGTTAAATATGCCTATATACCTATAGAGTCGAAAGTTGCGCTTAGCGACTCGAAATCTGATCAACAGAAACTACAGCAACTTATTGCTCAGTTAATAAAGCAAGCTAATATAACAACTAAGAATGCAGTCGTTGGCATTCCTTCAAGTAAAGTTTTTACTACCGTTGCCGATGTTGAACGTCTAAGTAAAAATGAGCTGGCCAAAGCCATATCTTATCAAGCCGACTCTCTTATACCAACGCCCCTAAACGAATCAAAATACGACTGGGCGCTGATAGGTGATTCGCCAACAGACAAAACTAAGCAAGAGATAATACTTAGTAGCGTTCCCAACAAATACATAGAAGAGAGACTAGATATTCTTGAGGGCGCAGGAGTTAACGTAATTGCCTTTGAGCCAGATAATCTAGCAATGTCTAGAGCACTAGTGAGTAAAGACGATAAATCAGCCCAACTTCTTCTGGACTTTGGTAATACTAGTAGTGACATTGTAATTCTATTCAATAACACCCCCCATCTGACTAGAAACGTTCCAGTAGGCGTTGAGTCTCTAATGAAAGCTGCTACACAAAACCTTAATGTAAATGATACGCAAGCATCACAATTTATATTCAAATTCGGACTAAGCAAAGACAAGTTAGAAGGGCAGGTTTACGAGGCCATTACTAACGTGCTGGATTTACTTACAGCTGAAGTCGAAAAATCCATTAAGTTCTTTACGGCGCGGTACAACAATCAGAAGATAGACAAGATAGTTGTAACCGGAGGCGCATCGATAATACCCGAGTTTCCGCTATACATAGCCAATAAATTCGGGGTCAACGTTGAGATAGGCAATGCCTGGAAAAATGTTAGTTTTAGCCAAGAAAGAGCAAATGAGCTACAGCAGCTATCCAATAAGTTTGCAGTTGCCGTAGGTTTGGCGGAGAGAACAGAATGATACAGATTAATTTATTACCTGATGTAAAGCTAGAATTTGTGAGGTCTCAAAAACTCAAGAGATTAATACTTGGAGTATCGGCCATTGCCTGTGTTTGTTCCATTGCTCTTTTAATTGTGCTTTTGTCTGTTGATGGACTACAGAAGAAGCACTTAAATGATATAAATGGCGACATAAGTAATTACAAAAGCCAGCTTCAAAATAAACCTAATATATCTCAAATACTGACAGTGCAAAACCAACTAAATAGCATAACCACTTTACAGGCAGGAAAACCGCAAGCCGCCAGGGTTTTTGGCTATCTAAATTTGCTTACTCCAGTAACGGTATCGCTGAATAGTTTATCGCTGAATTTTACAGAAAAAACTATGGTTATAACTGGCAATGCTAACAATCCAGGAAGCGTGAATCAATATGTGGATAATCTTAAAGACACAACCTACACGTCGAATAGCTCGCCAACCCCAAAGCCAGCCTTTAACGATGTCGTGCTTACAAGCTTTTCTTATAGTAACTCAGGAAGTAGTAGTCAACCGGCCTCTTACACAATTAACTTGAGCTATGATTCAAATATCTTCTCAAATACTCAGCAAGTAAAACTTAGCGTTCCGACTTCCACTACAGTAAACTACGCAAATAGTTCAAGTGACGCATTCAGCGGAAGTTCAAGCGGGGGAGGACAGTAATGCCAAAAATTGAACTTTCTTCAAAAAGACTTGCTATAACAAAAGCTAATAGTCAATTAATAGTCATCCTAAGTATTGCTTCATTCATAACTATTTTCTGCCTTGTGGCGTCAAATAGTGTCTATTCTTTGATCAAACACCAGTCGGATGTTATATCAAAGTCACAACAGGCGAAAAATCAGTTGCAAACTGACATAGTTGCCTATCAACAACTAGTCAAGTCATATAATAAGTTTCAATCTGGCTCTACAAATATTATCGGTGGTTCTACGTCAGGCGGAGGCTACAATGCAGGCACTAACGCGCAAATTGTACTGGATGCCTTGCCACCAAAATACGACTTTCCAGAACTTATAACTGATATTAATAACCTGATAACAACTGGTGGATTTCAAGTACAAAGCTTAACGGGGACGGACGATCAGCTTTCTGAAAGCACCAATAGTTCGAGCGAGAATCCTCAGCCTGTTGCTATGCCATTCACTTTTTCGGTAAACAATACGAACTATACAGGCGCTCAACAACTTTTCACCCTGCTAGACAGGTCTATCAGACCAATACAAATAGATACTATGACCATAGCTGGTAGCGATGGGACAATGAGTATTACCGTTAACGCGCACAGCTATTATCAGCCTGGAAAAACTTTAAGCATAACGCAGCAGTCGGTTAAATAGGAGGCAAGAATGAAGAAAAATGACTTACCAATAATAATCCTAGTAATCGCGGCAAGTGCCATAGTTTCGTTCTTGGTTTCCAAATATATCTTTGCTTCGCCTAAGAAAGAGCAGCAACAAGTTTACGTAGTACAGCCTATTGACTCTTCGTTCTCACAACCTAGTAGTCAGTATTTCAACTCCCAAAGTGTAGATCCAGCTCAACAACTCTTGATTGGACCTAGCACAAACCAGAACCCGTTTGGTAATACCTCACCTTAATATAAAGAGGACGGCGTATGAGTTTGCTATCAGTATCTGCAGAGAAGCAAGTCCAAGAGATGCTCTTGGAAAGAAAACTGATATCCAGCGAAAAGCTAGATAGTGCCAAAAGAATTTCTAAACAGCAAAGTATACCGCTTTTTACTTATCTTGTTAATAACAAAATAATTTCAGAGGAAGACCTAACAAAAATCAATGCCAGTATCACTCATGTACCTTACGTTAATTTGTCTGATGCGCGGGTTGACCCAAAAGTTTTAGAACTTTTACCCAAAGAAATTGCTAATAGATATATGGCTGTCCCCTTAGGCGAAATTCAGCACAAGCTCGTTGTAGCTATGCTTGATGCCGACAACATTCAAGCCGTTGACTTCTTGAGCAACAGGGTCGGAAGACCCCTAAAAGTTTATGTGGCCAGCGAATCTGGCATAAGAAAGATCCTAAAACAGTATGATTCTAGGTTGGATTCCCAACTTGGTGCTGAATTTGGAATAGCCGACACCCAGGACGAAGTAAAAGCTGGTGCGGAACCTGTCAGCAGCGGCAAATCCATAAAAGACCTAGTTGAAGATTCTCCTGTAAGTAAGGTCCTCACCGCGGTACTAGAATTTGCTGCCAATAATAGAGCAAGCGATGTACACATGGAGCCCATGGAGAAGGAGTTAAAGATTAGGTGTCGTGTTGATGGTGTTCTTAGAGAAGTTATGCATTTACCGAAAAACGCTGAGCCCGCACTAATATCCAGAGTTAAAATTCTTTCCAACTTAAAGATTGATGAACATAGAATCCCTCAGGATGGGCAATTTACCGTAAAAATGCACGGTCACGATATTGACCTTAGAATAGCAATTTCGCCAACCGTTTGGGGAGAGCAAGTTGTCATTAGGTTGCTAGATAAAACTGGCACATCTTTGAAGCTGGAAGATATGGGATATGTCGGTAGGCCACTTAGAACTATCAGGAAAGGAATTGGCAGACCTAACGGCATGATACTTACGAGTGGCCCAACAGGTTCTGGTAAATCGACCTCGCTATATGCTCTAATCCAAGAAATAAAAAAGGAAGCAATTAATATTGTTACTTTAGAGGATCCGGTTGAGTACAAAATAGGTGGAATTAACCAGATTCAAGTAAACCCAGACGTAGGTTTAACTTTTGCGACGGGGCTAAGAAGCATATTAAGGCAAGACCCCGACGTCATCATGGTAGGAGAGATAAGGGACAAGGAAACAGCACAACTAGCTGTTCAAGCTGCGTTAACCGGGCACTTAGTATTCAGTACTCTGCACACAAACAGCGCGGCAGGAATTTTGCCTCGGCTTTTGGATATGGGTGTAGAGCCATTCCTAATAGCAAGCACGGTACATACCGTAATAGGACAACGGCTTGTAAGAAGGGTAGATCCGGAATCTAAAAAAACGTATACCTCGAGCGCTATAGAAACAGAAGAAATACATGCGGCGCTCAAGGGTTTATTGCCAAATACTCCAGAGGAAGTGCCGAAGGTATCAGATGATCTAGGGTATAAAAACTTGCCACTTATTAGTCAAAACGCTTATACTTTAGCTAAAGGTTCGGATACTCCCGATACTCCGGGTGGGTATAAAGGAAGAATGGGCCTGTACGAGGTATTCGAAGTAACAGACAACATACAAAATCTAATTATGAAAAGATCTACTAGTACAGAAATAGAAAGAGCAGCACAAGCCGAAGGCATGATAAACATGCGCCAGGATGGATATCTAAAGGTATTATCAGGTCAGACCACGCTTGAAGAAGTTAATAGAGTAGCCGCTGAGGACAACGCCTAGGGAGATATATGGATATCAAAGAAATAAGAATTGAAGTACTACTCGACGAAGTTATCAAAAAGAAAGCTTCGGACCTACATATTCAAGTAGGATTGCCTCCCATGCTTAGAGTCGACGGATCGCTGGTTGCTGTTAGTGGTGCAGACGCACTAAATGAAGAGGTTATTGAGGGACTTATATTCTCAATTTTAGACGACGACCAAAAACAGATTTTACTAAAAGATAAAGAATTTGACTTTAGTTTTGCCTACGGAGATCTAGGCAGATTTAGGGTAAATGCCTTTCATGAGAGGGGTAATCTTGCTGCGGCTCTTAGGTTGATACCTAATGAAATACTTACTATCGAACAGCTAGGTCTGCCCCCAATAGTCGAAAAATTTCCAAATTATCCACGAGGTCTAGTGTTAGTTACAGGACCTACCGGATCAGGCAAATCGACTACGCTTGCCGCTATGCTACATAAAATAAATAGCGAAAAGGCAATGCACATTGTTACCATTGAAGACCCGATAGAGTTTACTCATAAATCTAGAAAATCAGTGATTGTGCAAAGAGAGGTGCACTACGACACCTATTCGTTTAGTGCTGCGCTAAGAAGTGCTCTGCGTGAAGACCCAGATGTGGTTCTTATTGGAGAAATGAGAGACCTTGAAACTATAGCGAGCGCAATCACAATTGCCGAGACAGGACACTTAGTATTTGCAACTCTGCACACAAACGGTGCCTCCCAAAGTGTGGACAGAATGATTGACGTGTTTCCCCCGCATCAACAGCCTCAGATCAGATCACAGCTATCTAATATACTTATGGCAATTGTCTCGCAAAGGCTAGTGCCTTCAATCGGGGGTGGACGTATAGCAGCAGCAGAGATACTAGTAGCCACTCCAGCTGTCAGAAACATCATCAGAGAAGGTAAAAGTCATCAACTTGAAGCAGTTATACAAACCGGATCAGATGTTGGTATGCAGTCAATGGATAAGACCCTTGTAAACCTTATACATGAAGGAACTATTACATACGACGAAGCTAGAAACGTAGCTGTCGATCTAGATGAGCTGGATAGGCTAATGAGGAGCTAAGGCGATGTTAACGTATAAATACGAAGCTAAAAACTCCAAAACTGGCGCCACAGTCAAAGCACAAGTACAAGCTAATAACGAACAAGAGGCAGCCAAATTAATAAAAGGTCAGGGTCTTACTCCAGTTAGTATTAAGGCAGAAAGATCTACTAAACTAAACTTTTTTTCAAGGATCAGAACGAAAGACAAGGTACTTTTTAGTCGGCAACTTTCAACCATGATAAATGCTGGCTTGCCAATAGTGCAAAGTCTAAGGAGTGTAGCCGAACAGACCAATAACAAACCCTTTAAGAATATAATAAATCAAATTATTACTGATGTGGAAGCTGGCTCAGCTTTTAATATAGCTCTCGCAAAATACCCAAGAGTTTTTAACAGAGTATATATAAGCCTAGTTGCTGCAGGAGAGACTTCTGGAACACTTGATAAGGGTCTTGAGAGGTTGGCAGACCAGCAGGAAAAAGACGCCGACATAGTGAGCAAGGTTAGAGGGGCAATGATTTACCCACTTATAGTGCTTTGCGTGATGATTGCGGTGGTTATATTTATGGTTGTAAAAGTTTTGCCGCAAGTACAGAACATATACGCGAGTTTGCCGGGTGCAAATTTACCAATATTTACAAAAGTTTTGCTTGGTCTCTCTCATTTCATCATTAATTATTGGATGTACGTGATTATAGTTTTAGTAGTTGGTGCATTTTTCCTTCGCAGATGGTCTCGCACCGACAACGGTAGAAGCGTAATCGGCGAACTTAAAATGAAGGTATGGCCTATTGGGCCGCTATACATGAAGATGTATATGGCGAGGTTTTCTAGAACTAGCTCAACGCTTGTTGCTAGTGGTGTACAGATAATACCCGTTTTAGAAATCTCAAGCGAGGCAGTAGACAATGTTCATATATCCAAATCAATAAATAAGGCGGTTGAAAAGATAAAAGGCGGAAAATCTGTAGCTGAATCGCTAAGAAACGATCCTAACTTCCTACCTCTGGTGCCTGAAATGATACAAATTGGTGAAGAATCGGGCGCCTTAGAAGAAATGTTAGCCAAGATTGCGGATTACTACGAAAAAGAAGTGGACAATGCAATAAAGTCGATTAGCACGATTATAGAACCCGTTATGATGATAATAATGGGCGTAATTGCAATGACTATAGTTGCGGCCATACTTTTGCCGATATACGGTCTGGTTAACCAGTCCGGATTTAGTAGTATTTAAAATGCAACTGTTTAGAAAACGAATGACTGGGGAAAGAGGTCTAACCATTATCGAGGTACTGTTCGTAGTAGCTATTGGAGGGCTAATTCTACTGATTGTCTTCCTGGCAATACCTGCGCTCGAGCGAGAGTCCCAAAACAATCAGAGAAGGCAAGATGTAAATAATCTTTTAAGGGCTATTTCAGAGTATGAACTTAATAATACTGGCAATTTTTATGGCCCGTGTGGAACTGGTGGGGTTACGCCTGACTGCAGCAGTTTTATAAATGAATATCATGTCAGTCTGACTTACTATTCTGTTAGCGACATACAAATATCTCCTCAATCTCTAGGTAGTTTGCAAAATCAGCCTACAAGCCCTGTGCCTGATAACTCTGTAGAAATTTATAACTTTGAGACCTGTAATGGTGGTACTAATGGCGCATCAGTTAATGGAGCGAGCTACAGTGATGTAGTAGCCTTATATAAAATCGAGTCCTCTAGTAATCAAACCGCTCTAGCCTGCCAACAACTATGAGTTTTCTCCTCTGTGGAAAACTTTCCATAACACTTGCGATTATTCATTAAACAGTTTATCATCTAATCATAAGCATATTAATAAGCTGTAAAGGGGGCATTTACAATGCTTAAAAGAAAAATTAAAAATAATTCTGGCTTTACGATTATCGAAGTCATGATTGTCTTGGCAATAGCTGCCTTGATTCTATTAATAGTCTTGCTGGCTGTTCCAGCTCTTCAAAGAAGCGCAAGGAATAACAGTAGGAGAGCGGACGCTTCAGCTGTTGAGTCAGCTGTGTCTGAATATGCGTCAAATAACGGTGGATCCCTACCGGCGGGTATAAGCTACAGCAGTAACTCGTCTCAGTTGACTCTCTGCGGTACAGCAAACTGTCCTGCATCTGACACGAGTGCACAGGCTAACGCGAAGTTAGGTTACTACACAGGTACCACAAATAACAACGCTACGCCTACAAATAGCAATGTAACACTCTACACTACAGAAGCTGCACCTCCAACAAACGGAACGAACACGGACGATGCCTTGATCATAGAGGAAGGGGCTAGTTGTCTGAACTCAACGACTGTACAGGCAGCAAGTAGTCCAAAGGCCAACGCTGTTGTCTATGGTGTTGAGACAAGTGGTGGCACATACGACTGGGAGTGTATAGGCTCATAAAGTAACTGTAACTACGATAAACGATAGGGGTTTTAATTTCTAAAACCCCTATTTTGTTTAATTAGCTCTTGGCACTCATGTTAATATGTTGGTTATGCTTGTCATCCTATTTCTCTTTGGATTAGTTTTTGGTAGTTTTATCAATGCTTTAGTTTGGAGATTGCATGAACAAACCTTAAGAAAGGATAAAGACACATCTATTCTTAAAGGCAGATCCATATGCCCTAATTGTCGTACGCAGTTAAAAACTATTGATCTTGTGCCCGTAGTCAGCTGGATTACGTTAAAAGGGAGGTGCAGATACTGTCAGAAAAAAATATCTAAAGAATACCCGATAGTTGAGTTGTCCACCGCCATACTTTTTTCCTTATCCTATGTAATATGGCCTACCAACGTAAAAGGTCTGCAAATTGTTCTTCTAATAATCTGGTGCTTAATCCTAACTGGGCTAATAGCGCTATTTATATATGATTATAAATATAGACTTCTTCCGAGCAGGATTATTTATCCATTAATTGGGCTTGCGCTGCTCTTTAACGCGGTAAAACTACACTACACGAATGATATTTTTACTTACCTTATCGATCTGCTGGCTGCAGTACTAGTGGGTGGAGGAGTTTTCTACCTAATCTACCTAATATCCGGAGGGAAGTGGATTGGGGGTGGTGATGTAAGACTTGGATGGCTATTAGGGTTAATTGCTGGAACACCTGCGAAAGGCGTCCTGTTTATTTTCCTTGCCTGTTTGTTGGGCACAGCCTACTCCGTACCAGCTATCATACAAGGCAAGACAAAAAAGAATAATCTAATAGCTTTTGGACCTTTCCTTATTATAGCGATTTTCATAGTTCAGTTTTACGGGCAAGACATAATTAACTGGTATAGAAACATAGCTTTGGGATAGACAACTTGACATACCCCTTATGCTATAATTATAGGGGTATGTACGGTGGCAAAAACAAACACTTAGGTGGTTATACAATAGTTGAACTTATGGTTGTTCTAGCTGTTTCGGGATTAATGTTTCTTATTGCCACTCTTTTCATAAACGGCAGGGTGCAAGAAGCGTCATTTAAAAGTTCTGTTAATACAATGACCTCTAATATACAAGACATAATTGATCAGGTAGGGTCAGGCAAATATAGCGACCAACCCCTGTACTGCACGGCAGGCGGTGCCCCGACCTATATGTTGCAACTCCCTCCTTACTCAACTAGCCCTACTGGTCAACCTCTCATGCAAGGAACAAACTCAGACTGTGTTTTTATGGGCAAATTTATCTATTTTGGTGGTGGCACGGCAGGTGACTATCAGGCCATAACGCTGGCAGGGGCGACCGAGAACACAACTATAAGTAACGTAATACCAGTTACGCCTACAGCTAACGGTGGAGGTGGCTATGATCTAACAACGCAGGGCGAGATACCCCAGGGACTGACACTTAACGATATAAGCGTCAACGGTAACAAAGGCTACTATGGTTTTGGCTTTTCGGCGAATCCGCAAAATCTAAGTAATTCAGTCTCAAAAGTTACCACCGCCCTGACTGAAATTCTTGTATATGCTCCGTCTGTTAAGGGTCCAAATCTAAATATCACAGGTTTACTTAGTGCCAATAACAGTCTTCAACAGGCAAACACGGTAAGTGTGTGCGTGACAGACGGACAGTACTATGCAAACATTCTCATTGGGCAAAACTCTAGTAATAATCAGGAGAATCAGTTAGTTGCAACTCCACAGGAATTGGGTACAAATCCATGTTAAAGAGGTATTTACGAAAAGAGAGAGGGGACACCATTATAGAGGTGCTTGTGGTGCTTACAATACTTGGACTGGCTATGAGTATCTCATATGCAACGGCCAACCAAAGCCTAGACGATACCAGGCAAGCACAGGATGCCGCTCAGGCTGCTCAAATTGTCCAATCTCAGCTTGAAAGTCTAAGAACGATGGTAACAAATCCCGCAACAGTCAATGGCAATCCAAACCCTAATTACATATTTAACCCCAACTACACTATGGCCAATAGTGTATGTGTTACGCCAGATGCAGTTACCCCTGGAACATTTGATATCTCTAGCAATAGCGGTGCGAGCAGCTCCACTAACCCTTGCTATCTATATAATCAATTTATAGTAAGCATAAGTTATACCCAGAGCTCTGGGGTGATAGGTGGGCAGTTCGAGATACAAGCAAGTTGGTATGGAACCAATGGCTCTGGAACTAACACTTCTACACTATTTTATAATCTATATCAGCCATGAAAATGAAAAATAACGAAACCGGCTTTACCATACTTGAACTTCTCATCGCAACTGCTATTCTCTCGATTATTTTACTATTAGTTACCGTAGTGATGATTAGCATAGGCAGCTTATATAATAAGGGTTTGTCCGAATCAAACACGCAGGACACTGCTAGAAATATAGTTAGTCAAATTTCCAGCCAACTTGAGCTAAGTGCGGACGATGCCACCTATGGTCAAGGTACTGTAAGTAATGTCAACGTAAGCGCCTATTGTATTGGCGGGATAAGATACTCATTTGTTTTGAACACATTGCCTGGGGAGAATGGCAATACCCTTCAGCATGTATTTTGGAAGGATGTGCCAACCGGTTATTGCAACCCTAACTTCCCGGCTGACCTCACACAATCTAATCCTAGTGGCGCATCGGCTACTAACGGAGAGGAGTTAATAAGTCCTAGCACCCGCCTCACTAGTTTCTGTATAGGGAGCGAAGTGACAGTAAATGCAACCTGTAACAACAGCTCTACCCTTAGCTCACCCTACGTTGTTAGTATTGGTCTGGCTTTTGGAAGTGCCGATTTACTGTGCGACAATAATCCCTCGCCTTCAGAGCCTCCTGCAAATAACTGTAACGCAACCAATTTGAGTGGAGAGAATCTATCAAATATTAATGGTCAGGTTACGTGTAGGGGAAAGACTGGAGACGAATATTGTGGAACATCTTACCTAAACACAGTTATAGATAGCAGGCTTTAAGGTGTAAAATATGAATATGCTTAAGACTAGAAAAAATAAAATAAAAGATGACGAAAACGGCTTTGCGTCTCTGGTAATTGCGTTAATAGTCATTGTAGTGTTAGGCCTTCTGACAGTTGGGTTTGCTCAGCTAGCTAGGAGGGAGCAACAGAACTCTCTCAATAATGCACTTGCTAACCAGGCGTACTATGCTGCTGAGAGTGGTGTCAACGATACTCTCAAAGACATTGCGGATGGGTATATAAATCAAGCTTGGTTAAATTCTGAGCCTGCCGGTGGTTGCCTAAACACTACGGGCCTAAATCAAAATGCACTTACGTATAACAAAGTGCTAAATGCAGCCGATTATATAGGTTACTCATGTTTGATGGTAAATCTCAGTCCTTCAAACCTGACATTTAATAATACTCCGCCTGGCCAAGGTCAATATGTGGAGTTCACTACTACTGCGCCCATATCTAATCTGACTGTTCAGTGGGGTAGTGCGGATGGACAAAACGTCATACCGTCTACGTTTACGTCAGACGATGAGTTTTCGCCTTTGGCGACATGGAATAAGATGGGTCAGTTACCAGTTCTGCAGTTTAATTTCACCCCTATACAATCCACAGTAACGAGGCAGGGGCTAATAAGTTCGACATCGAACGAATACCTATACCCATATACAGGTGGAAGCACTGCGTGTTCGGTTAGCTCAGGGATTGGAGGTTGCACGCCAGTTCAACCGGTGAAATGCGCCTATCCAGCTGGTGGTCCTGCTGCACAACCTTTACCTTGCAGCATAAAGCTTGCCAATGTTCCAACGGGCGGGGTCGGCGCCTATTTAATACACTTTTTGCCGTATTACGATCAGCCATATATATACATTACCGCCACAGATAGTATGGGTAACCCAGTTAATTTTATAGGACAGTATCAAATTGATGTTACGGGGTATGCTCACAATGTTCTTAGAAGGATTCAGGTTAGAATTAATTCGTCTTCTGGCAGTGAACCGTTGCTACCAAGCAGTGCAATAGAGGCACAGAATATTTGTAAACGCGAAGATACTCAGCCAGCCAACACGGCCTATTGGAATCCTCAATCAAGACCTGTTACCAATTCGGCTACCGACCCCTGTAACCTTAGTCGTAACCAGTAACTATTTGGAGTGATACTTTTCGTAGATATTCTTTAAGTGTGGATCTGTCACATGGGTATATATCTGCGTAGTAGATATATTGCTATGTCCAAGCATAGCTTGTACTGACCTAAGATCAGCGCCGTTCATAAGCAGATCAGTCGCATAGGAATGCCTAAGAGTATGCGGACTAACATGTTTAGTAATACCTGCCATCAAGGCATATCTGCTTACCAGTCTTTGAACACTTCTAGCTGTTAGTCTGTGGTAATTACCGGTTAAATCTACTTGTTTATTCCCACTATATCTAATAAATAAAGGTTTTGTGTTATCTGATCTCTCATCTAAATATTCCATAATCCATTTAGCAGACTCTTCACTTATGAATATAGGACGATCTTTTTGTCCTTTACCCCTAACCATAAATTCCCGTCTTTTCAAATTAATACTATCTTTGTTTAGTCCTACCAATTCGCTTACCCTAAGACCCGAACTAAACAATAACTCCAAGATGGCTCTATCTCTGAGGCCATTAACTTTAGAAATATCTGGCTGTGCGAACAATCTCTCAAGCTCCTCATTATTTAAGAAGGTAACCTGCTTTCTAAATGTTCGACTAAGCTCAATTTTATCTGCGGTTAGGGCAGGGATATCTCTTTTAGCACAAAACTTTAAGAAACTTCTAAGAGCAATAAGGTGGTAGTTTTGCGTTATCTTGCTCAGCTCGTCTGACGTATTTGTCCCAAGTCGATTAAGCCAAAGACGCCACTTTCGGACTAGCTCAGGGTCAATATCGCTAACTTTAATATCCCCAGCGAAATCTACGAGCCTAGTCAGGTAATGATCGTAATTCTCGATAGTATGTTGTGATCTATTTTGTTCGATTTCTAAATATTCTAGAAAGTCGGTTTTTGCTTTTGAGAAGAGCATAAGCTCATTCTAACATTGTGCGACCCATACAACTAGCAGTCACTTAGCTAAAACCCTCAAGCTTCTGCTAGAATAGATAGATAAAATTAAGCCGCAAGGGAAACATTAATGGAAAGAACTTTAGTTATCTTTAAACCCGACTCAGTGCAAAGAGGTATAGTCGGCGAGATAATAACCAGGTTTGAAAAAGTTGGTCTAAAAATTATTGGCATAAAAATGATAGCGCCAGATTATGAGCACTACCACAAGCACTATGAAGGAATTGGCACTTTAAAGACGCGCAAAGGCGACGAAGTTTTTGAAAGTAGCCTGAAAAGCATGCAAGAGGGACCAGTAATAGCCATGGTTTTAGAGGGTGTTGAAGCAGTTGAAACAGTTAGGAAGATGGTTGGTGCAACTGAGCCAAAAAGTGCATTGCCAGGTACCATAAGGGGCGACTATGCACATATGAGCTTCAATAGATCAACAGAGCTCGGACAAGGTATAGCAAATATTGTTCATGCTTCGGCTGACCTAAATGAAGCCAAGCAAGAAGTTGCGCATTGGTTTAATGATTCTGAGCTGTATGACTACCAAGTTGTTCATGAGCAATTCACTCAACCCAAAAAGTAGTTCCCTTTAGTATAATTAACACTTAGGTCCCCGTAGTTCAATGGATAGAATAACTCCGTCCTAAGGAGCAGATCTGCGTTCGAGTCGCGGCGGGGATACCACGCATGTATACTAAAAATGCTTGAATAACTGGTAAAATAAGCATATGCCTGAAAAAAATACAAAACCCCCAAAATACTTTGCCGACCAGTTTGATGACGAGGAAGTTCTTTACGTTTTTCATAGGCACCCAATCGTTATGCGAAAAGGCTTGATCCTTGGGCTGATGGGACCGTTAATCGGAGTATTACCAGCTGCTATTAAACCAAGTCTCGGGCTTAACGGCTTTTTTATAGGCCTGATACTAGGGTGTGTCGCTGGTTTAATCGTATTCTTTCCGAGCTGGGTTGGCTGGTACTTCAGCATTTTCATAGTTACGGACCAAAGATTTATTCAAATTACTCAAAAAGGCTTTTTTCATAGGTCCGTAGCAGACCTTAGTCTTAATCAAATACAGTCAGTTAATTATCAAATACATGGACTGCAGGAAACAATGCTAAGTTTTGGTACAATTAGTATGCAAACATATGTCGGGGATTTGGTAATACATGACGTTAATCATCCGGCAAAGGTGCAGAAAAAACTTTTAGGAATACTTAGACAAGAAGGGGTGAGTGAATCGCAATATCCTGTGATCGAGTCTACTTTAGGAGATGATGAAGAAGAAACAGAAGCGCAAGAAGCTTAAGCTACCTAGGCCAAATATCAGTTCCTTTAGACGTAAAAAGTCTGTTGAGGAGAAGGTTAGCGATGCTATTAGTGATGTACCAAGGATTACCAACGAAACTGTTACTGAGCATAGGGAAGACGTACTATCTAGCGCACGAAAGTATATTTATCCTCTTCAACACTCAAAACATAGGATAGTCAGAAACTCGATAGCAATATTCTTTTTAGTAATAGTTTTATTCTTGGGAATATGTAGTCTAGATCTGTATGTCTTTCAAGGTAACTCAGGCTTTATTTATGACGTTACCACTGTTGTACCATTCCCAGTAGGAAAAACGGGTGGCGGCTGGATAAGCTATGAATCATATTTGTTTGAGCTAAGACGAGATATGCACTATTACGTTACCCAACAACAAGCTAACTTCTCAACAAAAGCCGGAAAAGATCAGCTAGCAAGTATTAAAAAGCAAGCCATGAATGAGGCGATTAATAATGAATTAGTTAACAAACTAGCAAGTCAGTACAATGTCAGCGTGTCTGATTCGCAGGTTAATAACGAGCTCAATGTAGTAGAAAGCGAAAACAGATTAGGTAGTAGTCAGCAGGTGTTTAAAGAAGTACTGAGTCAATACTGGGGCTGGGATATATCTGACTTTAAGAGGGAACTAAAACAGCAAATGCTTCAACAGGCCGTTGTTTCCAAGTTAGATACTGCTACTCACCAAGACGCACAGAACGCTCTTGAACAACTTCAGAAAGGGGCTAATTTTGGCGCCTTAGCAGGGGAAATATCTGACGATGCTTCAACAAAGACTAACGGGGGACAATACCCTAATGCCATTACTTTGGATGATCAGCAGATATCGCCAATAATCACCCAAGAGTTATTTGCTCTTCAGCCTAACCAAATCTCCCCCATAATTAACACGGGCTACACACTGGAAATACTAACGGTATTAAACAAGAGCGGGGATAGTCTACATGCGGCACACATACAGTTTAACTTTAAGGATATAAGTGTGTATACTGCACCGCTGCTAGCGGAGCATCCAACCAAGCTGTATATAAGCGTAAACAACTAACTGTTGCTATTTAGGCATTAAACTGCTAACATTACCCCTGTTATATGCCTGGGCTCGTAGTGAAGAGGCCTATCACGCCTCCCTGTCACGGAGGAGATCGCCGGTTCAAATCCGGTCGGGCCCGCCACATTGACAAATCATACCATTAGTATTATAGTCTGTCTTATGTCAAAAGAATTTGCCCCGACTCGGGAAAGGCTTGAAAACAGGCATCAAGTCTTGTCTGATTTTGAGCAAGTAGGTTCTCTGATGTTTGAGCGGTGGCAAGCCGAGACATTACCTCAGATATCCAAAGCTCAAACCCCAAATGAATTGAAGCGTGAGTTTCAATTAAGCTCTGGCCGAACAGCAGAGATAATATGGCGGCAGGAACCAGAACTATTTCGAGAAGGTAATTTTGGCTTTCCTAGGTGGCTTGAGAGTGGAGTATTGACCCTCAAGGGCAGTGGTAGCGACAGAGAAAGTCGCGTTTATGTAATTGGACGCTCACTATCTAATGATACAAGACATCCTGACGTAGCGATCATTGCCGATTGCACTTGTCCTGACAATGGCCCTATTAGACCTCCTAGACTGCTTTTTACTAATGACAGAGAGCTAGGTCAGATAGCAACTATTCTTGATGAGATTTCAGCAAGTTTTGCTACAACGTAAGAACTAGCTGCACAGGAAATAGTTCTACACCGCTTCCGTCAGGTTCGCCAAGCATAATCGTTTTAATTTACTCGCTTTGATATACTTTTCGTAATGAGTCAATTAGTTAAACTCGTCGTAACAGTTCCTGAAGATCATGCCGATGAATTACGGCAAACAATTGGTGAGGTTGAGGGAGGTCGCATTGGCAACTACACACATACAAGCTTTTCTATTAAAGGAATTGGTAGATTTAAGCCTGGACCTGAAGCTAACCCTAGAATTGGACAGGTAGGCAAACTAGAAGAAGTACCCGAGGAACGAATTGAAGTGACTTGTGAGCAAGATAAGCTTAATAACATTATTGTAGCTATCCGACGTGCACACCCTTACGAAGAACCAGCTATAGACATATATCCATTGTTACTTGAGTAATAACTTACTTAAAGTTTGTATCAGATATATTGGTATAATTTTTAAATGAGCAAAATAACCCTCATATCGGACGGATATAAGTTATCAGGACATTTATTAGTTGCTAACGAACCAAAAGACTTGTCTTTTCTGTTAATTCAAGGCTGGGCTGGCCATCAAAATATAAAAGCAGCACAACTGCTTGCAGATTTAGGTTACACAAGTATGACTTACGACATGAGAGGCAACGGTGAAAGCGAAGGAAACTTAACGAACTTCTCTATATCTAGAGAAGATTTTGTAAATGATGCGACTGAAGCTTATGACTTTCTAAAAATGAAATCTGGAACAACTAAAATAGGTGTAATTGGAAGTAGCTTTGGAAGTTATACAGGAGTTATGCTAACAAAAAATCGCAAAGTCTATTGTCTATGTCTAAGAGTACCTGCTATCTATTCTGATGAAGGCTATAGTGATCCTAAATTTGATAAAGAAAATATTAATGAAAACCCCGAAGACTGGCGAACCAAGTCAATAAGCTACAGTAAAAACCATGCCCTTAAAACCCTCCATGATTTTAATGGCAAAGTCCTTATTATTGAAGCTGAGAAAGATGAATTAGTCCCTTCGCAAGTACCGAGAAACTACGCTAATGCAGTTAAGGATAAATCCAACTTGCTCTACAAAGTTATGAAAAAAGCTCCACATAGGTTAGAGAATGATGAGCTTCAATCTGAATATGAAAAATTATTAGTAGAGTGGATTAACAAAGACCTAGTGACAAAATAATTCCAAACCTGATCTGCTACGGCCCGCCACGTTACTTCACATCAGTTACTGTTTACTTCCAACCGGATGCTACCTCAGTTCGAAATTACTTAAGCTTGCATCTCTTATTTTATTAGTTTAAATATTATTGTATGTACGAGACAAAACCTCCTACGGGTGAATCATTAAGAGACAGAATGGTTACACTTGTTGAAGCTGTACAAGAAAGAAGAGAGGAACAGAGATTGTTAAGAATACAGCAATACAGAGATAAAATAGTTAAACGACTAACTGATTTAGCGGAATTAAAAGCAGCTGGAGGTGAAAGAAGCGTTACGG
>Ga0335073_10000510_pt1 | contig 49733 bp, 51 predicted proteins | sample Lox_Sample_22_FD_207093 | JGI IMG/M metagenome (GOLD analysis project Ga0335073, IMG submission 207093) | Soil microbial communities from Loxahatchee National Wildlife Refuge, Florida, United States - Lox_Sample_2.2 | ecosystem: Environmental > Terrestrial > Soil > Wetlands | place: USA... | reverse complement strand
TCCCTGTCCCCGGCCGTGACCGGTACTCCGGCCTGCGCGACCAGCAGCCTGAACGTGACCCTGGGCGCCTCGCAGGGTTACGCCGGAGGCGTGTACGAGACGATCGTCTTCACCAACACCTCGGGCAGCACATGCACCCTGAACGGCTACCCGGGCGTCTCGCTGGTGTCCGCCCCGCCGTACACGCAGATCGGCCTGGCGGCCCAGCGCAGTACCAACACGCCGGTCAAGCAGATCACGCTGGCCACCGGCGCGAGCGCCAACGCCCAGCTGCAGATCGTGGACGCGCTGAACTTCGGGTCCGCGACCTGCAGCCCGACCCAGGCGGCCTTCTTGCGGGTCTTCCCGCCGAACCAGACCGCCCCGGTCTACCTGACCGACACGTCGCAGACGTGTGCCCAGCCGGTCCAGACCCTGTTCATCAGTGCGGTCCAGGCCGGCTCGGGCAGCAGCGCGTAACTAGTCGAAGGACTGGATGTACCGGGCGGGCGAGCCGACGCCGGTGGCGTCGTCGTAGCCCTTCACGGCCGGCAGCGCGGCGGCGCCTTCGCCGTCGATGCCGAGCGTGCGCAGGTAGGTGACGAGCGGGCCGCCCTTGGTCGCCGGGTCGGTGTAGTTGGTGCGCACCTCAGCGAGTGGCCTGGCCCCGAACGGGTGGTCGGTCACGTCGTGGAACGCGGACGTCCCGTACCGCTCGTAGATCACCGGGTTGGCGAACCCCAGCACATGGCCCGCGGCCTGCTGCGCGTCCGCCTCGATGCCGGCGAAGACCTGGACGGACACGCTGGTGCCGCCGGACCGGCTGAGCGAGAACGCGAACGTGCGGCCGTCAGGCTGCAGCACGGTCTGACCCACCAGCATGCCAGTGCTCGGGTCCGCCAGCGCCGACACATCGGGTATCACGCGCATCGGGGTGGCGCTGGCGGCGCCGTCCGGCAGGGTCGTGGCCAGGCTGTTCGGCACCACGCCCGCCTGGTAGGACGGCTGGGTGAACTGGTAGCTCACGCCGCCGCCGCTGGAGCCGTCATAGCCCGCGGGCCACTGGCCGGGCGGAGCAGACCGCCAGGACCGGTGGTTGGCGGCCAGCGGGTCGAGCAGGGTCCCCCAGGAGGTCTCGAACTCATAGTTGTCAGACCGGCCGATGGCCAGGCTGGTGCCGCCGACCGAGGTGACATACGGGCTGGAGGTCGGGAAGTCGACCTGCTGCATGTCCGAACTCAGATTCTCGACCGGGTTCTCATAGCCATTGTCACCGGAGGAAAAGAAGAAGCCGATGCCCTCGGCCGCGCCGGCCTGGAAGATCTCGTCGTAGACGGGAATCTCGGCGGCGGCGTCGGCGGGCTCACCCCACGAGGCGCTCACGATGCTGGCCAGGTGGTTGTCCACGATGAGCGCCAGCGCGTCGGCCAGGTCCTGGTCGGTACAGCTCGCCGCGCCGACGTAGACCACGTTGGCGTCCGGCGCCATGCCGTGCACCGCCTCGACGTCCGCCGTCTGCTCGCCGTACCAGCTGGGCGCGTTGCACCGGTCGGCTCCGGTATTGGTGAAGTCCGTGGCCAGGTCCTGTGTGTACTGGCCGGCCGCGAACGGCTTGTCGCCGGTAACCTTGGCGTACTCGTCCGCGTCGCTCAGGATGGTCGGGGAGTCATAGGCGTCCACGATCGCGACCGTCACGCCCTGGCCGGTCATCCCGGACTGGCTCACCTGGTAGGCGCCGCGGATCTGCCGTGGGGTGTAGCCGCAGTTTGTCCACGGCTGCTTGACGCCGTAGGCGGACGGCTCGCCGAACGCGATCTTCTGGCGGTAGTACGTCGAGCACGGGGGAGCGACCCAGTAGTTCGGGCCAGGCGGCGGCAGCGCATCGGCCGGGGTCATGGTGTGGGTAGCGGTGTCGAGCCCGCTGACGGTCAGCACCGCGCTGGCCACGCCCGCGGGCGCGCTCGCCGTCTGCTCCGGTGCGCGGTCGGCCCGGTGGTCCGGTCCCCGGAAGGTCCCGAACGTCACGCCGAACGCCCGCGCGGCGGCCCGGACCGGGCCCTGCACCGCGACGTAACCGCCCATCTCGTCTTCGACCCTGGTCACCCTCAGGCCAGTCCCGGTCAGCCAGCTGGTCACGGCGCTGACCTGCGCTTGCGTGGGCCCGTACCGCGCCATTACCTGCGCGGGCGTCAGGTAATGGCCGTACTGCGCGCGGCCCGGGGTCGAGACGGACATGGCGAAGGCGGCCAGGCCCGCTGGATCCTGGCCCGCCAGGTACACCCGGGCGGTGACGGCTCCAGAGGTCACAGGCTGCGAGGACATGCGTGCGGACGCGGTGGCCCAGGCCGGATGGGTTCCAGCGATCTCGGCCCGCGCGGTCCTGGGCTGGGCGGTCCTGGGCTGGGCGGCGGCCGCCGAGGTCAGGATCCCGACCCCGAGTGTGGCCGCCGCGGCCGCGATCAGGGCAGCGCGCCATCCTCTGGTCACGTGTGGCACTAGTTCCGCTCCTTTGATCCATCTGGGCCCTTTAGCCCGATGAGCACCAACAGAACCATGAGGCCTTTCTGCTTGCCGGTACGACAGACCCCCGACTCATGAGACACGAGTAGATATGGCCGCTTTTGACCCTCCAGGGTCAGCTTCCGTCCCGATGCCCGATCCGGCAAGTTGGGTTTTGCGGCTTATGTACCGATTCCAAGGCCAATGCGCATTTTTCTGTTCGGTGTTTCTGATTGTTTGCGTCCTGTAGGCCCTGATGAGTAGCAACGGCCCGCGCCCGGCACCTGGCCGAACCCGGCCGTTGGTGATCGCGGTAGCGTGACACGCATGAGAAGCGTCCTCGCGGTCGCGCCCGGGCTGGCCGGTCCTCTCGCGTCCGGATACCACGGGCCGCCCGAGCTGACCGTGACCCGGGCCCTGACCGAGTGGACGCTCGACCCGTGGATGCTGGCGCTCATCGTCCTGCTCGGCGGCGCCTACCTGGCCGGCGTCCGCCGGGCCCGGGCCCGGGGTGCGGAGTGGTCGGTGGCCCGGCCGATCTGGTTCTGCGGACTGGGCCTCGGCTTCCTGGTCATCGCCACCATGTCCTGGGTGGGCGTCTACCAGTCCGTCCTGATGTACGCCCGGGCCGTCCAGACGGTCCTGCTGGTCCTGGTCGTGCCGCTCTTCCTGGCCCTGGGCCGCCCGCTCACTCTGTTCGCCGCTGTGTTCCCGCGCCCCGGCACCCGGCTCGAGGCGATCATCCGCTCCCGCCCGGCGCGGATCGTGACCTTCCCCGCGATCACCACGTTCGCGCTGGTCGGCGTGCCGTTCGTGATGTGGTTCACGACCTGGTACACGGCGGTCTTCCACAGCACCACGGTGCGGGAACTGACCTACCTGATACTGATGATCCCGGGCTACGTGTTCTTCTGGACGCTGCTGCGCGTCGATCCCGTGCCGAAGGAGTACCCCTACGCCGTCTCCATGTGGATCACCGGCGCGGAGGTGATCGGGGACGCGTTCTTCGGAGTCGCGGTCATCGCCGACCAGAACCTGATCGGCGCCGCTTACTACCACGCGCTGGCCCGGCCCTGGGGCCCCACGCTGGCCACCGATCAGGTCATCGCCGGGGGAGTGCTGTGGATCCTCGGCGACCTGGTCGGCCTGCCGTTCCTCGCCGTCCAGCTCATCCACCTGATGCGGGAGGACGAATCGGACGCGGCCCGGATCGACGCCGAACTGGACGCCCAGCAAGCCCAGCCCGAGCCCGCCCAATCCGCCCCCGCCCAGCTCCAGCCCACCCCCGCCCAAGCCGCCACCGCTCAAGCCCAGCCGGGAGAATCCCCCGGCCCCCACGAGCCCACCGATGACCAGAAGCCCCAGGGGTCACAGCCGTGGTGGGAAACCGACCCCCGCTTCACCAGCCGCTTCAAGCCCACCAGCTAGTCCCGCACCAGGCAACGTCTGCCCCGCGAGATTCACCAAGTCCAATTCGCGGTCAGCTCCCCGCGCGAGCGGCAGATACGGCCTGAATCGCCGGGCGAACCTAGCTGATGCGGCCCCTGCCGCCCAAGGCAGCGGGTCGGCGAGATTTCAGGAGCGGCGGCGGTTGAGCCGCCGGAAGCAGTAGCCGGCCAGGGCCAGCGCCAGGGCGAGGTACAGCCCGGTCTCGGCCCACTGGAAGGGCCAGTACCGGCTGGCGGGCTGGTAGCTGATGGCTTCCCGGATGCCGTGGCTGGTCAGGCAGCCATAGAAGTCAGGGCTGCTGGCGATCGAGGGCGCGTCGCAGGCGGCTGGGGTGGTGCTGACCGGCTGCCCGGCGGCGTTGACGGGTCCGCTGGACAGGATCCACGCGCCGGGCTGGCCGGGCAGGCTCGTGGCGACGAGCGTCAAGGTGGTACCGCCCGGGCCGGTCGCTCCGCCCGCCTCGAATCCCCCGGCCGTCGCGATGACCGTACGGTCGGGCGAGGCGAAGTGGGGACGGATCCACAACGGCATGGCGATCTGGAGGGCGAGGAAGAGGGCCAGGGTGACGGCCATGGCCGGGATGGTCCGCCGGATCAGCGCTCCGACGGTGACGCCGAGGGCGAAGGCGAACGCGGCGTAGCCGAGCGGGGTAATGCCGTGGGTGGCGAAGACCAGCTGAGTGAACCGGTCCTGGCTCAGCGGGCCCTGAGGGGCGCCGTCGGTGACGGCCCGGCCGAGCGGTGCCGCCCACCAGCCCTGCATCAGGCTCAGTGCCTCGGTGACGGCCATGGCGGTCAGGCCGACGACGGTGAGCTTGACCGCCAGCCACCGGGTCCGGGTGACCGACTGGTTCCAGGCCAGGTCAGAGGTCCCGGTCTCCAGCTCGCGCGCGATCAGCGGCGCGCCCCAGAACAGGCCGATGATGGCGGGCGCGAGGAGGATGATCCCGACGCTGATCACGTACAGCGATGTGTAGGTACTTACCTCCGCGTCGAAAGAGCCGGCCAGGCTCTGGCAGCTGTCGACGTGGCACCCGCTGAGCCCGCTGGCGGCGTACAGGCTGGCCAGGTGCGGCCCAGTGGCCGCGAGCAGGACCGCGAACGCGGCCATCGCGGCGAGGGCGGCAAAGGCCTGGGTGCGGAACTGGAGCCAGGTGAGCCTGATCATGACGCCACCCCTAGCTGCGGCCTGCGGGCCGGGATATCGTTCGCCGGATTCATGTAGGCCAGCACCAGTTCCTCCATGCTGACCGGCGTGACGGTCCAGGCCGGGTCGTGGATCGGCTCGCCGGTGCGGATCAGGAGGGTGCTCTGCTTGTCGGTGTGGCTTTCCTCGATGACGTCCTGGCCCGCCGGGAGGGTGCCGGGGTCGCGGCGGGGTCCGGCCAGCCGGTAATGGGTGGCGAGCAGTTCGCTGACCTCCCCGGCGACGCGCACCTGGGAGGCGACGAGCACGATGAGGTAGTCGCAGACCCGTTCCAGGTCGGTGACCAGGTGGGAGGACAGCACGACGCTGGTGCTGTGCTCGGCGACCGCCTCCATCAGGCTGCGCAGGAATTCCCGCCGGGCGAGCGGGTCCAGGCTGGCGACCGGCTCGTCGAGGAGGAGGAGCTCGGGCCGCTTGGCCAGGGCCAGGGTGAGCGCGAGCTGGGCTCGCTGGCCGCCGGACAGCGAGCCGGCCCGCTGCCTGGGGTCCAGGCCGACCTGCGCGATCCGCCGCCGCGCCAGCTCGTCGTCCCAGCCGGGGTTGAGCCAGGCCCCCAGCCGGAGGTGATCCGCGACCCGCATGCGGGCGTATGCCGGCGTGTCCTGGGCGACGAAGCCGACCCGGGCCAGCTGGGCCGGGCCGGCGGCGGGAGGCTCGCCGAGGACGCTGATCGTCCCGCGGGTGGCCATGAGCCCCCCGGTGGCCAGCCGCAGCAAGGTGGTCTTGCCCGCGCCGTTCGGGCCCACGAGCCCGACCACGTGGCCTTGGGGAATGGCCAGCGTGCAGTCGCGCAGTGCCCAGGTCCGCCGGTACTGCTTGCTGAGTCCTCTGGTCTCGATGGCGGCGGTCATCAGGCCGCCCCCTCGGCGAAGCAGGTGCGGAACGCGGTGCGGTAGATCGCCTCGATGTCATCGGGGCCCAGGCCCGCCGACCGCGCCGAGCGCAGCCAGTCCGTCATTGCGGCCAGGAACCGGGCCTGCGTGGCCGGGTCGGTCCCGGCCGGCGAGCGGGTGATGAACGTGCCGAGTCCCGGGCGGGCGCGCGCCAGCCCTTCCCGCTCCAGCTCGCGGTAGGCCTTGTGTACCGTGTTCGGGTTGATGGCCAGCTTGGCCACCACCTGCTGCGCGGTCGGCAGCCGCTCGCCCGGCTCGAGCATCCCCATCCGCAGGGCCTGGTGAACCTGCTGCACGAGCTGCAGGTAGGTAGCGACGCCCGACGTCTCGTCGAGCTGGAACTCGATCATTATTCTCTCATTCCACTAAGTGCTTAGTGGAATGAGAGTAGCAAGCGGCCGACGGCCACGCAACCATGGATGACGGCCACGCGACGACGGATCAGGCCGCCAGGCGTACGTCAGCTAGACGGTGCGGCGGATGAACAGCGCCCAGCCCCGCGGGAGGTCCTGGGCGTAGACGAACTCCTGGGACTTCATCGCGCACCAGGACGGCACGTCGGTGTAGGCCGCCGGGTCGTCGGCCAGGACCGAGACGATTGCGCCCAGCGGGATATCCCTGATCCGGTCCGCGAGCATGATGATGGGGATCGGGCACTTGCGGCCGAGCGCGTCGATGGTCAGTACCGGCGCGAGGCCGGGGGGAGGCGCGGACTCAGCAAAATCAGCGGACTCAGCGAAATCAGCGGACTCAGCAAGAGCAGCGGACTCGGTGAAGGGAACGGTGCCGGCCCCGGGGTCCGGGCGGCGGGTCGCGGAACCGCGGCCGAACAGGCGAAGCCGGCGTCCGGTCATGAGCACACCCTCACGGTCACATCATGCCCGGCGCAGCGTGCGGTACGCGCCTGGACGGCAAAGATGACAGAAACATGTGGGGGTCCTCGAAGGTCCGGGCTCGGTGCGCGATACTGTTTGCACGACACGCTGTAGCAGAACGAGGAAAGGCACCTCGCCTTGACTACCGATCACGCCGGAAAGGGTCCCCGCAGACCCGGATCCCCTGGTCCCCGCCGGGTGCGCGTCGCGCGCGCGACGGGCATGACGGTCGCGCTCGTCCTCCTGGTCATGGGGCTGAGCGGCTGCGCGAACAACTCGTTCACCCGCCTCGGCTTCCCCAACCCCATCACCCAGCAGGGCAAGGTCGTCGTCGCGATGTGGCAGGGGTCCTGGATCGCCGGCCTCGCCGTCGGAGCGGTGGTCTGGGGGCTGATCCTGTGGGCGGTGATCTTCCACCGCAAGCGCGGCGACAAGCTTCCGCCGCAGACGCGCTACAACATGCCGATCGAGATCCTGTACACCGCGGTGCCGTTCGTGCTGATCGGGATCTTGTTCTACTACACGGCCAAGAACGAGAACTACCTCGACAAGATCACGCCTAAGCCCGACGTGATCGTGAACGTGCTCGGCTTCCAGTGGAGCTGGCAGTTCAATTACCCGCAGTACCACGTGACCAACATCGGCAACATGTGGGGCAACGGCCCGCTGCCGGTCCTGGAGATCCCGACCGGGGAGACGGTCGAGTTCAACCTGACCTCCGCCGACGTGGTGCACGCGTTCTGGATCCCGGAGTTCCTGTTCAAGCGGGACGTGATCCCCGATCACCCGAACCACTTCGAGGTCACCCCGACCCAGACCGGGAACTTCACCGGGCACTGCAGCGAGTTGTGCGGCCTGTATCACAGCCGCATGCTGTTTACTGTGAAGGTCGTGACCCCCCAGCAATTCAAGGCCGACATGGCCGCCGAACAGGCGGCGCAGCTGTCTTCCGGGAGCACGCAGTGAGCACCGTCGAGCAACCGGTCATCGCCATCCCGCAGAGCAAGACCGAGCGCAAGGGGTCGATCCTCGCCTACTGGCTGTCGTCGACCGACCACAAGATCATCGGGCACCTGTACCTGATCACCTCGTTCTTCTTCTTCCTGTGCGCCGGGGTCATGGCGCTGCTGATGCGGATCCAGCTACTCGGGCCGGACCAGCACTTCGTGTCCGATCAGCAGTACAACGAGCTGTTCACCATGCACGGCACATTGATGCTGCTGCTGTTCGCCACCCCGCTGTTCGTCGGGTTCGCGAACGAGCTGCTGCCGCTGCAGATCGGCTCGCCCGACGTGGCCTTCCCGCGGCTGAACCTGCTCAGTTACTACATGTTCACCTTCGGTGGGCTGATCCTGCTGGCCAGCTTCCTGAGCCCGGGCGGCTCAGCGTCGTTCGGCTGGTACGCGTACTCGCCGCTGACCAGCGCGATCTACTCGCCCGGGATCGGCGCCGACATGTGGATCATGGGCCTGGTGCTGTCCGGGCTCGGCACCATCCTGAGCGGGGTCAACTTCATCACGACGATCTTCTGCATGCGCGCGCCGGGCATGACGATGTTCCGGATGCCGATGTTCACCTGGAACGCGCTGCTGACCTCGATGCTGATCCTGATGGCGTTCCCGGTGCTGGCCGCGGCGCTGCTGGTGCTCGAGATCGACCGGCGCCTCGGCTCGCACGTCTTCGACGCCTCCAGCGGCGGGGCGATCTTGTGGCAGAACCTGTTCTGGTTCTTCGGCCATCCCGAGGTCTATATCCTCGCGTTGCCGTTCTTCGGCATCGTGACCGAGATCTTCCCGGTGTTCAGCCGCAAGCCGCTGTTCGGGTACAAGGGCCTGATCGCCGCGACGATCTCGATCGCCGGCCTGTCCATGACCGTGTGGGCGCACCACATGTTCACCACCGGCGCGGTGCTGCTGCCGTTCTTCTCGTTCATGACGTTCCTGATCGCGGTGCCGACCGGGGTGAAGTTCTTCAACTGGATCGGCACGATGTGGCACGGTCAGCTCACCTTCGAGCCGCCCATGCTGTACGCGGTGGGCTTCCTGGTCACGTTCCTGTTCGGCGGCATCACCGGCATCATCCTGGCCTCCCCGCCGCTGGACTTCGCGGTGTCCGACTCCTACTTCGTGGTGGCGCACTTCCACTACGTGCTGGCCGGCACGGTACTGTTCGCGATGTTCGGCGGGTTCTACTTCTGGTGGCCGAAGATGACCGGCAAGATGCTGAACAGCCGGATCGGCAAGATCCAGTTCTGGTTCATGTTCATCGGCTTCAACATGACGTTCCTGGTCCAGCACTGGACCGGCGTCGAGGGCCAGGTCCGGCGGACGGCGAACTACCCGCTGCTGCCGGGCAACGTGACCACGCTCAACATCATCTCCACGGTCGGGTCCTGGGTTCTCGCCCTGTCCGTGCTCATGTTCTTCTGGAACCTGTACGTGACCTGGCGGTACGGGGAGCAGGTGACCGAAGAGGACCCGTGGGGCTTCTGCAGCTCGCTGGAGTGGGCCACCTCCTGCCCGCCGCCCCGACACAACTTCTACCGGATCCCGCGGATCAGGTCCGAGCGGCCCGCGTTCGAGGCGCACTACCCGGACATCAAGTGGGGCCGTGCCTCCTACGGCCTCGAGCAGGAGATCCCGGCCATCTCGAACGCGAAGAAGTAGGGGTTGGGAGCATGAGGGTCGAAGGCTGGCTGTTCATGGGCTCCGGGGTCTTCTTCGCCGGCGCCGACGTCGTGTACTGGTATACCTCGCACGACCCGACGGGCACGTCCGCGCTCGCGTTCGCCGTCGGCCTCGCGCTTCTCGTCGGCTTCTACGTGCTGTTCACCGGGCGCCGACTGCCCAGGCGGCCGGAAGACGACAAGCAGGGTGAGATCGCGCAGGGCACCGGCGAGCTCGGGTTCTTCAGCCCGGGCAGCTGGTGGCCGCTGTTCCTCGGGCTGGGCGGCGCCACGGCGGCGCTCGGTTTCGCGATCGGCTGGTGGCTGTTCCTGATTGGGATGCTGGCCACGGTGTTCGCCACGATCGGCTTCGTCTTCGAGTACTACCGCGGGCACTACTCGCACTAGTCGCGCGGCTTGCGGAGGCCGGCGGCCCCCCAACCGCGCGACACTACGGCGAGCACCGCAGCGGGCTAACCCGGCCCCCCAGGGGGTCGCCCCCTGGGGGGCCGGGTTAATAGTAGTACGGGAACCGCGCCCAGTCCGGGGCACGCTTCTCCAGGAACGCGTCCCGGCCCTCCACGGCCTCGTCGGTCATGTAGGCCAGCCGGGTAGCCTCGGCCGCGAACACCTGCTGCCCGACCAGGCCGTCGTCGATCAGGTTGAACGCGTACTTCAGCATGCGCTGGGACGTCGGGCTCTTGGCGTTGATCTTGGCCGCCCACTCCAGCGCGGTTTGCTCCAGGTCGGCGTGCGGCACCACCGCGTTGACCATGCCCATCCGGTGCGCGGCCGCGGCGTCGTAGGTCTCACCCAGGAAGAAGATCTCCCGGGCGAACTTCTGGCCGACCTGGCGGGCCAGGTAGGCCGAGCCGAAGCCGCCGTCGAAGCTGCCCACGTCCGCGTCGGTCTGCTTGAAGCGGGCGTGCTCGCGGCTGGCCAGGGTGAGGTCGCAGACGACGTGCAGGCTGTGCCCGCCGCCGGCGGCCCAGCCGGGCACCACGGCGATGACCACCTTGGGCATGAACCGGATCAGCCGGTGCACCTCCATGATGTGCAGCCGCCCGGCCCGGGCCGGGTCGATGGTCTCGGCCGTCTCGCCGTCGGCGTAGCGGTATCCGTCGCGACCGCGGATGCGCTGGTCGCCCCCGGAGCAGAACGCCCATCCGCCGTCCTTCGGCGACGGGCCGTTGCCCGTGATGAGCACGCAGCCCACGTCGCCGGACATCCGCGCGTGGTCCAGCGCGCGGTACAGCTCGTCGACGGTGTGCGGCCGGAACGCGTTCCTGACCTCGGGCCGGTTGAAGGCGACCCGGACCGTACCCGAGCCCACCGCCCGGTGGTAGGTGATGTCGGTGAAGGAGAACCCCTCCACGCATCGCCATTGCTCAGGGTCAAAGATCTCAGATACCATCCCCGCACCCTACTGGAGGGTGGTAACCAGGCCGGACTGGTAGGCCATGATGACGAGCTGGATGCGGTCCCGGGCGTCGAGCTTGGTCAGCAGGTGCGCTACGTGGGTCTTGGCCGTGGCCGGGCTGATCGTCAGCTCCTCGGCGATCTCCCCGTTGGACAGGCCCCGGGCCACCATGGCAAGGACCTCCAGCTCACGGTCGGTCAGCACCCGGGTCAGGTGGCCGGCGGTACAGCGGCCGCTCTTCGCCGCGGCCCCGGCAGGCGAACCAGCGTCGGGCCCAACCACGTCGGGCCCGGCAACGCCGGACGCGGCAGGCGAGGTACGGGCGAACTCGCCGATCAGGCGCCGGGTCACGCTCGGCGCGAGCAGCGCGTCGCCCGCCGCCACGACCCGGATGGCGGTGAGCAGGTCGGCCGGGAGGGTGTCCTTGAGCAGGAAGCCACTGGCGCCCGCCCGCAGCGCGGCGAAGACGTACTCGTCCAGGTCGAAGGTGGTCAGGATCAGCGCGCGGACGTCGGTGCTCTGGGTGATCTGCCGGGTCGCCTCGATCCCGTTCATGACCGGCATGCGGACGTCCATCAAGATGACGTCGGGCCTGGCCCGCCGGGCCACCTCGACCGCCTCCTCGCCGCTGCCCGCCTCGCCCACCACGACAAAGCCCGGCGTGGCCGAGATGATCCCGCAGAACCCGACCCGGACCAGAGCCTGATCGTCGGCGACCACGACCCGGATGGGTTCGGTGCCGGTCATGCGCCGCTGGCGGACAGCGGGATGTGCGCGCTCACCCGGAATCCGTAGCCGGGCAGCGGTCCGGCGCTGAACTGGCCGCCGAGCAGGGTGACCCGCTCGCGCATGCCGATGATGCCGTGCCCCGCGGCGGGCAGGGCCCCGGCCGGGACGGAACCGCTGCCGGGCGGCGCCGGCGCGGCGTCCAGCACGCCCACACCGTGCGCGGCGGTCCCGTTCCGGGACAAGAGTGCGGCGCCGCGGGCCATCCCGGCGCCGGCCAGTTCCGGGGCGGGCATCCCGGCGCCGTTATCGGTGACCTCGATGGTCAGCTCGTCGTCCCGGTAGCCGAGCAGGACCCGGCACGAGCTGGTCTGGGCGTGCTTGACCACGTTGGTCAGCGCCTCCTGCACGATCCGGTAGGCCGACAGGTCGATGCTCGGGGGCAGCTCGCGAGGCTGGCCGAAGCGCGTCACGTCGACCCGGACGCCCGCGCCCGCGGTCCGCGCGACCAGCCGGTCCAGCTCGGCCAGCCCGGGCGCGGGGAACAGCGGCGCACCAGGCTCGTCGGAAGAGGGGGCCCGCGAGCCCTCGAACGGGCCGGTCGCCGACTCGGAATCGTCGGCCTGCCGCAGGGCCCCCAGCATCCGGCGCATCTCGTCCAGCGCCTCACGGCTGGTGGCCTGGATGGCGCCGAGCGCGTCCCGCGCGTCACCCGGCTGGGAATCGATCACGTACTGGCCGTAGCCCGCCTGGATCGCGATCACGCTCATGCTGTGCGCGACCACATCGTGCAGTTCCCGGGCGATCCGCAGCCGCTCCTGCGCGACAGCCTTGCTGGCCGCCTCGTCCTGCAGGCTGACCGCATACCGGCGCCGCTGGCGCGTGTTGTAGCCGATGGCCCACACGACGATCATGAACAGCGCGACCGAGATCACGCCGCCTGGATTGAAGGCGCCATTCCAGCCGATCATCAGCAGCACGGCGTCGAAGATCAGGGTGACGTAGACCGCCGCCAGCACGCGGATCGCGTCCCGGCGCCGCTCGTAGGTGGCCGCCACCAGGTTGAGCACGTAGGCCACCGGCGCGAAAAAGGTGGTCGCGACGGCCGGGCCGGTCAGCGCCGTCCCGACCACCGAGCTGACCAGCAGCACCCCGAGCATGAACACCGGGCGCCGCCGGCGCAGGGCCACCGCCAGCCCCGCCGCCGCGACCACGAGGAAGGCGAGCGGCCCGGCCTCGGGCAGCGAGAAGTAGTGAACGGTACCGGGCAGGAACTGCACGGCCCGGAGGCTGCGCCTGATCGTCACGGCCAGGAACAGCGTGGTGATCCCGCCGGCCACGTAGTCCAGCGCCGCCCAGTGCTTGGGTCCCAGCCGCTTGGTCAGCGGAGTCGGGGGAGCCGAGGTGGTGCGCACATACCAACCGTAACCGCCACGGCGGCCGGAGGCGTCATCCTGCAGGCGTAGGCCGCGGCGATGAGCAGCCCGCGCGCGCCGGCCCGAACAACCAGAACACTTCACTCTGCGGGGGGATGACGGGCCCGCCCGCCCGCTGGCACGGTTAGCACCATGTCATCTACCGAAGCCCCCGAGCCACCGGGGCCGCCGCCGGACGCCGGCCCCCCTGTCATCGAGACCAGGGCGCTGACCAAGGTGTATCCCGGTGACGTGACCGCGCTGGACGGTCTCACTGTCACCGTCGCGCCCGGCGTCACCGGGCTGGTGGGTGCGAACGGCGCGGGCAAGTCGACCCTGATCAAGATCCTGCTCGGCCTCCTCCCGCCGACCGAGGGCCAGGCCACGGTGCTCGGCTACGACACCCAGACCAGTGGCGAGACGATCAGGACCCTGCTCGGCTACATGCCCGAGCACGACTGCCTGCCGCCCGACGTGACCGCCACCGAGTTCGTGACCCATATGGGCCGGATGTCCGGGCTGCCGCCCACCGTGGCCAAGGAGCGCGCCGCCGAGTCGCTGCGTCACGTGGGCCTGCACGAGGAGCGCTACCGCCTGATCGGCACCTACTCCACCGGCATGAAACAGCGGGTCAAGCTGGCCCAGGCGCTGGTCGGTGACCCGCGGCTGCTGCTGCTCGACGAGCCGACCAACGGGCTCGACCCGGCCGGGCGCACCGCCATGCTCGAGCTCATCGCCCGGATCGGGGCCGAGTTCGGCATCTCCATCGTGGTCGCCTCTCACCTGCTCGGCGAGATCGAGCGGATCTGCGACCACCTGGTCGCGATCGAGGCCGGGCGGCTGCTGCGGGCCGACACGATCACCAGCTTCACCCAGGCCAGCCAGGTCCTGGCCGTCGAGGTCGACGAAGGCCTGGCCCAGCTGGCGGCGGAGCTCGCAGAACGCGGCCTGACCGCCACCGTCGCCCAGCGAACCCTCCTGGTCCCCTTGAAAAGCGACGACATCTACGACGTCGTCCGCGACGCCGTGGCCGATCTGGCCCTGCCGCTGTGCCGGCTGGAGCAGCGGCGCCATCAGGTCGAGGAGCTGTTCCGCGACGAGCAAAGCGAGGAAAGCAGCCAGCATGTCTGAGACCACGAGCGCCGCTGGCGTCATCCACGACCTCGGCTACCGTCGCTACGACGGCCCCCGGCTGGGCCGGGTGCAGATCGTCAGGGCCCTGATCTGGCACAGCTTCCGCTCCTCGTGGGGCATCGGGCGGGGCGTGAAGGCCAAGATCATCCCGATCCTGGCCGTCATCGCGATCTGCCTGCCCGCGTTCGTCAACGCGTTCGCGGTGGCCCGCGGCAACCCGCGGCTGTTCGGCTACGACGTCTACACGCCCCAGCTTCGGGTGATCGTCGTCACGATCTTCATCGCCGCGCAGGCACCGGAGCTGGTATCGAGGGACCTGCGCAGCCACGTGCTGCCGCTGTACTTTTCCCGGCCGATCCGCCGCGGGGACTACCCGCTGGCCAAGTACCTCGCGCTCACCGCGGCGCTCCTGCTGCTGATCGAGGTGCCGCTGCTCATCACGTACGTCGGGACGATCTCGTCGGCCAAGAACGGCCACGGCGTGTGGGAGGAGACCAAGGCGCTCATCCCCGGCCTCGGCGTGGGGCTCATGTGGGCCGTGCTGATGGCGGCCGTCGGCCTGTTCCTGGCCTCCCTCACCGGGCGCCGGGCGTACGCGACCGGGATCGTGGCCATCTCGTGCTTCCTGACCTGGACCGTGTCCGAGCTGCTGATCCAGTCCGAGGGAGGGATAACGTCCACCTCCACCGGGGCGCGGATCGGAGGGCTGTTCAGCCCGTTCAACATCCTGGACGGGATCCGGATCTGGCTCGGCGGCACGTCGCCGGGTGAAGACGCTAACCCAGGCCGCTTCGGCCCGCTCTACGGGATCGTGGGGGTCCTCCTGCTCGCGGCCTGCCTCGGGGGCCTGGCCGCGCGCTACCGGAAGGTGAGCCGGGCATGACGATCGAGCTGAAGAACGTCTCCCGCTGGTACGGCAACGTGGTCGCGGTCAACGACGTCACGATGTCGATCGGGCCCGGGGTGACCGGGCTGCTCGGCCCGAACGGCGCGGGCAAGTCGACGATCATGCACATGATCGCCGGCTTCCTGCCGCCGTCGCGCGGTGAGATCACGATTGGCGGAGCCTCGGGGGGGAGCGGGGGGGTCGTCCCCCCCGGAACCAGCACGGTGAACGGCGAGCCTCCCTGGCACCACCCCGACATCTACCGAACCGTCGGCCTGGTCCCCGAACGGGACTCGGTGTACGCGTTCCTGACCGGCGAGCAGTTCGTCGTCGCCACGGCCAAGCTGCATCAGCTCGCGGATCCGGCCGCCGCCGCCGCGCGGGTCATCGCCATGCTCGACATGGCCGACGCGGCGGACCGCAAGATCGCCACCTACTCCAAGGGCATGCGCCAGCGCATCAAGGTAGCCGCCGCGCTGGTCCACGACCCGGAGATCCTGGTGCTCGACGAGCCGTTCAACGGCATGGACCCGCGCCAGCGGCTGCACATGATGGACCTGCTCGACAAGCTGGGCACCGAGGGCCGGACGATCCTGTTCAGCTCGCACATCCTGGAAGAGGTGGAGCGGCTGTCGGGCACGATCCAGGTGGTGGTGGCCGGCCGGCTGGCCGCCTCCGGCGATTTCCGCGCCATCCGGCGGCTGATGACCAGCCGGCCGCACGTGTTCACCGTGCGGTCCTCCGATGACCGCCTGCTCGGCGGCACCCTCATCGGCCGGCCCGCGGTCACCGCGGTGGAACTCACCGGAACCGGCCTGCAGGTCCGGACCTCCGACTACGGCGCGTTCTGCCGGGACATCGCGGTCCTGGCCCGGGATCACGGCGTCCGGCTGCGCGAGGTGCAGCCCACCGACGAGTCCCTGGAAAGCGTCTTCGCCTACCTCGTTGCCGACTAAGGAGCAGCATGTCCGGCTTGTTCAACCCCACGGTCGCCTGGATCACGGTCCGCGCCACCATGGGCCGCAGGCGAGCGTTGCTGTTCGCGCTCCCCGCGGTAATCCTGATCGCGGTCACGGCGGCCCTCAAGGCCAGCCACCCGTCGGCCCGGCCCTGGCCCTCGCACGTGCTGGGCACGTTCGGGTTCTCGGTCCTGCTGCCGCTGACCGCGCTGATCATCGGGTCCAGCGTGCTCGGCGCCGAGATCGACGACGGCAGCGTCATCCACCTGCTGGCCACCCCGGTCCGCCGCTCGTCGGTGATCGTGACCAAGTTCCTGGTCGCCGCCGGGCTGACCATCGTCTTCGCCGCGGTTCCTGAGCTCATCGCGGCGCTGATCTCCGGCGGCGGCAGTACCGCGCCGGTCTTCAGCGTCACGCCGAACGGCCCGCCCACCCTCGTCACCCCGGCCGTCGCGATCAACAACACCGACTTCGCGGTCGGCCTGTTCGTCGGGGCGCTGGTCGCCGCGGTGATCTACAACGCGATCTTCGTCATGGTCTCGGCCGCGACCACCCGCGCGATCGCGGTCGGCCTGCTCTACGTGCTGATCTGGGAGGCCCTGCTGTCCAACTTCGTCAGCGGCGCGCGGCTGCTGTCGGTCGGTCACTACGCGCTCGGCATCGCCAACGGGATCGCGCACGACCCCACCCTGAACGCCGGACTCACGGTCTCGGTGTCCATCGTCATGGGCGCCATCGTCACCGTGGCGGCGCTGGTCCTGGCGGTCAGGTTGCTGTCCAGCTTCACGCTCAAGGGCGAGCCTGCTTGAGCTCAGTCCCGGACCGTAGCGCCACGGCCCGTTCGGGATCATCAAGATCTTTATGCCGAACGGGCCGTGGTTTCACCCCCGCGCCCACCAGCCAGCACCCCCCGGGGCCCCGCCGCCGCGAGGTCACAGCTGAGTCACGATTGGGTCGCCCGCGCGCTATTGACCGAACCGATCATGGTCCCGATTCGTGCCGAAATGTGGGGACTCGCCTAACAATGGGCGAATCCACGACGCCTTCGGGAGATAGGGGAGTAGGCGCGAAATGGTTGCACGCAGGGTCAAGAAGCTGGCCGAGGCGAGGAAGGGTCTTACGGAGCTGACGCCGGCGCAGCTGGCCGAGGTCAGCGGCGGCGGCGGGTTCCCGTTCCGCCGGCACCACCACCATCACCACCACCATCACCGTCACCACCGGCACTTCCCGTTCATTTAGCACGGCCTGGGGCCGGCGGGCAGAGCGTCATGCTCGGCCCGCCGGCCCTTTTGCATGCACAGTCTTGTCAATAACGGGTCACGAACAGATCACGATTCGGCAAACAGGATCACGCCAGCCGAACCGTCCGCAGACCTGATTCGTGCCGGTATGTGGGAATCGCCTACCGATGGGCGAATCCGGCAAACGCCTTAGGGAGAAGGGATGAGGCGCGAATGATGGCACGAAAGGCACAGCAGGTGTCCACGGCCAGCGACCGGCTCGAGGAGCTGACGTCGGCCGAGCTGACCGAGGTCGGCGGCGGTTTCGGGTACGGCGGCGGCTACGGGTACGGCGGCTGCGGGTACCGCAGTTACGGCTACGGTTTCCCGCACCGCCGGATGATGCCGTACGGCGGCGGGATTCCGTTCTACGGGCGCCCCCGTTACCACCGGTTCTACTCCCCGTACGCGTAGTGCCGACCGGGCCGGCGGGCGGAGCGTCACGCTCTGGCCCGCCGGCCCCTGCCACCTCAGCGAGGTAAACCGGTGACAGATCCCGACCCGATCTTCCGCGCCGACGCGCTGCGCGGCCAGGTTGACCAGGCACGCTCCAGGGCGGCGGCCTGGCTGGGCCCCCGCCACCGCGCCGGGGCGGTCCAGACCGGCCCGTGGTGGATGACCGGGGGCTACTGGGTCCTGCTGGCCCTGCTGGCGGCCGGCCTGGCCGCGGGCCTGCTGATCCGGTTGGGCTCGCAGCCGCTGATCGTCACGCTGGTCACGGGGCTGACCTCGGGTGCGGCCGATGGGTAGGGCCGTTCCGTACGTCGCGCAGCTTGAGGTGGCCGACTGCGCGGCCGCCTGCGTGGCCATGGCCCTGGCCTACCACGGACGGCGCGTTCCGCTGGGCGACCTGCGCGCGGCGTCCGGCACCGGGCGGGAGGGCACGGACGCCGGCGGGATCCTGGCCGCCGCCCGCCGTTACGGCCTGGAGGCCCGGGCCGTCAAGGCCGACCTCGACGATCTCGCCCTGCTGCCCCGGGGATCGGTCCTGCACTGGGACTTCGACCACTTCATCGTCCTGCAGAAGGTCACCCCGAAGGGCGTCGCGGTCGTGGACCCGGCCGTGGGACGGCGGTTCATCCCGGCCGCCGAGTTCGGCGCGTCCTACACCGGCGTGGCCATCCTCACCGAGCCCGGCCCCGGTTTCGTCCGGGGCGGGAAGGCGCACACCAGCTCGTGGCGCTACCTGCGGCCCATCGCCGCGCAGAGCGTCCTGGTCCGTCGCGTCCTGGTCCTCTCGGTCCTGGTGCAACTGCTCGCCCTGGCCGTCCCGCTGTTCACCGCGGCCGTCGTGGGCCGCATCGTGCCGGACGGCGACCGGCACCTGCTGGCCGTCCTGGCCGCGGCCATGGCCGCGGTGGCCGGGTACTACTTCGGCGTTTCGCTGATCCGCTCTCACGTCCTGGTGTACCTGCGCACCCATCTGGACCGGCAGCTCACCACCGGCTTCGTCCGCCACCTGACCGACCTGCCCTACGCGTTCTTCCTCAGCCGGTCGGCCGGTGACCTGATGGCGCGGCTGCAGAGCAACGCCACCGTCCGGGAGATCCTCACCGCGGGATCCCTGTCGGCCATCCTGGACGGCGCCATGGCCACCTTGTACCTTGTGCTGCTGCTGGTCATCAGCCCGCTGCTCGGAGTCCTGGCCTTCGGGCTCGGCGTCGTGCAGGTGACCGTCATCGTCCTGGCCCGCCGCAAGAACCAGCGCCTGGCCAGTGAGAGCCTGGAGGCGCAGGCCCGCTCGGAAAGCTACGCCTACCAGATGCTGGCCGGGATCGAGGATCTGAAGGCGGCCGGCGCGGAGGACCGCGCCGTGGCGCACTGGTCCGGGCTGTTCGGCCGGGAACTGGAGATCGCGCTGGGCCGGGGGCGGCTGGGGGCGCAGGTCGAGTCCGCCACGGCGAGCCTGGCGCTGGTCTCTCCGCTGGCCCTGCTCACCGTGGGCGCGGCGCTCGTGCTCCAGGGCCGGCTCAGCCTGGGGGCCATGCTCGGCCTGGCCGCGCTCGGGGCTGGCTTCACCGAACCGCTGGCCCAGCTGGTCACCACCGGCCTTGAGATCCAGCTGCTGGGCAGCTACATGGCCCGGATCAGCGACGTGCTCGACACGCCGGCCGAACAGCAGGGTCGCGCCGTCCGCCCGGCCGGCCAGCTCAGCGGGCACATCCAGGCCGAGGGCGTCTGTTTCCGGTACAGCCCGCTGGCCCCCTTGGCCGTCGACGGCGTCTCGGTCCAGGTGCGGCCGGGCCAGCTCGTGGCGATCGCCGGCCCGTCGGGATCGGGCAAGTCGACGCTGGCCCGGCTGCTGCTCGGGCTGTATGAGCCCGAGGCCGGATCGATCCGCTACGACGGGACGGACCTGCGTGAGCTCGAGGCGCGTTCGGTCCGCCGCCAGCTGGGGATCGTGACCCAGGGCTGCTACGTCTTCGGGACCAGCGTCCGGGACAACATCGCGCTGAGCAATCCCGGCCTGGCCCAGGACGAGGTGGTGCGCGCCGCCCGGCTGGCCTGCCTCGACCCGGACATCGACGCGATGACCAGCCGGTACGCGACGGTGCTGGGCGAGGGCGGCGCCTCGCTGTCCGGCGGGCAGCGCCAGCGCCTGGTCCTGGCCCGCGCCCTGGCCCACCGGCCGTCGATTCTCCTCCTCGACGAGGCCACCAGCGCCCTGGACAACCTGACCGAGGCGGCGGTCTACCGGAACCTGGCCACCCTGGGCTGTACCTGCATCGTGATCGCGCACCGGCTGAGCACGCTCAGCCGGGCCGACACGATCGTGGTCATGGACCACGGCCGGATCGTCGAACGGGGTACTCATCACGAGCTGCTGGCCGGCCACGGCCTGTACCGCGACCTGTACTCCAGCCAGGCCCAGCCCGCCTGACGCCATCACCTGCGCCACATCGGGTGGCAACGTCAGGCCGTATCTGCAGCGGCGCCTTTCAGAGGCAGCCAAGCAGCGACGCGGTCAGCGGTTCGCCGGGAGCTCGCGGATCAGCACGTCGGACACGGGCGAGCCGGGCCCGTCATCCTGGGTCCGGGCCACCTTGCGCCAGCCCCACTTCCGGAAGGCCTGCTGCGCCGGGGCGGCCGCCGGCCGGACGGCCGTCGTCGCCCGCTCCTCGGGCCGGTTCTTCAGGATCCGGTCGTGCAGGGTCGCGCCGATGCCCTGCCGCCGCCAGGAGGCCCGGACCACCAGCTCGGCCAGCGCGAAGGTGCGGCCCGGATGCTCGGTGGTGACCTCGTCCGGCAGCGGGGCGGTCAGGTTCCGCCACCAGGAGGTGGAGGTCCGCAGCGGCATCCCGAACGCGTAACCGACCAGGTAGCCGCCGTGGCGGGCCTCGGCCAGGGCGAAGCCGGGCTGGCGGCGCAGGACCCGGAAACGCTCGGCGAACGGCCGGCCGTCATCGCCTCCGCAGGGTTCCTCAGCGCGCAAGGCCTCCAGTTCGTTCGCACGTTCCCCCGCCTGCGCCCCGTCGAGCAGCTGAAACGTTATCTCCGACTGATCTGCCACGGCTCCATCTTCCTGGTGAGAGGCCCGATCAGGCTGGTCGCCGCCAGATCCGCAGGATGTTGCCGGGAGGCGAACCGAGAACCGTCCCGATCTGCTGGCCCGCGTCAGGATTTCCCGCACGTCTGTCTCGTAGTCCTCCCGGCGATCGCCGAAGAGATGCGGCGCGGTCGAGGACATCGAGAACACCCTGGCCACGACGTCATCGACGGTGAGCTCGACGGCTCGGCCGTCGGCCACGGTGACCGTCTGCGCAGGCCGGAACCCGGCCCCCTGGAACACCCCGGCGTACAGGGACTCATCCCAGCTCCAGGTCTCCCAGCCACCAGATGCCACGTTCACGTCGCCAATGTAAAACTCTGGAGGCAGTCCCCTACCGTCGAGTAGCGCGATGCGCCATGATCCAAGGCATGGATCAGGCGATCGGTCAGACACAGGCGCCGTCGCCCGCGCTGGCCGAACCGACCGAGTACGTGCGGGTCCGGTGGACCGTCTTCCTCACCCTGGCCAGCCTGGGTATGTGGATGGCGAACCAGACGCCGTCGCAGGTCCTGCTCGCGATCCAGCTGCAGGACATCACGCCCCACCACAAGATCGTCGCCCTCGGGGTGGTGACCGCGGTCAACGCCGTCTCCTCCGCCCTGGCCACCCCGATCGTGGGCGCGCTGTCCGACCGCACCGCGCACGGCCAGCGGCTGGGCCGGTTCAGCGGCCGCCGGCACCGGTGGACGCTCATCATGGTCCTGCTGGCCTCGGTCTGCGTGGGACTGCTGGCCAAGGCCGGCACGGTGGTGGCCGTGGCCGTGCTGTGGTTCTTGTTCGGCGCCTTCCAGAACGGCGAGTACGCCACCCTGAGCGCGGCCGTCCCGGACCACGTGCCGGTCCGGCAGCGAGCCACGGTGTCCGGCTGGGTCGGCATGCCGATCGCCCTCGGCCTGGTCCTGGGCACTGTCGTGGCCGTCGACGTCCTGAACCAGGACCTGCTCACCAGTTATGTCGCGCTGGCGGTGCTGATGGTGGTGCTGGCGCTGCCGTTCATCCTGCTCACCCCCGATCCGCCGCTCGCCCCGGAGCACCGGGAGCCGTTCTCCTGGCGCCGGGTGGCCTCCTCCTACTGGATCAGCCCCCGCGAATACCCCGACTTCGGCTGGGCCTGGCTGACCCGCTTCCTGACCACCCTGGCCATCGCCATGGGCACCCTGTACCTGCTGTACTTCCTGCGCGACAAGATCCACTACGCGCGGTTGTTCCCCGGCCAGGATGCCGCGGACGGCCTGCTCATCCTGATCCTGATCTACACCGGCGGCGTGGTGGTGGCCGCCATTGTCGGCGGGATCATCTCCGACCGCCGCGGCCGCCGCAAGATGCTGGTCACCGTGTCCGGCCTGCTGATGGGCGTAGCCGCGCTACTGCTGACGTTCTGGGAGACCTGGACGGCCTCGCTGATCGCGGCGACGCTCTTCGGCATCGGCTTCGGCTGCTACATCGCGGTCGACCAGGCGCTGATCACCCAGGTGCTGCCGAAGGCCCACGACCGGGCTAAGGACCTCGGCATCATCAACATCGCCATCGTCACCCCGTACGCCATCGGCCCGGCCATCGCGGCCCCGCTCGTCTCGCTGGCCGGCTACCCGGCCCTGTTCGGCGCCACCGCGGTGGTAGCGACCGCCGCCGCCATCGGCGTCTGGCAGATCAAGAGCGTCCGCTGATCCTGAACCAGGCATTCCGGGCACGGTCATGATCGTGGCCAGTTCGCGCCAAATACGGCCCACTTCTGGCCATGATCATGAAATAGCGGCGGCAGGCCGCCTCAGGTGGCCGCGAAACGGGCGAGCAGGCGGCGCTCGATGATCATCCTCTGGATTTCCGCGGTGCCCTCGCCGATGAGCAGCATCGGGACGTCCCGGTAGAGCCGTTCGATCTCGTACTCCTGGGAGTAGCCGTAGCCGCCCGGGATACGCAGGGCATCCTCGATGACCTCCTTGCCGTATTCGCTGGCCAGGTACTTGGCCATACCCGTCTCGAGGTCGGCCTGGCCACCGGAATCCTTGCGGCGGGCCGCCATCACCATCATCTGGTGGGCGGCCACGACCTTCGTCCCCATCTCGGCCAGCTGAACTCGATCGCCTGGTGCTGCGCGATGGGCTTGCCGAACGCCTGCCGTTGCTGGGCGTAGCCGATGGCCAGCTCGAAGGCCCGGTGCGCGACCCCGCAGGCCCGGGCGGCCACGTTGACCCGGCCCACCTCGATCCCGTCCATCATCTGGTAGAAGCCCTGCCCGGGACGCTCACCCAGCACCCGTACCGCAGGCACCCGCACTCGTCCAGGATGAGTTCGGTCGTGTCGATGCCCCTTGTAGCCCATCTTGGCGATCTTCCCGGGAACCGTCAGCCCGGCCCGGGTCTGCCCGAACCCGCTGTCCTTCTCGATCAAGAAGGCGGTCAGGTCGCGATGACCCGGGCCGGAGGCCGACCCGGTCGGCGTACGGGCCCGTCCAGCGGCGCAACAGCGCTCACCGCGAGCCCGACCCGGACCCGGCCCTGGCTCTGGGCCCGCAGGCTCGGCCGCTAAGACTCGCCGGACTCCCCGTCCGGATCGCCGTCGCCGTCGGCCAGTTCCGCGTGACCGGTGCCCACCTCGGCGTGCTCGTCACCAGCAGCGTGACCGTTGCCGTGGCCATCGCCGTGACCGTTCGTGTCGAACACGATCGTCTCGGCGAAGGCACGGTTGGAGATAGCCCGGGCCCGGCCCAGGGGGCCGCGTGACGTCGGCGAGGGCACGCCGTTCTCGTCCTCCGACCCGGGCGCGGGCATGAGCGCGGGCACCTTCTTGGACTCGATTACCGCGATTTCGTCCTCGTTCAGCGGCCGGTGGACCTCGATGTACTCGCCGCTGGGCATTTGCCTGATGATGCCGGTCTCCAGCCCGTGCTCGAGCATCTCCTTGTCCTTACGCTGCAGACCCAGGCAGATACGCCGGGTGACGTAGAACGCGAACGCGGGTCCCACGAAGATCAAGACCCGTGCGATCCAGGTCACCGTGTACAGCGGGATCTGCACCTTGTCCGCGATGACGTCGTTCGCGCCTTCGGCCCACAGGACGCCGTAGAACACCACCGCGGCCATGCCGGTGGCGGTCCGGATGGGCGCGTCCCGGGGCCGGTCGTTGACGTGGTGGTAGCTCTTGTCCCCGGTCGCCCACCGCTCGAAGAACGGCCAGAACGTCAGGCCGCCGAAGATGATGCCGGCCGGCACCGCGAACGGGATCAGCACGCTGAACGAAATGGTATGCCCGAGGAAGTTCCACTCCCAGGCGGGCATCATGCGCAGCGAGCCCTCCAGGAAGCCCATGTAGAAGTCGGGCTGGGAGGCGGACGAGATGGCCACCGGCGTGTACGGCCCGTACTGCCAGATCGGGTTGATCTGGGCGAAGGTGGACAGCACCGCGATCGCCGCGAAGACGAAGAAGAACCAGGCCGTCGTCTTGGCCAGGAAGTACGGATAGAACGGCTGGCCGGTCTCGATCACGTCGGTCTGGTTCTTGGCCGGCATCGCCGTGTGCTTCTGGTAGAACACGAGGACGACGTGCGCGCCGATCAGCGCGAGCAGGATCCCGGGGATCAGCAGTACGTGGATGATGTACATCCGCGGGATGATCGCCGTTCCCGGGTACGCCCCGCCGAACAGGAAGAACGCCGCGTACGTGCCGACGATCGGGATGCCCTGCAGCACGCCCTCGAAGATCCGCAGGCCCGCGCCGGACAGCTGGTCGTCGGGCAGCGAGTAGCCGAACAGGCCCTCGAGCAATCCCAGCGTGAAGATCACGACGCCGAGCAGCCAGGTGACCTCACGTGGCTTGCGGTAGGCGCCGGTGAAAAAGTTCCGCAGCATGTGCACGATGAGCGAGGCCATGAACAGGTCGGCCGCCCAGTGGTGGATCTGCCGGATCAGCAGCCCGCCGCGGATGTCGAAGCTGATGTTCAGCGTCGACTGGTAGGCCTCGCTCATCCTGATGCCGTCGAGCTTGACGTACGAGCCCTGGTAGATGACATCGTTCGCGGACGGGACGAAGAAGAACGCCAGGAAGGTCCCGCTCAGCAGCAGGATGATGAACGAGTACAGCGCGATCTCGCCCAGCATGAACGACCAGTGGTCCGGGAACACCTTCTTCAGCAGCTGGCGGATGCCGCGCGCCCCGCCGAACCGGTCATCCAGCCACGAGCCGGTCCCGCTCAGCGCCTTCGGGAAGTTGGTCGGGTCGCTCATCCGCGCTCCCAGAAGCTCGGGCCGACGGGCTGGGTGAAGTCGCTCTTCGCCACCAGGTAGCCCTGCGCGTCGGTGGTCAGCGGCAGCTGGGGCAGCGGCCGCGCCGCCGGGCCGAAGATCACGTTGGCGCCGGTCGCGGCGTCGAACGTGGACTGGTGGCAGGGGCACAGGAGGTGGTGCGTGGTCTGCTCGTACAGCCCCACCGGGCAGCCGACGTGGGTGCAGATCCTGGAGTAGGCCACGATGTTCTCGACCGTCCAGTTCATGCCGTACAGCTGCGTGCCGCTGTTGTACACGGTCGGGACGTTCAGCTCACCGGGCCGGAACTTGATCAAGGTGACGGTGGCCTTAGCCAGCGCGTCCAGGTCGTCGGCGTAGCCCTCGGGCACGATCGTGATGGACTGGCCCGGCGTGCTGAACTCGGCCGGGGTGATCGGCTGGTTGGTGCCGTAGACCAGCAGCCGCCGTCCCGGGCTCCAGACCGTGTGCCGCAGGCTCGTCCCGGGCAGCGGGCCCAGGTCGCGCAGCACCACGATCGGGATCGCGGCCAGCGGCAGCGTGGCCAGCAGCAGCGTGCGCCGGACGATCGGACGCTTGACGAACTGGCTCGCGCCCGTGCCTTCCGCGAAGTACTCCCCGAACGCCTGCCGGTCCTTGTCCGACGAGCGTGGTGAGTGCCGTATCTCGGTCAGCTCCCCGTCCGGCATCAGTTGCCGGACCCAGATGATCGCGCCGGTCCCCAGGCCGAGCAGCGCCACGGACAGCGACAGGCCCAGCGCCAGGTTGGAGCGCAGCGTGGCGTCCACCGAGTGGACCTCGAGGCCGACGTAGGCGGCGATGAACCCGCAGCCCGCGATGAACGCGAGCAGGAAGCAGAACGCGACGACCTTCTCGGCACTTTTAGCTTGCGCGGGGTAGTCCGATACCTGCGGCAGCTGCTCCTCGAACGGCTCCACCTCGGTGCCGGGGCCGTCGCCCGTGCCGCCGTCCTCGGCACCGGAGCCGAGCAGCCGCGGGGTGGGCGGGGGAGTCCCGATCACCCGGTGCGGGGCGACCGGGCCTTCTGTCTCTTCCATGTCGCTCATCAGTGCTCCGTCCCCGAAGTCCCCGACGTCCCCGACGTCACCGACGTCTCCGAAGTCCGCGCGTTCCTTTGCTGCGCCACATCCCACGGCACGCGCCGCTTGGCAGTGAGCCACATGGATATCAGCACCAGGAAGCCGATCCCGCCCAGGAAGACCACCAGGCCTTCGGTGATGGGCCCGGTCCGGCCGAGCGAGAATCCGCCAGGGTTAGGCTCGGTCCGCGTGTCCACGATGTAGGCGATGATGTCGCGCTTGGCCTGCGGGCTGAGGTCCCCGTCGGAGAACACTGGCATCGCCTCGGGCCCGGTCAGCATCGCCGTGTAGATCTGGGTCGGGGTGGCCGCGGTCAGCGGCGGCGCGTCCTTGCCGTAGGTCAGGGCGCCGCCCGCCCCGGCGAAGCCGTGGCACTGCGCGCAGTTCGCGCTGAACAGCTGAGACCCGAGCGCGGTGTCCGCCCCGACCGTGGAGACCTGCTGGGCATCGGGAATCGCGGGCCCGCCGCCCAGGGAGGCGACGTAGTCGGCGATCTCGTAGATCTGCTGCTGGGTGAACGTGGTCGGCTTGCGCTCGTTCTCCGCGCCGACCTCCTTGGCCGGCATGCGGCCGGTGGACATCTGGAAATAGACGGCCGCCGCGCCCGCGCCGATCAGGCTCGGCGCCTGCGAGGTGCCCTGTGCGTCGAGGCCGTGGCAGCTCGAGCACGTCGCCTCGAACAGGGCCTGGCCCGCCGCTATGTCCTGCGATGGCGAGGTCGGCTCGGCCTGCGCGCCCCCGCCGGTGCGGGTCAGGGCCCCGTACAGCAGCCCGACGACGACGAGCCCGAGCAGCAGTGCCGCGTAGCCGGCGACCGGGCGCCTGCGCCTGGCGTTGATCCAGCCCACTCGCTGTCCCCTGACTAGTGGATGAGGTAGATGGTGGTGAACAGGCCGATCCACACGACGTCGACGAAGTGCCAGTAGTACGACACGACGATCGCGCTGACCTGTTGTTCATGGGTGAATGTCTTCGCCGCGTAGGTACGGCCGAGGAGGAAGAGGAACGCGACGAGGCCACCCAAGACATGCAGGCCGTGGAATCCGGTGGGGATGTAGAACACCGACCCGTACGCGCTCGACGACAGGGTGAGATGCTGCTTGCGGATCAGGTCCAGGTACTCATAACCCTGTCCGAGGTCGAAGTACAGGCCCATCAGGAAGGTGAGCACGTACCACTCGCGCAGGCCCCAGCTCATCGGGTGCAGGATCGAGCGGGTCCGCTTGATCTGACCGCGCTCGACCGCGAACACGCCCATCTGGCAGGTGACGCTGGACAGCAACAGCACGGTGGTGTTGGTCGACCCGAGCGCGATATCCAGGTGCGCGCCCGGCCAGGGCAGCCCCTGGCCCTTGTCCACCGACCTGATGGTGAAATACATCGCGAACAAGGCCGCGAAGAACATCAACTCGGAGGAGAGCCAGATGATTGTGCCCACGCTGACCAGGTTCGGTCTGCTGGCCGGCGTGCGGGGGCTCGTCTGGACGGTTGCTGTCGCCACGAGGCCATTATTACGACAACCTGTAGGCGATCGCTACGCGACCCCCCGCATCCGTGACGGTCTCGATAACATGCCTGTCATGAAGGTCGTTGTGTACAGCCACGACGCGGATGCCCGGGCCCAGATCAGGCTCGCCATCGGACGTCGCCCCGCGATGGACGTGCCGGACGCGGAGATTATCGAGGTCGCCACGGCGCCGGCCCTGTTCCGGCTGCTCGACGCGGGCGGCGCGGACGTGATGGTGCTGGACGGGGAAGCCCAGCCGGTCGGCGGCATGGGCGCTTGCCGCCAGGCCAAGGACGAGATCTACAACTGCCCGCCGGTGCTGCTGGTCATCGGCCGCCCCGACGACGGATGGCTCGCCACCTGGTCGCGCGCCGACGCCGTGATCAGCCATCCGATCGATCCCGTCGCGCTGGCCCACGAACTGGCCGGGCTGATGCGGGACCGCGCCGTAGCCAGCTGACTGACCTTTTATATACAGAACGGACCGTGGTTTCTCGTTCCGTGACCCCGTCTTGATGGCCCACCCGGGAGCTGCCATGGATGCCCGCACTACGTGGCCCGCGCTGCTCGGCGCGCTGATCCGCGGCGACTCGCTGACGGCGGATGAGAGCGAGTGGGCCATGAACGAGATCATGGAAGGCGCGGCCACGCCCTCCCAGATCGCGGGGTTCGGGGTCGCGATGCGGATCAAGGGCACCTCGGTGGCCGAGATGACCGGGCTGGCCCGGGCCATGCTCGCGCACGCCACGCCGATCCAGGTGAGCGGCCACCTGACCGACCTGGTCGGCACGGGTGGCGATGGGGCGCGGACGGTCAACGTGTCCACCATGGGTACGATCGTGGCCGCTGCGGCGGGCGCGCGGATGGTCAAGCACGGCAACCGGGCCGCGTCGTCAGCGTGCGGGGCCGCGGATGTGCTGGAGGCGCTCGGCGTGGTCATCGACCTGCCGCCCGCCGCGACCGCGGAACTGGCCGACGAGGTGGGCGTGGCGTTCCTGTTCGCGCCGCTGTACCACCCGGCGCTGCGGTACGCGGGTCCCACCCGCAGCGAACTCGGCGTCCCCACCGTGTTCAACTTCCTCGGCCCGGTGGCCAACCCGGCCCGGCCCGCGGCCCAGGCGGTAGGGGTGTTCGACCCGGTGATGGGCGGAATCATCGCCGGCGTGCTGGCCGGGCGCGGGTCCTCGGCGCTGGTTTTCCACGGCTCCGACGGGCTGGACGAGCTGACCACCACCGGCCCGTCCTTGATGTGGGTGGTGCACGACGGCGAGGTAGCCCAGACGGAGTTCTCGCCCGCCGATCTCGGCCTGGCCCCGGCGTCAGTGGCCGACCTGCGCGGCGGCGACGCTACACACAACGCGGCGGTGGCCCGGGCGGTGCTGGACGGCGAGCAGGGCCCGGTGCGTGACATCGTGCTGCTGAACGCGGCGGCCGCGCTGGCCGCCGCGGCCGGGGTACCGGGTCCCGAAGCGGTCACCTCGGTGCTGGCCGACGGCTACGCCCGCGCCGCCCAGGCGGTGGACTCCGGCGCCGCCCGGGCGCTGCTTGACCGCTGGGTCCAGGCGAGCCGCCGCCTGGACCCCAAGAGCCGCTGACCCGGCGTACCGGCCTTCAGGCGTCGGCGCCGAGGCCCAGGGAGAACGCGGCCTCCAGGTCATGCCGCGAGTAGGTGCGGAACGCGATGTGGGTCTCGGTGTGCGACACGCCGAGGACCTTGTTCAGCCGGCCGGGGATGACGTCGGCGAGTTCCTCATGGCTGCGCACGCGGACCATGGCCACCAGGTCGAACTCTCCGGTGACCGAGTACACCTCGCTGACCTCGGGGATCTGGGCGATCATCTCGGCTACCTCGGGAATGCGCTTAATCTCGGCTCGCACCAGGACGATCGCGGTGACCACTGGATGCCTCCCAGGTTCTCTCGGCTGGCGCTTACGCTACTACGTCTGGCCAGGCCCGGAGCTCATCCAGGGTCCGGATGCCCTGGTGCGTCAGCCGCCTGATCAGCCAGCCGAGCACGTCCGCGGTGGCGCGCGCGTCGGCCAGCGCGCGATGGGACGGTGCCGTCCGGGCCCGGAAGAACCCGGCCAGCGTGCCCAGCTTGCAGTCCGGTACCTCGTCCGGGTCCATCAGCTGCCGGGCCAGCATGACGGTATCCAGCACGGTGGGGCGGGGCCAGGCCAGGCCGCACTCGGCACACGCCGCCTGCAGGAAGCCGACATCGAACGGGGCGTTGTGCGCGACCAGGACGCAGCCGTCGGCGAAGTTGAGCAGGCCCGGCAGGACCGCCGGGAGCCTCGGCGCCGCGGCCAGCATCCAGTCGCTGATCCCGGTCAGGTCCTCAATGCCCGGCGGCACCGGGACGCCCGGGTTGACCAGCGAGGCGAACTCGCCCCGCCGCCCCCCGCCGCGCACCCTGACCGCCGCGACCTCGGTGATCGCCGCCGCCCTCGGCGACCACCCCGTGGTCTCCAGGTCGATCACCGCGAACTCAACCTCCGCGAGCTCCAGCCCACCCCGCCGCAGTTCCGCTACCCCCGGCCCGGCCACCCCCGGCCCGGCCACCCCCGGCCCGGCCACCCCCGGCCCGGCCGACTCCACCAGGGCCAGCTTCCGCGGAGCGACCGCCTCCCGGCCCCCAACCGCCTCCTGGGCAAGCGGTAGTGCGCCGTACCCGTGTCCGCCCGCTGCTTGCGCGATCACGTCCGGCCTCATCACGCACACCACGGTAGAGCCACCCACCGACATTTCCCCTGCAGACGCGCCAGCGGGCCGGGCCAGAGCGGCCGGAGCCATCATCGTGGATATCTACCTCGTCGTGAGCGAGGCAGATATCCACGATCTCGGGGAGCGCCACACGCCTGGGGCAGCTGAGGCCAGCGGGGCAGACGCCGCATGGGCGCAGGCGCCCAGCTCCTGGGTCATGGGTCCCTGTCCATCCCGTGGCGTCCCCTCCCGGTCGTGGTGTCCCGGGAAATGTCAGCGGGTGCCCTTAACGTATGTCTGTCCAATTCAGCGAATGCTTAGGGAGGCGGCCTCATGAATGATTACAGTCGTTGCGAGATGTGCGAGACCCGCTGTCGCGATTGCGCAATTGCGGTCACCGAAACACGAAACGTGACGGGTCGCCTCGGATGGGCCGAGTTGCGGGCTCTCCGAGTTCTCGCGGATGCGGGGCTAGTACCGCCGCTGAGTCGCGTCCTCGCCAGCTCAGCGGCCCGGAGCTGGGTCTTTCCCGACACCAAGGCCTCGTGATGATAGCGGGTCAACGCCCTTCCGGCCAGCGAATCGCAGCATCGTAATGGAGTAGTTGGAATTGTGGGAACCGGTTGAATCGCTCATTTACCTTCACTACGCTTGCCCCGAATGTGCCCTGGTCAGTAACCAGGGTCCGGGACCTGGATGAACACGTAATGACGCGCGGGATGACAAGGAGCGTGGTAGGCACGTGGGTACGCGGCCAGCGGGCAGCGGATCCCGGTTCCGCCGCGGCGTCGCCTTCGCGACAGGGCTGGTGGCGATCGGCGGGCTGGCCGTTTTCGCCTCCCAGGCCGGCGCCTCCCCGCAGCCGACCGTGACCCAGGTCCAGGCCAAGATCAACCAGCTCACGTCGCAGTACGACAAGGTCAGCGAGCAACTAGACCAAGCCGGCGAGCAGCTCTCCGCCGCCCAGACCAGGCTGTCCCAGGTGCGCAGGGACGTCGATCACGCCAACGCCCGGTTCCAGGCGGCGCGCACGGCCGTGGCTCAGATCGCCGCGGCCAGCTTCGAGGACAGCGGCGCGACCTCAATCGCGGGCGTGCTGACCTCCGGCGATCCCTCGATCGTCCTCCAGCAGGGCTCACTGCTGATGGAGCTGTCCGGCGCCCGCAACGCGGAGACGGCGCAGCTACTCACCGACGCCAGCCAGCTGGACGGCATCGAGCAGGAGCTGCAGCGCACCGAGGACGGGATCGCGACGCTGCGGACCCAGCTCACCGACCACAAGAACTCCCTGGGCAAGCTCATCGCCACCGAGCAGGCCACGCTGGACAGCCTGACCGTGCCCCAGCAGCAGGAGGTCAGGAGCAACACGATCGGCGCGAACGGCAGCACCCAGAAGGTCACGTACACCGGGCCGACCGGGTCGCAGGCGGACTCGGCCGTCGCGTTCGCCTACGCGCAGCTCGGCTGTCCCTACGTCTACGGCGGCACCGGGCCGTGCCCGCAGGGCTACGACTGCTCGGGACTGGCCCAGGCCGCGTGGGCGGCCGCCGGCGTGAACATACCGCGCGACAGCTACGAGCAGTGGGCCGAGCTGCCGCACGTCTCCGTCTCCGCGATCGAGCCAGGTGACCTGCTGATCTATAACGGCGAGGGGCACGTCGCCATCTACGTGGGCGGCGGTTACATCATCGATGCGCCGCAAACCGGGATGGACGTGGAGAAGATCCCCATGAGCACGCCCTGGTACGCCGATGACCTCGACGGGGCGGTGCGGCCCTAATACCCGCTCCCGCAGGCTGATGCGGAACGGGCCGCTGTGCGGCACTGTTGGCCTATGGAGCGGCGCGGGGACCGTAGGCGGGTGGCCGTGGCCCTCGTGGGCCTGGCGGTGCTGGCCGCCTACCTGCTGCCCGGGCTCTCAGATCCCGCGACGCGCTGGCCGCTATGGGATGCCCGGGTGTACTGGTGGGGCGGGCAGCAGGCCGCGCGGCATGCGGCGCTGTACGCCTCCGGAGGGCGGTACAACTTCACCTATCCGCCGTTCGCCGCGTCCTTGTTCCGGCTCGGCGCGGCCGCGCCCGAAGGCTGGCTGGCGGCCGCCATCACCGCGGGGAGTATCGTCGCCCTACTCGCGCTGTGCTGGCAGGCGCTAGGAGCGAGTGGGGTCCGGCGGCGGCCCGAAACCGTGTTCGCCGCGGCGGCGCTGGCCCTGCTGACCTGGCCGGTCGATTACACCCTGCACCTGGGCGAGGTCAACCTGATCGTGGCCGCCCTGGTCGGCGTGGACCTGCTGGCCCGGCGGGATGGTGGCTGGTGGCAAGGGATCGCCACCGGGCTGGCGGCCGGGATCAAGCTCACCCCGCTGATCTTCGTGGCCTACCTGGTGCTCACCGGCCGCGTCCGGGCGGCCGTCGTGGCCGCCGCGACCTTCGCGAGCACTGTCCTCGCCGGCCTGGTCCTGCTGCCCGCCCAGTCTCGCTTCTTCTGGCTGAGCGGGGCGTTCGGCGACCCGAGCCGGGTCGGCAACCCGGCCAACCCGTCCAATCAGGCGCTTTCCGGGGCGATCGCCCGGCTCGCGGGAGGCCTGGACGGGGTCAGCGGGTGGTGGCTCGTGGCGGCGCTGCTGACCGGCCTGGCCGGGATCGCGGTCGCCGTGTGGGCCCACCGGCGCGGCCATCGGCTGGCCGGAGTGGTGTGCTGCGCCCTCACCGGCTTGCTCGTCTCGCCGTTCTCCTGGAGCCATCATTGGGTCTGGACCGTCCCGCTGCTGATTGGCCTGGTCACGACGGCGTGGCGGCATCGCTCGTGGGCCTGTGGCCTGATCGCGGTGGCGATGGCCGTCGCGTTCTCCGGTTTCGTGCCGCTGCCCTGGCCCGGCCACCCGCCCAGCCCCGTCCTGCTGCTGGCCGGCGACCTGTACGTGCTGTGCGGCCTGGCCGTCCTCGCGGGCGTCGCCCTGTTCCTGGCCCGCGAGAGCCTGGCCCGCGAAAGCCTGGCCCGCGAAAGCCTGGCCACCGTGCCGGGCCGCCCGGCCGCGGCCCCGGCCCGATCTGACCGCATTGGCCAGTCGCCGCGCAGTTCGCCTAGCCTTACCAGGTGGACAATGGCCTGGAGTCCCGAGATCCGCCTGCCGATACACCCGCCCAGGCGCCAGTCATGATGGTCGGCCCGCCGCCAATGCCGCCCGGTACCCCTGATCCCCAGCCGCGGCACTGGCTGCGGAACCGGGTGCGCCAGATCGCGATGATCCTCGTCTTCGATCTCATTGGCCCGCTGGTCACCTTCACCCTGCTGCGCTCAAACGGGATGAGCACCGTGGCGGCGCTCATCATCAGCGGGGTATTCCCGGCCCTAGGCATCGCCATCGGCGCCCTGGTGGACCGGCGGCTCGACATCATCGGCGTCGTCGTGCTGGCCGGGCTGGTCGTCGGCACGGTGCTCGGCCTCGTCAGCGACAACGCCCGGCTCTACCTCTTCGAGGGAGCGGTCCCCTCGCTGGTCTTCGCCGTGGCCTGCCTGGGCTCGCTGCGGGCCTCCAAGCCGCTGATCTACCGGTTCGCGGTCGAGCTGATCGGCCCGGACACTCCCAAGGGCCGTGACATCCTCGGCGCGTGGCGGTACCCCGGGTTCCGGCGGGCGTTCCAGGTCATCACCGCGGCCTGGGGCGTCGCCTACCTGGTCGAGGTCGCGGCCCGCCTGGTGGTCGTGGAGGTCACCTCGACCGGGATGGCCCTGCTGTTCTCCAAGGTGGTGCCGTACATCTGCGCCGTGCTCTTGTCCATCTGGACACTGGGCTACGGCGAGCACGAGAAGAAGAAAGCGGAGCAACTGGCCGCGCGGGAGGGCCAGCACGGCGCGCACGGTCCCGAGGCCCCGGCCGTCGCGGCCGAGCGATGAGGATGGCCCCGGCCGGTACACTCGTCCGGTGCGCCGGACGCTGATCGTCACCAATGACTTCCCGCCCCGTCAGGGCGGGATCCAGTCGTTCGTGCACGGGCTCGCCACCCGGCTGGCGCGCGGCTCGGTGGTCGTGTACGCACCGGCTTGGAAGGGCGCGGCGGAATTCGACGCCCAGCAGCCGTTCCCGGTCATTCGCCACCCGACGTCGCTCATGCTGCCGGTGCCGTCCGTGTCCCGCCGGGCCGCGGCCCTGGCCCGTGAGCACGGCTGTGACACGGTCCTGTTCGGCGCGGCGGCTCCGCTGGGCCTGATCACCCCCGCGCTACGCCGGGCCGGGATAACCAGGGCGGTCGCGCTGACGCACGGTCACGAGGCGGGCTGGGCGGCGCTGCCGGTCGCCCGCGGCCTGCTCCGCCGCATCGGCGATGAGGTCGACGTGGTGACGTACCTGGGTGAGTACTTCAGGGTCCGGCTGGCCCGGGTCCTGTCCCCGGCCGCGGCCGCGCGCATGGTCCGGTTGACCCCCGGCGTCGACGTGGCGTTCTTCCGCCCCGGAGCGGGCGGCGACGCGGTCCGGGACCGGCTGGGATTGGGGCACCAGCCGGTGGTGGTCTGCGTATCGCGGCTGGTCCGGCGCAAGGGCCAGGACACCTTGATCCAGGCCTGGCCGCAGGTGCGGGCCGAGGTGAGCGACGCGGTACTCCTGCTCGTCAGCGACGGGCCCTACGCCGGTCACCTGCGCCGGCTTGCCGACCGGCTCGGCCTGGGCGATGCGGTCCGGTTCACCGGGCCGGTCCCGTGGCCCGAACTACCCGGCTACTACGACGCGGGCGACGTGTTCGCCATGCCGTGCCGGACCCGGCGGGCCGGGCTCGACGTGGAGGGTCTCGGCATCGTCTACCTGGAGGCGTCGGCCACGGGCCTGCCCGTGATCGGGGGTGACTCGGGGGGCGCCCCCGACGCCATCCTCGAGGGCGAATCCGGCTACGTGGTCAGCGACGTGGCCAGCACGGCCGCCCGGATCATCGAGCTGCTCACCGACCCGGCCAAGGCCCGCGCGATGGGGGAGAAGGGCCTGGCCTGGGTGGACCGCGAATGGCGCTGGGAGTTGGCCGCGGCCCGCCTGGCCGCGACCTTGGCCGGCTAAGCCGGCACACCCCGCCTAGGCCGGCGTACCCGCCTAAGCCGGGCCTGACGCTGCCTAAGGCCCCTCTCAGCAGGCAAAATAGGACTTTCCTCCGACGCGGGACGAGGGGTCTTACCGCGAAACTCGATGGTAGAACGGATATCGAGGGGGAACCATGAACACCTACGTGCCCCAGAGCCTCCTCTGGGACCACATCAGGGAATCACGGCAGCAGGCCGCGGCGGACCGCAAGGCCAGCGCCGCGCGCGGGACCCAGCGCCGGGCCGGGATCCACGCCCGGCGGCCCGGCCACCGGCTGGTGCGAGGCGCATGATGGCCCGGCGCTCCAGCACGATAGCCCGGCTCGCCCGGCGAGTGGCTGACTTCATGGCCGAGTGCGACTACGCCCAGCGCCGTATGTTCGGGCTGCGGACGAACCCTGACGCGTACGTGGCCGACGGGGACAAGGCACCTGAGGACTACGCCGAGTTCCTGTTCCGGAGCTCAAGCTCGCTGCTGCGCGAGCCGGCCGCGTCCAGCCGGGCCCACGGCCGGCCGGTCGGCTAGGACCCAGAGCGAACCCCTAAAGCCTTACGAGTACAGCATGTCGATGTCGGCGGCGAAGTCCTTGGCCAGCACGCTCCTGCGGATGCCCAGCTTGGCGCTGAGCTGGCCGCTTTCGACGGTGAAGTCATCGTCGAGGATGCGGAAGCGCCTGATCGACTCGGCCCGGGACACGGCCTGGTTGGCGTCGTCGACCGCGGCCTGTACCGCGGCGAGCAGATCAGGGTCCTCGCGCAGCGACGCGACCGTCGCGTCGGCCGGCTTGCCGTGCCTGGCCTTCCACGGCTCGAGTCCATCGGGGTCCAGCGTGACCAGCGCGGCGACGTAGGGCCTGCCGTCTCCGACCACCATGGCCTGGCTGATCAGGGCGTGGCTGCGCAGCCGGTCCTCGAGCACCGCGGGCGCCACGTTCTTGCCGCCGGCCGTGACGATGATCTCCTTCTTCCGCCCGGTGATGGTCAGGAATCCCTCGTCGTCCAGCGCGCCGAGGTCGCCGGTGCGGAACCATCCTTCCTCGGCGAAGGTCTCCTTGGTCGCCGCCTCGTTCTGCCAGTAGCCGGGGAAGACGATCCCGCCCGAGAGCAGGATCTCGCCGTCCTCGGCGATCTTGATCCCGACTCCGGGCAGCGGCTGGCCCACCGTGCCGATCTTGTTCCGGTCCGGCCGGTTGACGGTAGCGGCCGCCGTCGTCTCGGTCAGCCCGTATCCCTGCAGCACGGTGACGCCCACGCCGCGGAAGAAATGGCACAGCCGCTCGGTCAGGGCGGCACCGCCGGAGACCGCGTAATCGGCCCGGCCGCCGAGCGCGGCCCGCAGCTTGGCGTAGACCAGCCGGTCGAACAGCGCATGCTGGGTCCGCAGGCCGAACCCGGGACCGCCCGGCGCGTCGAGGGCCTCGCTGTAGGCGATCGCGGTGCGTGCGGCGCGCCCGAAGATGGCCCCCTTCTTATCGCTGATCGCCTTCTGCTCGGCGCTGTTGTACACCTTCTCGAACACCCGGGGTACCGCCAGGATGAACGTGGGCCGGAACGCGGCCAGGGCGGGCAGCAGCGCGTTCAGGTCGCCGCAGTGCCCGAGCACGATCCCCGCTTCGATGCAGCCCACCTCGATGATCCGGGCGAAGACGTGCGCGAGCGGCAGGAACAGCAAGGTGCCCGCGTCCTCGGTCCTGGTGAAACTGGTGAGCGGGCCGAGAAACGCGTTGCGCACGGCGGCCAGCATGTTCTCGTGGGTGAGCTCGCAGCCCTTGGGCCGACCGGTGGTGCCCGAGGTGTAGATGATGGTGGCCAGGTCGGACGCCTTGGCCCCAGCGGCCCGCGCGCCGATGACCTGGTCCTCGACCGCGGCGCCGGCCTCGGTCAGCGAGGCCAGCGACGCCGCCGACCCGGAACCGCCCGGCTCGATCCGCCAGACGTGCTCGAGCGCCGGTACCCGGTCCCGGAACCCGTCGATGACCTGCTCGAAGGCGGCCGTCTCCACGAAGCAGGCCCGGGCGCCGGAATTGCTGAGGATCCACTCGGCCTGCTCGGCCGAGGACGTCTCGTAGACCGGCACGACGATCGCCCCCGCGGTCCAGATCGCGTAGTCGATCAGCGTCCACTCATACCGGGTGTGCGACATCAGCGCGACCCGGTCCCCGGCTTCGATGCCGGCGGCGACCAGGCCCTTGGCCAGCACGCTGACCTCGTCCCGGAACTGGTCGGCGGTCACGTCCGTCCACTCGCCGGCCAGGCCGGCGGGTCCCGGCCGGCGCAGCATCACCGCCTGCGGCTGCTCGGCCGCCCGGCGGAACACGGCCTTGGCGAGATTCGCGGTGGCGGGGATCTCACACAGGGCCGGAATGCTGTACTCGCGCACGGCGCCTCCATCCAGCTCGATACTCAGCGGTGACATTTCAAACGCCCACGGTCAAGCTTAAGGCGCTGGCCGGCCGTTTCCGGTGGTCCGTCACGCGCAGGTCGTCCCGGAACCTCCGGGCCTTACCGTGGTGACATGCGAGTTCACGTGGTGAGCGACGTGCACGGCCGGTCAGACGCGCTGGCCGGCGCGGGGCACGGCGCCGACGCGCTGATCTGCCTGGGCGACCTGCTGCTGTTCCTCGACTACGCCGACTACGGGCAGGGCATCTTCGCCGACCTGTTCGGGGCCGAGGCCACCCGGGTCTACGTCGAACTGCGCACCCCCGGACGGTTCGACGAGGCCCGGGAGCTGTCGGCCCGCCTGCTGGCGCAGCAGAGCGAGAGCCGGGCCGTCCTGTTCGAGAGGGCGATAGCCCGGCAGTACGCCGAGCTGTTCGGCGCGCTCCCGGAGCCCGCCTACCTGACCTACGGCAACGTGGACGTCCCCCGGATGTGGAAGACGTACGCCAAACCCGGGCACCACGTCGTGGATGGCGGCACGGTCGACCTGGACGGGTGGCGGTTCGGTTTCGTCGGCGGCGGGCTGAAGTCGGCCTACCGGACGCCGAACGAGATGACCGAGGAGGAGTTCGGGGCCAAGCTCGACGCGATCGGCGAGGTCGACGTGCTGTGCACGCACATCCCGCCCGCCATTCCCGAACTCCTGTACGATACCGTGGCCCGTCGTCTGGAAAAGGGCAGCGCGGCTCTGCTGGAGACGATTAAGGCCACCCGGCCGAGGTACTCGATCTTCGGGCACGTGCATCAGCCACTGGCGCGCCGGACGAGAATCGGCAGCACCGAATGCCTGAACGTGGGCCACTTCCGCGCCACCGGCGCCCCCTTTGTCCTGCAGTGGTAGCGGTACGATCGTGGGTAGGAGGCATTAGGTGTCGGAATCGGATGGTGGCCAGCCCAAGGGCAATGGCCAGCCCAAAAGCAGTGGCCAGCCGGGCAGCGGCGGTCAGTCAAGAACCAACGGTCAGTCGGGCGGCAGCCAGGCGCGCCGGGGCAACGACCCCGTCGCCGACTTCCAGCGCTGGCTGATGCGCGCGGGCGCGCGCAGCATGGCGAACCAGGTCGCCGACCAGGTCCGCAGGACGATCAGGCAGGAGCGCCGCGACCACGGTGACGTATGGGACCGGGCCACCACCGAGCCGCCGCCCGAGGAATCGCCCGAGTGCCAGTGGTGTCCGATCTGCCAGGCGGCCCGCGCGGCTCGCACGGGCGGTTCCACCGGCCTGATGTCCAGCCTCGCCGACGCCGGCGGCGCCCTGGCCTCGATGGCCCAGGATGCGTTTTCCGCCTTCGACCAGATGATGAAAAACCAAGATCAAAATCGATCTACCGAACGGACAGGCGCTCAACGACCCGCTGAGCCTCCACGCCCGTCCGAGACGACCGAGCCGACACCTTGACCCTTGCCATCGGCGTCGACGTCGGTGGCACCAAGGTCGCGGCCGGCGTGGTGGACGAGGACGGCCGCATCATCGCGAAGCTGAAGCGGTCCACGCCCGCGGCCAGCCCGCCGCTGACCGAACGAGCGATCGCCGACGTGGTGACCGAACTGCTCGACGGTCATGAGGTCACCGCCATCGGGCTCGGCGCCGCCGGGTTCGTCGACGCCGCGCGCGCCACGATGCTCTTCGCGCCGAACCTGGCCTGGCGCGACGAGCCGCTGAAGCAGCGGGTCGAGGAGCGCCTCGGCCGCGCGGTCGTGGTGGAGAACGACGCGAACGCCTCGGCCTGGGCCGAGGCGCGCTTCGGCGCGGCCCGCGGTTACCGCGACGTGATGCTGGTCGCGGTCGGGACCGGGATCGGGGCCGCCATCATCATCGACGGTGCGCTGTACCGCGGCCGCTGGGGTATCGCCGGCGAGCCCGGCCACGTCCGGGTGGTTCCCGACGGGCGGTTGTGCGGCTGCGGGAACCGGGGCTGCTGGGAGCAGTACGCCAGCGGCAACGCCCTGGTCGCCGAGGCGCGCGAGTTCGCCACGCGTACCCCGAAGGGTGCCATGCGGCTGCTCCAGCTGGGCGGGGGAGTGCCCGAGGGCATTTCCGGCCCGGAGATCACCCAGGCCGCGACCGAAGGCGACCCGGCCGCGCTGCGCTGCTTCCAGACCGTGGGCGGCTGGCTCGGCCAGGGCCTGGCCGACCTGGCCGCGGTACTCGACCCGGCCTGCTTCGTGATCGGCGGCGGCGTGTCCGAGGCAGGGGACCTGCTGCTCGATCCGGCCCGCGCGACCTTCGAACGGGCGCTGACCGGTCGCGGTCACCGGCCGTTCGCCGAGATCAGGGCCGCGCAACTCGGCGAGAACGCCGGCATAGTAGGCGCCGCGGATCTGGCCCGCGAAGCGGGCCAGATCCGCGCGGCCAACACCCGCGGCCTGCTTTCCCCACTCGCCTCCGGGCGCCCTTTTAGGCGCTTCCTTCCCTCGTCGCTCCTTCGTCGCTCCTCAGTCCAGGCGGCGGCGGCGCCTTTGGCTCACGGGGCCCCAGCCCCTTAGACGACGGCGCCGTCGTCGCCGTCGTCAGGACCGCCGGGGCCGGGCTCGTGCATGCGCAGAACGAGGATGGCGAAGCCGGCCACGAAGGCGGCGACCGCACAGAACGCCGCCAGGCCCGATACCGACCAGCCGGCTGCCGTGGCCAGAATCAGGTAGCCCGGCCCGCCGAACAACGCCACCCAGGCGCCCTTGGCCACCGGGTCCAGCTTGGGCAGCGGCGGCGGGGCCGGCGGGATGTAGTGCTCCTCGTCGTCCGGCGTGTCGACGGGGGGGAGACCGCGCGCCACTGGCCCCCGGATCCGCCGGGGCACCTGGATCACCTCGGGGTCATAGGTCCCGTCGGCGCTCAGCCGCCCGTGCCGTCCCGGCACCCCGCCGGTTATCCCGCCCGGCCGGTCACCGGATCCGTCTGATCCGTGCTTCCCTTTCGGCCCGGCCAGGCCGGGGTCGGTACCGGACCCGTGCCGCCCGTGCTCTGCGTCAGCGGCGTGCCGTCCGTGGTCCCCGTCGGCCGCGTGCCGCCCGGGCTCGCCATCCAGGCCGCCGGCTTCCGGTCCGCGGTGCCTCCCGTCGGCCCCGTGCGCTCCGTCGGTCCCGTGCACAACATCGGCCTCACTGGCACCATCGGTCTCGCGGGCCGGCTCGGCGGGCATGTCTTCGCGGGCCGGCCAGGGCGCGGGCTGCTGCGAGGTCAGGGGCGCATCGAACCGGGCCACAAGGTCGCGCCATGCCGCGTCCTCGTCGCGCTCTCTGCTCTCGGTGTTATCCCAGTCCGGCACGTCCCCACCGCTGCGTATCGAAGCCTGCCCTCCACGATAGCCGCCCCCGGACCGCTGCCGGGAGGATAAATCGCGGCATGAGATTACCTATCCGGCGTGATCCGCCACGAACTTCACGCTGCCCTCGAAGATCGCCTCCGCGTCGTTGTCGAGGGTCGCGACATGGTAGCTGTCCGCGCACTCGCGCACCGTGACCTGGTCCTTGGGCAGGCCAGCGAGCAGGACCTTCATGCTGGCCGGCCCGACGACATGGTCGACCGTGCTGCGGTAGATGAGCACCGGCTGCGTGATGTCACCCAGTTGCCGGGTGGTCGCGCCCCACAGCCGCGGCAGCGTCGCCGCCGCGCGGACCGGCACCCGGTCGTAGCCGACCTCGTGCGCGTCCGGCTTCTTGATGTCGCTCGCGATGCCCGGCAGCGAGCGCACCACGTACTTGAGCGCCGGAGCGAGCAGGAACAGCTTGGTGTCCGGGGCCAGCGACGGGTTGACTACCACGAGGCCGCGTACCGCGCTGCCGTGGACCTCGGCCAGGCGCAGCGCGAGGCAGCCTCCCATCGAGAGCCCGAACACGAAGGTCTGCTCGCACCGGCCCGCCAGCACGCCGAACGCCCGGTCCACCTCGCCGTACCAGTCCTGCCAGCCGGTGCGGGCCAGATCCTGCCAGGTGGTGCCGTGGCCCGGTAGCCGGGGCAGGCTGACCGTGAACCCATGCTGGGCCAGGTAGTCCGCCCAGGTGCGCAGGGTCTGCGGGCTGCCCGTGAAGCCGTGGCAGAGCAGCACCCCCACCGGACCGCCGGTGTGCTCGAACGGCTCTGCGCCAGAAAGCAGTGATGGCATGCAGGCAATTATCTCCCCCACTCGCTCTGTTTCCCCCGCTCGCCTCCGGCGCCTCTTGATCCGCCGCCTTCCCTCGTCGCTCCTGCGTCGCTCCTCAGTCCAGTCGGCGGCGGCGCCTTTGGCTCGCGGGGACCCCGGGGCGCAAACCCGGACGAGCCCGGCCCGCGAGCCGAGTTTTAGCTCGGCTCGTGCCGCATGCATCCGCGCGGGGCTTTCTCGCCGACTAAGGTTGGTGCCATGCGAGTGGGAGTCCTTACCGGTGGCGGCGACTGCCCCGGCTTGAACGCAGTTATCCGCGCCGTGGTCCGCAAGGGCGTACAGGAATACGGCCTGGAGTTCGTCGGGTTCCGCGACGGCTGGCGCGGGCCGCTGGAAGGCGACACCGTGCCCCTGGACGTCCAGGCGGTGCGCGGCATCTTGCCGCGCGGCGGCACGATCCTGGGCTCGTCCCGGACCAACCCGCTGAAGAGCACGAGCGGCGGGCGCAACGGCATCGAACGGATCAAGGACAACCTCGCGGGCCTCGGCGTCGACGCGCTGATCGCCATCGGCGGCGAGGATACCCTCGGCGTGGCGACCAGGCTCGGCGAGCAGGGCGTGCCCGTCGTCGGGGTGCCCAAGACGATCGACAACGACCTGGGCGCGACGGACTACACGTTCGGCTTCGACACGGCCGTGAACATCGCCATGGAGGCGATCGACCGGCTGCACACCACGGCGGAAAGCCATCACCGGGCGCTGATCGTGGAGGTCATGGGCCGGCACGCCGGCTGGATCGCGCTGCACGCGGGGCTCGCCGGCGGCGCGAACGTAATCCTGATCCCGGAGCGGCCGTTCGACATCGAGCGGGTCTGCGCCTACGTCCAGCACCGGTTCCAGACCAGGTTCGCGCCGATCGTGGTCGTGGCCGAGGGAGCGCATCCGGCGAGCGAAGAGCTCACCACCAGCACCGAGCAGCTTGACTCGTTCGGTCACGTCCGGCTGGGCGGAGTCGGCCAGATGCTGGCCGACGAGATCGAGAAGCGGACCGGCAAGGAAGCCCGCTGCACGGTGCTCGGCCATATCCAGCGCGGCGGCACGCCGACCGCGTTCGACCGGGTGCTCGCCACCAGGTTCGGCGTGCACGCGGTCCAGGCGGTGCACGAGGAAGCCTTCGGCGTGATGGTGGCGCTGCGCGGCACCGACATCATCCGCGTGCCGCTGGCCGAGGCCACCAGCCAGCTCAAGCTGGTTCCGCCTCAGCGTTACGCCGAGGCCGAGGTCTTCTTCGGCTGACGCTCAGGGCGGAGTCCCGAGGGCCGGAAGCGGTCCGATCGCGACCGCGAAGATGTGCATGCTGCCGGGCGCGGCGGAAGCCCGGCCCGGCATGGTCACGGTCTCACGAAACGAACGGGCCGGCGCGGCAGCCCGCCGCGCCGGCCCGTTAACCCCAGCAAGTCCCGGCTACCAGACCAGCGGGACGAGGCGCTTGTGCTGCGCGGCGTAGGCGCGGTACCGGTCGCCGACCGTGGCCCGCAGCGCGCTCTCCTCGACATGGATGCGCCAGAGCAGGGGGATCAGGGCCAGCAGCACCACCCCGGCCAGGTCGGCCCAGTTCGCGGAGGCCAGGCCGGCCCCGACGGCGCCCAGCAGGATCCCGGTGTAGCTGGGGTGCCGCAGCACGCGGTACGGGCCGCTGGCGATCACCGGCTGGTCGGTGCTGACCATCACGGTGTGCGTGAAGTACCGGCCGAGAGCCTTGAATGACCAGCCCCGCAGCACCAGCCCGGCCAGCAGGATGACCAGGCCGGCCGCGAAGGCGGCGGGAGCGGGCCGGATCGCGGCCGCCGGGACCACGCGCGGGGCCAGGTTGAGTACGACGATCGAGGCGATCAGGCAGGCCAGGAACGCGATCCGCAGGCCGGTGCCGCCGACCCTGGTGCCGCCTTCCCGGTGCACGTTGGTGCGCTGGCTGACTTCCATCATGCCCCAGGCCGCGGTGGTGGTCAGGAACAGCAGGCCGGCCACGTGGCTGGTGTCGAAGTAGGCGTTCATGTCTCCTCCAGTGACTACTTCGCGGGTGATGCAGGCCCCGGATCGCCTTCCCCGGGGCGGGTAGCGGCCCGGAACAGGTCCGCCAGTTCACGGCCGTAGCGGCCGATGTCGAGGTCGGGATCGCGGGCCAGCCGGGCCGGGACCGCGTCTAGGGCGGCGCGGATCGCCATCGCCATGACGTCCGGGTCGAAGTCGGCCCGGAACTCCCCGGTGCCCTGGAAGTGGATGAGGATCTGCCGGAGCGCGGCCACTCCCGCCTCGCGGATCGAGAAGTCGTACAGCGGGCTGCCGTCGGCGGCGCGGGCGTTGAGCGCGATCTGCACCACCGCGAGCACGTGGTTGCGGTTCTCGCGCACGAAGGACAGGTTGGACTCGATGTAGGCCCGCAGCATTCCCGCGCCGGTCGGCTCGGCTTCGAGCCGTGGCCCCAGGTACGCCCGGCCCTTGGCGGACAGCTCGGCGACCAGTTCCCGGACCAGTTCGTCCTTGCCGCCGAAGTGGTAGATGATCACGCCCTTGCTGGTCCCGGCCGTCTCGGCGATGCGGGCCAGCGAGGCCTGCCCGTAGCCCAGCCCGGCGATGGTGTCGATGGCGGCCGCCATGATCTGCGCCCGGCGCGCGGTCTCGATGAAGGTCCGGTCCTTCCTCTGACCGACCGTCCCATTTTCTGACCGCATGGTAAAAAACTAGCCCGTCCGGTCAAAAATGTCAACCGCCCGCGCCCGCCCCGCCGCCGCACTCCGCCCGCGCCCGCCCCGCCGCCGCACTCCGCCCGCGCCCGCCCCGCCGCCGCACTCCGCCCGCCGCACTCCGCCCGCCGCGCTCCACCGCTGAGCGCCCGCGTTCGGGTGTCCAGCGTTTGGGGCGCGTGTCCCCCCGGCCCCGCAAGACGGGGCCGGGGGGACACGCACCCCATCCCAGGCACCCACCCTCGCGGGGTCTGTGTCCCCCTGGCCCCGCAAGACGGGGCCAGGGGGACACTGCACCCAATGAACTCCAGCGTGCCGGGTCGCGGAGCAGCCCCACCAGCCTCAAGCGCCCCGGGTAGCGCTCGTGTCGCTGCCGCTGAGCCGAGGTCCGGCGGCGGGCACCCCGGCTCGTTCGGAAGGAAGATCTTTCGTGATGCCGGGTTGACACGTCAGATGCCCGCGTGCGTATACTCGTCTACGAGTACTTGCAAGCGATTCTTCGTGAACGATGACTCGGAGACGAGGTGGTGCGGGATGGCCAAGCGGCGCAAGGTCAGCAACCTGCTGGCGCTGTCGCTGCTCACGCTGCTGACGGAGCGGCCGATGTACCCGTACGAGATGGCGACCCAGTTGCGTCACCGTGGCAAGGACAACGCCATCAAGATCAACTGGGGGTCGTTCTACACGGTGGTGCAGAACCTGGAGAAGTACGGGTTCATCGAGGCCGTCGAGGTCGCGCGGGAGGGCAGGCAGCCCGAGCGGACCACGTACCAGATCACCGAGGCGGGCCGCGCGGAGCTGATGGACTGGATGCGCGAACTGCTCAGCGTGCCCGAGCGCGAGTACACCAGTTTCGAGGCGGCCTTGGGTGACTCGGCCGTCCTGCCACCCGACGAGCTGATCGACCTGCTGCAGCAGCGGCTGGCCGCGCTGGAGAAGGCCAACGACCGCATCCAGGCCGAGCTGGCCAAGCTGGTCACCGAGCTGCCCCGGCTGTTCCTCATCGAGTCGGAGTTCTACCTGGCGCAGCGCCGGGCCGAGGAGGAGTGGGTCCGCGGGCTGCTGAAGGAGTTCACCAGCGGCACGTTCCCCGGCCTGGACGCCTGGCGGCGCTTCCACGCGACCGGAGAGATCCCGGACGAGATCCAGGCCCTCGAGGCGCTGCAGGAAGGGAGGCCGGCCGACCCCTGACCCAGAAAACGACCCCGGCCCGGTGCGGCAACACCGGCGGCCGGGGCCGTCAACCTCAAATCGATCCCGCGAGCACGCGGAACCCGAGGTCCCAGTATCAAGAGTAGCCGGGTTTCTCCTCGCGGGGCTGGATCGTCGCGATCCGTAACCGTAGGAGAAGCAGTGAGTTCATCCGAGTGCGCCATCGAGGCGCAGCAGATCGTCAAGACCTACGCCGTGCGCGGCCAGAAGCACGGCATCCGGGCCCTGGACGGGCTCGACCTCAGCGTGCCCCAGGGCATGATCTACGGCTTGCTCGGCCCGAACGGCGCCGGCAAGAGCACCGCGGTCAAGATCCTGACCTCGCTGGCCCGGCCGGACGCCGGCTCGGCCCGCGTGGCGGGCCTCGACGTGCTTGCCCAGCCGGGCCGGGTCCGCCACGTGATCGGCGTCGTTGCGCAGCGCTCAGGCGCCGACCCGACCGCGACCGGCCGGGAGAACCTGATGCTGCAGGGCCGGCTGTACGGGCTGCGCGGTCACGCGGTGCGGGCCCGCGCCGACGAGCTGCTCGGCCACTTCGGGCTGACCGAGGCGGCGGGGCGCCTGGTCAGGACCTACTCCGGCGGCATGCAGCGCCGCCTGGACGTCGCGCTCGGCCTGATGCACCGGCCCACGGTGCTGTTCCTGGACGAGCCGACCACCGGCCTGGACCCCGAATCCCGGGCCGCCATGTGGCAGGAGATCGCGCGGCTGGCCGGCGGGGAGGGGATGACCGTCCTGCTGACCACGCACTACCTGGAGGAAGCCGACCGGCTGGCCAGCGAGCTCGCGATCGTGGACCGCGGCCGGGTGGTGGCGACCGGTACCCCGGACGGGCTCAAGGGCCAGCTGCGCGGTGACGTGGTGCAGGTGGAACTGCCCGCCGGCGCCGACGCTGGCCTAGTCCGCTCCGTGCTGGCCGGCCTGACCGAGGTGCGGGACGTGGTCCTCGCCGGGCGCACCGTCTCGGCGCGCAGCGACGACGGCGCGGCCGCGGTCCCCGTCGTGCTGGGCGCGCTGCAGCAGGCCGGCATCAACGCCACGTCAGTGGCGGTGGCCCGGCCGTCGCTCGATGACGTCTACCTGCGGCACACCGGACGCCGCTATAGCGAATCGATCGAATCGCAGACCTCAGGACCTGAGCACGACCTTGTGGAGGCGAGCAAGTAATGACTACCGCGCAACTCGAATCCGTTCCGCCCGGCACGGCGCTCACGACCACGCCGGCCAACACCGTGCCGTTCGGCACGACCCTGGTGCACACCTGGTACCTGACCGGCCGGAAGCTGCACGCCCTGGTCCGGCAGCCCTGGGTGCTCGCGTTCAGCGTCGTGCAGCCGGTCATCTGGCTGTTCCTGTTCGGCCAGTTGTTCCGCAAGGTCATCGACATCCCGGGCTTCGCCTTCGGCGGCACGTACCTGGACTACCTGGTGCCGGGGCTGATCGCGATGAACGCCATGGCCAACAACATGTGGGCGGGCATGGCCATGATCGAGGAGATCGACCGGGGCACGCTGAACCGGTTCCTGGCCAGCCCGGCCAGCCGGGTCGGGATCATGAACGCCACGGTGGCCGAGCAGGCGGTGAGCACGACCGTCCAGTCCCTGATCATCGTGGGCCTCGGCCTGGCCGGCGGCGCGCGCTACCACGGCGGGGCGGCCGGGGTGGCCGTCCTAGTCGCGGCGTCGATCCTGGTCGGCGTGGTGTTCGGGGCGCTGTCCAACGCGACCGGCATGCTGCTGCGGTCGCGTGAGGCGATCATCGGCGTCTACACGTTCTTCATGCTGCCGCTGATGTTCCTGTCCTCGGCGTTCATCCAGACCCAGCTGATGCCGGGCTGGATGCAGGCCATCGCGTCGCGCAACCCGCTCAACTGGGTGGTCCAGATCGGCCGGTCCGCGGTCTCGGCCCACCCCGACTGGGGCGCGATCGGGGTCCGCTGCGGCGGGCTGCTGGTCCTCGCGGTGGCGTGCGTAGCGGTGTCCGTGGTGACGTTCCGCTCCTACCAGAAGAACGTCTGAGCGCGTTACCTCAGACCGCCAGCGCGGCGGGCCCACGGGGGTTTTACGGGTCGCTCGCCGCGCTGGCCCTGGTCAGCTGACCGCGGCTGCCAGCTCCGCCGCCGGCTCTGCGGGAACCGGGGACAGCATGGGGTCGCCGCCGCGCATGGTGCGGATGTCGCGGGGGATGAGCGCCAGCGCCGACGCCACCACGATCGTGGCCGCGGCCGCGTACTGGGCCGCGGAGATCCCGATCGCGGTGCCGAGCGGACCCGCGATCAGCGCTCCGACGGGCATGGCCATCACCGAGCCGAGGACGTCGTAGGACGAGACCCGGGCCAGCTTGCCCGGCGGGATGTTCCGGGCCAGCGCCACGGTCCACTGCACCATCATCATCTCGACGAACACCCCGAGGGCGAACGACGCGATGCACACGGCGGGCAACGGCAGGACCATGGCCAGCGAGAGCGGAGAGATCGCGATCGCCGCCCCGGTGAGCACCACGAACAGCATGGGCCGGCGCGGCGTGACCCGCAGCGACACCAGGCCGCCGGCGATCAGGCCGAGCGCGTCGGCCGCGGTGATCGCGCCCCAGGCCGCGGGGCCGCCCAGGTGCTCGCGCGCCACGACGGGGCCGAGCACGGAGAACGCCCCGTACCAGGCCATCAGCACGATGCAGAACTGGGCGACGATCACCCACAGCCAGGTGTGCGAACGGAACTCCGACCAGCCCTCCCGCAACTCGCGGAACATCCCGGGGGCGGCCTGCTCGGCCGTACCGGACCCGACGGCGGTGCGCCGGATGGACAGCAGCATCGGCACGGTGCCGGCCATGCCGATCCCGCACAGCACCAGCGCCCAGCCCGGGCCGGCCGCCGCGACCAGCAGGCCGGCCGCGGCCGCGCCGGACATCTGGCCGGTGTTCATGGCCATCCGGCTGATCGCGCTGGCCTCCTGCAGCATCCCGCGGGGGACCACCCGGGGGAGCAGCGCCTGGGAGGCCGGGTAGAACAGCGCCATCCCGCTGCCGGTCATCGCCTCCAGCCCGATCATCGTCCACAGCGGCGGACGGCCGGTCAGCATCAGCACGCCGAACGTCCCCTCGCCGAGCGCCATGAGCACGTTGGCCGCCACGATCACCCGCTGCGGCGGGATCCGGTCGGCCGCCACCCCGCCGATGAGCGCGAACACCAGCGCCGGGGCGATCTGGGCGGCGAGCACGTAGGACAGGTCCGTGGCGGAGTTCGTGACCCGCAGCACCGCGAACGACACGCCCACCATCGAGAACCCGAACGAGGCGGGCGCGAGCAGCCGTTCAGCGAACAGCAGCCGGAAGTCCCGGATCGCCAGCACGGGGAACCGGCGGGCGAGGCCACCCCGCGACATCGGCTTGATCCTTTCCATGACTATTTAAGCCGAAGTTCCCCCCAGCGATCGGCGTGCTAGGCCGTTTACCTGGGCTTTCGTGATGTCCGGGCCGGGCTGCTGACTACGCGATGCCAAGGCGGTGGCTGACGCCGAGCAGGTCGAAGGCGTGGCGCTGGACGGCGGTCGGGGTGGTGACTAGCCGGAAGCGGGGCAGGGCCGGGTCGGCGGGGGTGATGGTGTTCAGGCAGATGGTGGCCAGGTCGGCGAGCAGGCTGGCGAAGCTGTGCACCGGCAGCTCGTCACCGGTGCGCTTGGCGGCCGCCTTGGCCAGTGCC
>Ga0335073_10000509_pt1 | contig 49815 bp, 42 predicted proteins | sample Lox_Sample_22_FD_207093 | JGI IMG/M metagenome (GOLD analysis project Ga0335073, IMG submission 207093) | Soil microbial communities from Loxahatchee National Wildlife Refuge, Florida, United States - Lox_Sample_2.2 | ecosystem: Environmental > Terrestrial > Soil > Wetlands | place: USA... | reverse complement strand
AGCGAGTTGACGTCGATGGTGGGAAGGGTGATCGACGCAGACCGCGCAGATCCGTCCACGTATCGGCCCCTGGTCGCGATTGGACACACCAAGGATCTTTCCGATCCTGACACGGTCGATAATTTCCTCGCTTTCTTGGAGCAAGCGAACATACAAGTGTCGACCCTCCAGGAGATTTACCCCAAGCTGCAGCGGCTTTCGAGGCATCAACCCGACATGGCGCAGGATTTGAGCTTCGCCGAAAAGTACGAATGATCACTGGGACAGAAAAAAGAATATCGGGCGATCCAGCAACGGTGCGTCCAAACTCGCGGCCTGCACCCGCAAGCGAGAGGCTACCCCGCGGGACTGGCATGCCGGATTTTCCCAGCACCGCGCAGCCCGAAGGCGCTCTCATCGTGAATGCTGATGATTGGGGACGGAACCGAAGGACCACGCAGCCGATCCTGGATTGCCTGCGGAAAGGCAGCGTTTCCGCGGTAAGCGCCATGGTGTTCATGGAGGATTCGGAGCGAGCAGCGGCCGTCGCGCGTGAGTCGAAGGTTGACGCCGGATTGCATCTCAATCTCACTGCAGCTTTTTCCGGTGCCGCGGTTCCGCAGCCCCTCGCCGACCGGCAGGGCCGAATTGCCTCCTATCTGCTGCGGCATCGGCTGGCACGCGTGTTGTTTCATCCCGCGCTCGTCAACTGCTTCGAGTATGTTGTGCAGGCACAACTGGACGAATATGAGCGCCTTTACGGACGTATGCCGGAGAGAATCGACGGCCATCATCACATGCATCTCTGCGCCAATGTGCTTTTCGGCGGATTGCTGCCCCCAGGAACAGTGGTACGCCGGAATTTCTCGTTTCAGGCGGGAGAAAAGAGCCGGTGGAATCGTTACTACCGTGGGATGATCGACCGCAATCTGTCTCGGCGCTATCGTCTGGTTGACTTCCTTTTTTCCCTGGCGCCGCTCGAACCCTCCGATCGGCTGCAGCGCATTCTCGCGGTCGCTCGCAATCGCTCGGTCGAACTGGAGACTCATCCCGTCAATTCCGCAGAGTACGAGTTCCTGATGAAGGGTGAGTTCGAGCGCCGTCTGGGAGACCTGACCATCGCGTCACGGTTTTCCCTACCCACCAACCTGACGTCGCCCATTCGCGAGTACCTGAAATGAACGATCGCATTCCCCGGCGCATCATTCAGACCGGCAGAGAGGCCGGACAATCGTTGCAGACGCGGGCAACCATTGCCAACCTGAAGCTGCTGAACCCTGACTATGAATATCACTTTTTTGACGACGCGGCCGTGGAGGATTTCATCGCGCACGAGTTTCCCCAGTACCGCACGATCTTCGAGCGCTTTCAGTTTTCCATTGAGCGGTATGATTTCTTTCGTTACCTGGCGGTCTATCGCTACGGCGGATTCTACTTCGATCTGGACGTGCTGCTGGCAGAAGGCATTTCCCACCTACTCGACGCCGGTTGCGTTTTTCCCTTTGAGGGCCTTACCCTCAGCCGCCACCTGCGTGACTATCACAAAATGGACTGGGAGATCGGCAACTACGCTTTCGGCGCGGCGGCCGGCCATCCCTTTTTGGCAGCTGTCATCGAAAATTGCGTCCGGGCGCAGGAAAATCCCGAGTGGGTGCGGCCCATGCTGCGCGGTTTCCCTCCCATGTTCCGGGAGGAGTTCGTGGTTTTGAACAGCACGGGTCCCGGCCTGATTTCCCGGACCTTCGCCGAGAATCCTGAATTAGCGGCACATGTGACCGTACTGTTTCCTGACGACGTCTGTGACGTAAAGAAATGGAATCTTTTCGGCACTCTCGGGGTTCACCTCATGGATGGTTCGTGGCGGACTCCCAGCAGTTTTCTGCGGCGCAAAGTAGCGCAGTATTGGGAGCTTTGGAATCTCCGCGGAGTGCTCAAAGAGAGCAACAAGTTGGGAAAGACCAGGGAGCACCGTGGAGCTGCTGTGCCTCACGCCGCCGTAAGGCGCAGCGCTTGACCGGGGAAGCCTTGGCGGACGCTCCGTTTGTCAAACTCTAAGGCGCATGAAACGCGCGGGGACGACACAAAAACCATGAAAGACTTTCTGAAACGAGACATCACCAAAGAGCAGAGCCGCGACACCGGAATGGCCATGGTTCTTCTCCTTTTGCTGGTCGCGGCTTCGCGCAAGCGCGAAGCATATTTGATCGCGGCCATGGTCTTGCAGGTCCTGAACATGACGGTGCCGCAAATCTACCGGCCGGTTGCCGTGTTATGGCTGGGCCTGTCGGATCTGCTGGGGGCAGTTATGTCCAGGGTTCTGCTCTCGATCGTGTTCTTCGCCGTGGTCACGCCGATCGGACTGATACGGAGGTTGCTGGGGAAGGATTCTCTGCAACTGAGAGCTTTCAAAGCAGGCAAAGGCTCGGTGATGCTGGAACGCAACCACACGTTCGTCAGCCATGACCTCGAAAGTCCTTTTTAAAGTCAACTGATCACAAGGAGTAGCCATGGATTTCCTAAAAGACTTGTGGGGGTTCCTAAAGAGCCGGAAGAAATTCTGGCTGTTGCCCCTGATTGTCATTTTGCTCGGCTTCGGCACGCTGATCGTGCTGGCCAGCGGCTCAGCCATCGCGCCGTTCATCTATACGCTGTTCTAGCACCGTGCCTAGACGTTCGGAAACGGGATACGAGTACTTTCGAGTGCCTTTAAACGCGCAACAAGCCGAGTTGCCGGTGCGGAATGCCAAGCCGTCTGGCGGCCGTCGGGGTATGCTTCTCGCGGAGCATGGCATACGCTGGAGAATCCGGATTCTGTTGCTTCTTTGTTCTTCAGTAGCCGCTCTCATACTGGGGGAGACAGTACTTGGGCGGATATTTCCCAACGAATATTATGTTTGGCCGCCTCATCTCCGGCGAGTCTTCAGGCCGGACCCGCGCTACGTGCCCGGAGTCTCGGGACCATCAAGGTTTGAAACCAACTCGCTAGGCTTGCGCGGAGGTGAGGCTGCACCTTTTGACACGTACAGGATTCTGGCGATCGGCGGCAGCACAACGGAATGCGAATACCTCGATCAAAGCAAAACCTGGGCGTACTTGCTTCAAGAAACTCTGAATGAAGCGCAGCACGAGCAGAGGGTTTGGGTGGGCAATGCCGGGATGAATGGAAAGGCCACCAGGCATCATCTTGTGGCGATGCAATACCTGCCAATCGAGGAGATGAAGATTAATACCGTAGTTCTTCTTGTAGGGGTCAACGATCTTCAAGAATATCTGGACAACCCGGATTTTCTATCGAAGCCCGCGACTGAAGAACAGCTCTTGCAGGAAACATTCAAGGGGGGAATCCGTCATCCCCGGCCGGGCGAGCGATTCTATAAGCGCACCGCGACGTGGCGGGCTTGGAGACGCGCGAAACAGAATTGGTTTGAGCGGGTTGAACTAAGGAAGCTCCCGGATGACAACGGGGAAATTCTGGAAACCTGGCGGGAACATCGGCAACATGCAGGGGAAATCCGCAGCAAGTTGCCTGATCTGGCTCCCGGCCTTGAAGATTACGCCAGGAATATCAATCGGATCATCGACCTTGCTCGACAGAAATCGCTGCGGGTGATCTTTGCTACGCAACCGACCATGTGGCGCCCGGACTTATCGAAGAAGCTAACCTCTTTGTTGTGGTTTGGCGGGATTGGCGATTTTCAGGCTGACAGCGGCAAACCATATTATTCCGTAGAAGCGCTCGCCGAGGGAATGCACGAATATAACGATGAGCTGCTCACTGTGTGCCGGGAAAGAAACGTCGAATGTGTTGATCTATCGGGCATGGCAAAAGATACGACAGTATTTTACGATGATGTTCACTTCAACGACTCCGGGGCTCGCGCAGTTGCGCGTGTCCTTGCAAGTTACATTCTGGACCTCCCTCCGTTTGCCGCTTCTCGCTGATTATATGTTTCTTTTTGCGGCAGGAGATTGATCAACTATGCAAAAGGCCATTCTAGGTATCTCTGCCTATTATCACGACAGCGCTGCGGCGCTGCTGGTCGACGGCCGCATTGTAGCGGCGGCGCAGGAAGAGCGGTTTACGCGCAAGAAGCACGACTCTTCCTTTCCTGTCCACGCCTGCCGCTACGTGCTGCAGGAGGGCGGCATCGACTTCAAGAATCTGGCTGCCGTGTCGTTTTACGACAAGCCCTTTCTGAAGTTCGAGCGCTTGCTTGAGACCTACCACGCCTTTGCTCCCGGGGGCTTTACCAGCTTCCTCTCGGCGATGCCGGTGTGGATCAAGGAAAAACTGTTCATGCGCCGTTTGCTGGCCGAGCATCTGGCGAAACTGGGTGAGGGCGACGCACCGATCTACTATCCGGAGCATCACTTGTCGCACGCCGCCAGCGCTTTTTATCCCTCGCCTTTCGAGGAGGCGGCAATTCTTACTGTGGACGGAGTAGGGGAGTGGGCCACGACCACAATCGGGCGCGGACAGGGCAAAGACATCTCCATCCTCAAGGAGTTGCATTTTCCGCATTCGGTCGGATTGCTTTACTCGGCCTTTACTTACTACACCGGGTTCACGGTGAACAGCGGGGAGTACAAACTGATGGGTCTGGCTCCATATGGAAACCCGGAGTCCGAGCAGACCGCCGCGTTCAAGAAGAAGATCGTCGACGAACTGGTCGATGTCCGCCAAGACGGTTCCATCCTTCTGAACATGGACTACTTCGACTATGCCACCGGCTTGAAGATGGCCAATGAGCCGAGGTGGGAAGCCCTGTTCGGCATTCCCCGCCGACGCCCGGAGTCGGAAATCTCTCAGGCCTACATGGACATGGCGCTGGCCATTCAGCAGGTGACCGAGGAGATCGTTCTGCGGCTGGCCTGCACGGCGCGGCAGCTCACGGGCAGCAAATACCTCACTCTGGCTGGCGGGGTGGCGTTGAACTGCGTGGCCAACGGAAAGTTGCTGCGGGCGGGCACCTTCGAAGATTTGTGGATCCAACCGGCGGCGGGCGACGCGGGAGGCGCGGTGGGAGCAGCCTACGCGGTGTGGCACATCCACCAGGGCAAAGAGCGGCAGGTCAGCGGTCGCGGAGACGCGACTCAGGGATCATATCTGGGGCCGGAATTTTCCGACCCGGAAATCCGCCGTGTCCTCGAGAAGCACGACGCCAAGGCGCACTCCTATGAAAACTTCCAGACGCTGGCCGCGGATGCGGCTGCGCTGCTCGCCCAGGGAAACGTCGTCGGATGGTTTCAGGGACGGATGGAGTTTGGTCCGCGTGCGCTGGGCGGACGGAGCATTCTGGGGGATGCCCGCAATCCCGAAATGCAGAAGAAGTTGAATCTGAAGATCAAATACCGGGAAGGATTTCGGCCCTTTGCACCGTCCGTTTTGGAGGAAGATATCGAACAGTACTTTGATCTCGACCGGGAATCCCCGTACATGCTGCTGGTGGCCCCGGTGCGTGAAGACCGGCAGATTCCGCTGCCTGAGCGCTACCACGATAAGCCTCTTTATGAACGCTTGTACTTCCTGCGCTCGGATCTGCCTGCCATCACCCACGTCGATTACTCGGCGCGAATCCAGAGCGTGAGCCGGCAAACGAATCCCCGCTACTGGGAGCTGATCAACGAATTCAAGAGGTTGACCGGATACGGAGTGATTGTGAACACCAGCTTCAACGTGCGTGGCGAGCCGATTGTTTGCACTCCGGAAGACGCCTACCGCTGCTTTATGCGTACGGAGATGGATTATCTGGTGCTCGGCAATCGCCTCCTTGACAAGAAAGAGCAGCCTGCTTTGGCGGAAAGCGGCGACTGGAGGAGCGAGTTCAAGCTCGACTAGACCGGAAGGCCTCGACCAAGAGATGAAGATCAAGAAGATTGTCTTAAACTTGTTTGTGCTCGCCGTGGCGGTGAGCGTTGGGCTGCTGCTGGCGGAGTTAGGAGCCCGGCTGGTGCTCAATCCGGCGGATTTTCTCAAGCTGGAGGTCGTCCCTGACAACATTCTGGGCGCGGTTCCTTCGCCCAGCGCCATGGCCGGATTCGACAAGTGGGGTTTCCGCAATCGCACAGTCCCGCAGACCGCCGACATCGTAGCCGTCGGTGATTCCCACACCTATGGCAACACCGCCCGCATGATCGATGCCTGGCCTTACGTTCTCGGAAAGCTTACCGGCTTGCGTGTATACAACATGGGGCTGGGTGGCTATGGTCCTAACCAGTACTTCCATCTCTCTAAGACCAAGGCCCTGACTTTGAAACCGAGAATCCTCATGTGGGGCCTGTACATGGGAGACGATTTCGAAGGAGCATTTTCGATCACCTACGGGCTGGACTACTGGAGCTACCTCCGCCAGCTTCCGCCGCAGAAAGTCGACCCGGATGTGTGGGACGCCGAACCGCCCGATCATGGCCGGTTCAAGCAGGTCCGGCTCTGGCTGTCGCGGCACAGCGTGCTCTATGAGGTTGTCTTTCATTCCGGGCTCGGCGGGAGAGCATTAGGAGATGTGCAGATCAGGGACGCGGCCCGGCTCTATCCCGGGATTGCGACCTCGCTGATCGTTCCGGATAAGCACATCGCCGAGGCCTTTCGCCCCAAGGGAATCCTGAGCCGTCTGGATCAAAATAATCCGGATATTCGCGAAGGCATGCGCATCACCTTCGAGCTGATGAAGCAGATGAAGGAAATCTGTCAGCAGAATCACGCTGAGTTCATGGTGGTCGTCATTCCCACCAAAGAAATGGTGTTTTCCAACTACCTCGAGCACAACCCCAATGTTCCTCTTGACGATGTGATGGACGAGCTTCTGGTAAATGACCGTGCGGCACGGGAACAACTGTTTGCCTTTATGACCCGGGAGAAGATTCCTTACGTTGATGCGCTGCCGTGGCTGCAAAAGTCGGTGGGGGAGGGCCTTTATGCCGCCAGCGCCGGGGACATGCACCCGAACAAGAACGGCTACCGAGTCATTGCGGAGGCGGTGGCTGCCGCTCTGAAGAATAACGGGGCGCAGAATTAGAGCCGAACGCATGTTCGAGCCGCGAGCGGTAGTGTTGATTGGTTTCGGTGAAGCGTTGGCCGCTCCGGAAGTGGCCTGGAGCCTGGTGGACGCTGGCTTTCGCGTGGTAGCCTTCGCGCGCCGCGGACGCTCGTCAGCTTTGCGCCACAGCCGCCATGTCACCTGTTACGAGATTTGTCCTCCCGACTTGGATCTGCAGGCATCGCTGTCAGAGTTGAGTGCTCTGCTCGCGTCGTTGGGACGCGAAGCGCCGGATCTGCCGCATGTCCTCCTCCCCTTGGATGACAAGGCCGTATGGCTGGCCAGCCGGGTACAGCTGCAAGCGCCGTGGCTGCTGGCGGGGCCGAGCGGCGCCCACGCCGAGCTGGCGTTGAACAAGTGTTTGCAGGTCCAGGCCGCGCGCGACGCCGGCTTTCTGGTTCCGAATTCGGTTGTCGCTCGGACCTCTGGCGAGGTCTTTCGTTTTGTTGACGCGTCGGTCTACCCAGTCATTCTTAAGCCTTCCGAGTGTGTTCCGCTCCGGCACGGACGGCTGCACGAATGCAAGAAGTGGACGTGCGCCAATCGGGATGAACTGGAGCAGGCGGTCGCGAAGTGGGGCGAGACGGTGCCGCTGCTGGTCCAGTCATTCATTGCCGGAACCGGCGAGGGGATCTTCGGTCTGGCCGCTCCCGACGGAGTGCGTGCCTGGAGCGGGCATCGCCGCGTGCGCATGATGAATCCGCAGGGTTCGGGATCGAGCGCCTGCATCTCGCAAACTGTAGACAAAGATCTTCGCGAAAAAGCCGACCGGTTGATTCGGCAGATCGGCTGGCAGGGATTGTTCATGATTGAATTGCTGCGCGATGATGCCGGGAAGGTCTGGTTCGTCGAGCTCAACGGACGGCCTTGGGGCAGCATGGCTTTGTGCCGGCGTCAAGGTCTGGAGTACCCAGCGTGGCAAGCGGATCTAGCGCTCGACCAGAACTCACCCGCGGGAAGATGCGCAGAGGGAGTCAGCGACGTCCTGTGCCGCCATGCCGGCCGCGAATTTATGCATCTGCTGTTCGTTTTACGAGGTCCCAGATCGAAGGCATTTTCAGGATGGCCTTCGTTTTGGCGGGCCTTAGCGGATGTGGGCAGGGTGCGGGCCAAAGACATGGTCTACAACTGGCGCCGCGACGACGCCAGCGTATTTGTCAGCGACTTCTGGTACACGATTAAAGACAACGTGTTTAAGTCCAAACACTAAAGCGCCATGGAACTTCTTGCCGTCTGTCATGTGCATTCGGAGTGGTCCTTCGACGCGAAGTGGCCACTCACCGAGCTGGCCACTCAATTCAGCCGGCGCGGCGCCCGCGTGCTGATGATGAGCGAACATGATCGGGGCTTTACGGCGTCCCGCTGGCAGGAATATCGTCGTGCATGCGCTGCGGCGAGTTCGAAAAATTTGTTGGTGGTGCCCGGTATGGAATACAGCGATGCCGAAAACCGCGTGCACGTGCTGGTGTGGGGTCCGGTTCCTTTCCTGGGCGAAGGCTTGCCCACCGAGGAAATGTTGGTGCGCGTAAAGGATGCCTGCGGCGTGGCCGTCCTGGCACATCCTGCAAGAAAGCAAGCGTGGCAGGCATTTCGGCGGGAATGGGCGGGAACCCTCCTGGGGATCGAATTATGGAACCGAAAGTACGATGGCTGGGCGCCAAGCGAGTCTTCTCCGCGCCTGCTGCGGGAGGCAAACTTCGTACCCTTTGTGGGCCTCGATTTTCACACCGAGCGACAGATGTTCTCCCTGGCCATGGCGCTGGAGATCAACGGTTCCGTAACTGAAAATGCGGTGCTCGAGTGCTTGCGCCAGCGGCGATGCTCGCCGCGGGCGTTCGGTTCCCCTCTGAGCCGCAAGCTTTTACGCCGCGCGCTGCCGGCCCTGAGAATTGCAGAGCGCGGCCGTCGCACGGCGGCGCGCCTCGCCCGGCGCGCGGGAGTGGTTTCGTTGTGACCAGCAGCTGCCAGACCGCGGCCTCGAACACGATGGAAGCACAATTACCGGTTCAGGCCCACCACATCAGTGTCTGTATCTGCACCCTCAAGCGCCCTGATCTCCTGCGGCAAGCCTTGGAAAAACTGGAAACGCAGCAGACCGGAGGCCTATTCAACTACTCGGTGGTGGTTTCCGACAATGATGGCCTTAGGTCGGCCGAGCCGGTCGTGACTGTTCTCGCTGCCACCGGGCGCCTGCCTGTAACCTATTGCGTCGAAGCGAAAGAGAACATCGCGCTGGCCCGCAACAAAGCCATTGAACATGCAACCGGGGATTTCATCGCCTTTATCGATGACGACGAATTTCCCGCGGACGACTGGCTATTGAATCTCTTCCGAACCTATGTGGCGTCGGGGGCCGATGGCGTTCTGGGTCCGGTGAAGCCATATTTCGACTCGAAGCCGCCGGACTGGCTGAAGAAGGGGAAATTTTTTGATCGCCCCGCTTACGCCACCGGATACGAATTAAGCTGGGAACAGTCTCGCACCGGCAACGTACTCTTCCGAAAAGATATCCTGCGCGACCTCGAGGTGCCGTTTCGCTCCAGCTTCGGGACCGCGGGCGAAGATATGGATTTTTTCCGGCGCGCCACGGAAAAGGGGCGACGGTTTGTGTGGTGTAACGAGGCGGTTGCGTATGAAGTGGTCCCTGCCGCGCGCTGCACGCGCAGTTACCTGTTGAAACGCGCGCTGCTTCGTGGCAGCAATTTCCCCAAGCATCCCACGGACCGGCTGCGCAACATCACGAAATCGGTGATCGCCGTTCCCAGCTATGCGCTCGCTCTCCCCGTTTTAGCGGTGTGCGGACAGCACGTGTTCCTGAAATACCTGATCAAATTGCTGGACCACGCCAGCCGGTTGCTGGCGTTTGCGGGCGTCGTTCTGGTGAGGGAGAGGCACACGTAGGCAGGAACTCGCTTTGGCCGCTCCTTTGTCGTGCAATGAGTTCCTCGGCCGGACCGGTCAGAAGTTCATTTTTGGCCAGCACCCCCAACAGTAAGGCCTGAAGCGCCTTCTAAATTCGCCCCCGATTTGCTACCTATAAGGAGACTTGACGAAATGGCTTCGGTGCTAAGAATCGCTGAGCAAGACATTAGGGTCGATCGATATTTGCCGCGGATTGCTCGGCTGGATGCTGATGGGTATGAATTCTTGAGCGACCCTGAGCCGTTGGTGAAGGAGTTGCGGGCATCCGGACGGGCGGACTTGTTCACCTTTACCCAGGGTTTGACCGAGACTTCGCCAAAGTATGGCTACCCGATGGAATGGGATAACTTCGCAGCATTGGAGGTATCTACATTTGAGAACTGGTGGACGAACCAGATCAAGTCATATCCGAGGAATCGAGCGCGGCAGGCGGAGAAGAAGGGTGTAACACTCCGTCAAGTGCCTTTCGATGACACGCTGGTGCGCGGAATCTGGGAGGCCTACAACGAATGCCCAGTGCGGAGGGGGAATCGCTTCAGCCACTACGGCAAGGATCTCGAAACGGTTCGGCGAGAAGAAGCGACATTCCTCGACACCAGCGTCTTCATCGGAGCATTTCTCGGCGCCCAACTGATCGGTTTCATTAAGTTGACCTGGGATAAGAAGCGCACGCAGGCAAACCTAATGAACATTTTGTCCATGATCCAGCACCGGGACAAGGCGCCCACCAATGCTCTCATCGCCGAGGCTGTGCGGTTCTGCGCTCAGCAGAAGATCAGCTATCTGGTGTATCAGAGGTTTGCCTATGGGAAGAAAGAGCATGACAGCCTTAGCCACTTCAAGGAGATCAACGGATTCCAGCGTATTGATGTGCCTCGATACTATGTCCCCATAACGGCACTTGGTTCTTTCGCGCTTCGCCTGGGATTGCACCACAAGCTTTCCCATCACCTGCCGGAATCACTTGTTGCCAAGCTGCGCAAAGCCCGGGAGGCTTGGTACAACCGCGGCTTGAAGTCTGCAAAAGAAGCTCTATAAAGATCGCTGTCGAGAGAACTCATGCCTGGTATTGTCGGACTGATCACACAAACGCCGCCCGAACGGGCGAAGCAAGAACTCTTGCGGATGGTGGCCGCAGTTCAGCACGAGTCTTTCTACGAAACAGGCACCTTGATTCAGCCGGGCGTAGGAGTGTACGCCGGGTGGACTGCACGCAAGGGCTCGCTTGACCAGCGCATGCCACTTTACAGCAATGATGGCAATGCCATTCTGCTGTTCTCCGGCGAACACTTTTCCGACCATGAGGAAGCGCGAGGCGCCAACGGGGAAGACGGCGCAGGGAAAACTCCATCCTACCTTGCCGAGCTTTGCCAGCAGCATCCCACTTTTCCGGACTGCCTGAACGGAAGGTTTCAAGGCCTGCTGATCGATCGAGATCGAAAGAAAAGCACGTTATTTAACGACCGCTTTGGCGCGCATCGCATTTATTGGTACGAATCAGAGGAGGCATTTTACTTCGCCGCAGAGGCGAAGGCGATTCTCGCGGTACGCCCCGAGCTGCGCACACCAGACCTGCGCAGTCTGGGGGAACTGATTGCCTGTGGCTGCGTGCTGGAAAACCGCACGCTCTTTGAGCGCATCCTTGTGCTTCCTCCCGCATCGGCCTGGAGTTTTCAGGGTACCGCGGTCCCGTTGAAGCGCACTTACTTCGACCCAGCACAGTGGGAAGGGCAGGAAGCGGTAGAGCCGGAATCCTACTACAAGGAGTTTAGTGAGGTTTTCGCCCGTATTCTTCCCCGTTACTTCAATGGCCGGCAGCAAGTTGCCTTGTCGCTCACCGGCGGGCTGGATACGAGAATGATCATGGCTTGGAGAAAGCCTGCGCCGGGAACCCTGCCCTGCTACTCCTTCGGCGGCACCTTCCATGACTGCGAGGACGTTCTGGTAGGGCGTCAGATAGCCGACACTTGCCGCCAACCTCACCAGGTGATACGCGTCGGAGAAGACTTCCTGGCTGACTTTTCTCGCTGGGCAGAGCGCGCGGTGTACCTGTCCGATGGATGCGTCGGGGTGAACCGGGCCTCCGACCTCTACCTCAACGCACACGCCCGCGAGATCGCGCCGGTGAGAATGACGGGCAATTACGGCGGTGAGGTGCTGCGCCGGGTGCGCGCCTTCAAACCGGTGGTGCCGCCGCCCGACCTGTTTTGCTCCGAACTGCTTCCCCATATTCGTCTTGCATCGGCAACTTACGCCCAAGTGGTTCAAGGGCATCCCTTGTCCTTTGCCTTGTTTCGCCAGGTTCCCTGGCATCACTACGGTTTACTGGCGCTCGAGGAAACTCAACTGTCGCTGCGCACCCCCTACCTCGACAACGATCTGATCCGCACGATCTATCGTGCGCCCCAATCCGCTTGCGCTGACAGTGACGTCTGCCTGCGACTGATCGGCGATGGCGATCCCGCTCTACGCCAAATCAGGACCGACCGGGGCCTGGGAGGAAACCGGAACAAGCTGGCAGCCGTTATTCTCCGCAACTATCTGGAGTTCACATTTAAAGCCGAGTATGCCTATGACTATGGCATGCCACAATGGATGGCGCGGGTGGACCATGCCATGGCAGCCCTTCATCTGGAACGCTGGTTTCTCGGCCGCCACAAGTTCGCCCATTACCGGGTCTGGTACCGCGACGCCCTCGCCCGCTACGTGCAGGATGTTCTGCTCGATCCACGCACGCTCGCCCGGCCGTACTTCCAGCGCAAAACCGTGGAAAAGGTCGTCCGCGGCCATCTGAAGGAGGGGCAGAACTACACCTTGGAGCTTCACGCTCTCCTGACCCTCGAACTCGTGCAACGGTTATTGTTTGAGCACCAATGGCAGTGATGGGCAGCGTCAATCCGAGGCAACCCGCCGACGCGGTCGAACCATCGTCAGCCAGATCGGCGAAGAGTGTGCGTAATCCTGCCCTCGACTTTACCAAAGGTGCTCTAGTGTTGATTATGGTGCTCTACCACTGGTTTAATTACTTTTATAGCGCGCAAGAAGACGTTTATAAGTATTTGAGGTTCCTGACCCCATCGTTCATTTTTATCACTGGGTTTCTCATATCCAATATTTACCTCGGAAAGTACTCCGTCAGCGATTCCCGCCTGCCGCGAAGATTAGCCCAAAGAGGTTTCAAGATCCTGGGAGTATTTCTTGCCTTGAATGTGGTTAGGGCCGTCCTTCTTTCGCGAGGATCGAGGGACCAATTGCTGTCGGAGTATGCCTCACTGCAAGGTTTGACCCGCATGTATGTTACCGGCACGAACCTCGGAGGCGGCCAGACGAAAGCGATGGCCTTTTATGTCCTTCTTCCCATCGCTTATCTCTTGATGTTGTCTGCATTGCTCTTGCTGGTCGCCCGATTCTATCGACATACGTTCTACGTTAGCTGCGGAGCAATGCTTTTATTCGCTTTGGCGTTGGATGCCTATGGAGTTTCGAGCACCAACCTGGAGCTTGTGGCGATAGGGCTGCTGGGGGTGGTCTGCGGCTACGCCCCGATCCAGCGTGTCAATGGTCTTGTCAGGCACCCCTTTATGCTGTCCGGGTTATACGCGGCCTATCTTTACTCAATAACCGTTTGGAATGTTGTGTATCCGCTGCAAATCGTAGGTGTGCTTTTGAGTCTCATGATTATTTATCTGATAGGTAGCGCTGGCAATGAGAAAAGGAGAGTGCGAGCAATTACGATCTTGCTGGGAAAGTACTCTCTCTTGGGCTACATCGCCCAGATCGCTGTGCTACAGGTGCTCCGTCGTGGGCTTTCGGTTGCCGGATTGTCGTCTCAGATCGCCATGGTCGTGTCGTTCCCAACCGCGGTTGCTTTGACGATTGGGGTGGTGGCAGCCAGTGATTGGGCGCGACGTGGATCGGGTCGGGCGGATCGTCTGTACAGGGCTGTTTTCGCCTAGTCTCCGGGTTTATTTTCGGTAGGACCTATGATTCGCATAATTGCTGCGTTGATCTGTGTCGCAGGAACGGCCGGCCTCTTCTGGTTGGACCGGGATCCCAAGATCCGTGCCTCGAAGGCGAGCTGGATTCCAACCCTGTGGATCTTCATTGCAGCTTCGCGAAATGTCTCGACATGGTTGCGCCTCTCCGCCGCGGACCAGGCGGATCAATATCTTGAAGGCAGCCCTTTGGACCGCGCCATTTTGACTGTCATTCTGGGTCTGGGCGTGGCGGTGCTGTTTGCACGTCAGAAGAAGGTGATCAATCTGTTGCGAGCAAACAAACCGATACTAATTTACTTCGGCTACTGCGGTCTGAGTGTGTTCTGGGCTGACTATCCGGATGTCTCGCTGAAGCGCTGGTTTAGAGCTTTGGGCGACGTCGTCATGATTCTGGTGATCCTGTCGGAACGGGACTGGTTCGCGTCACTCAAGCGCATCTTTGCACGTTTGAGCTTCCTGCTCATTCCGGTTTCAATTTTGTTCATCCGCTACTATCCGGAATTGGGCCGTTCATACAGCAGTGGGGGAAAGGGCTCGTGGGTCGGGGCGGCGACGGACAAGAACGCTCTGGGAATGATGTGTCTGATCTTCGGGCTTGCTGCCATATATCGAATGATCCTTATCTACCGGGGGGAGGAAGGGCCGCGTAAGAAGCGAAAGCTCATCGCGCTTTGGGTCTTGATTGTGATGGCGCTCTATCTGCTCCGCGAGGCGAACTCTGCAACTGCTCTCTCGGCCTTCGTGATGGCGGGCAGTGTCATGATCTTAACCTTACTGTATCCGTGGGCTAGGAAGCCACATGTTCTCCATCCCATGGTAGCTGCGGTTTTGATGGTGGCGGTTGGCGCATTGTTCCTAGGGGTGGGGAGCGGTTTGGTACAGGATTTGGGAAGGGACAGCACGCTGACCGGCCGCACCAACATTTGGCACTTTGCATTGGCCAAGGTGACCAATCCTCTGCTTGGGGCCGGCTTTGAGAGTTTCTGGCTCGGCGACCGCCTCAAAACGATAGAAAAGGAAATCAACCAGGACGTCAATCAGGCCCACAATGGCTATCTTGAAATCTACTTGAACCTTGGATGGTTGGGTGTCATTTTAATTGCGATTGTTCTAATTACTGCCTATCGCCGGATCGTTTCGGCGGTTCGCCTCCAGACCACGGCTGCAAGTCTACGGCTGGCGTATCTCGTGGTTGCCGCATCGTACAATTTTACAGAAGCGGGATTCAAAATGATGAATCCGGTTTGGATTGTTTTCCTTTTGTCAGCAGCCATCACGAGGCGTGTTCCCGTCAAACTCCGAAAAGCGGAAGTGCCTGTCGACTCGCTGGCGTCGGGGGACGAGAACATGCTGACCGCGCAATCCGCGGCCGGCGTCCCATTTGGCCGGTCATTCTCGCATCAGCCCCCGAGGTAGCGCGGGCGATCATAATCGCAACAAATGGACTTGACGCACGAAGCCTCTATTCCTAGCGTGTCGCCGATATTATTCCGCGCCCGACGTCATGTAGTACATATTTCTCAGCTCGAAGCCGATGCTTTGCCTTTTCGAGTTTGTTCCAGCCATCTTCAATGGGATGATATTCGAAGACAATATTTCGGATGCGCGTGAACACCTCAGATGATGTGCTCTCAATTATCGCGTACTCTCCGCCTTCACAATCTATCTTGAGCAAGTCCACGACATCGAGAGAATAGTCCCTCAGCAATTGGGCGAGCGAAATTCCTGGCACGTCGGCCAGTCCTGTGGTACTGCCGCTATAGGCCGATACCTCACACTGTCGATCATCGGGGGCGTCGATGTTCATTTGTACGCTGCTGCCATCCGTCACAGCCTTATTTACGGGCGTGATTTGATCCTGGTAGCCATTGTTGAAGATATTCGTGAGCAACAGCTTCCAACTGCTCGGGTACGGCTCGCATACAATTACTCTACTTGCTTTTAGATACTTCGCCGCATATACGGCAAAGTCCCCTACGAAACCACCAATATCGATTACCACGGGATTCGGAGGCAGTTTCGTATGACGCACATAAAGATCCTCGAGCAACACTTCAGCCACCGTTACTGCCTCTCCGCGCGTGCCTCGGATCGTGATGGTGAGACCGTCTTTGGTGCGGAGTTCCATGGGACCAAATCCGCTTGCGGATCGCAATGCTCTTTTGAAGTCGGCGAAGTTCACGAAGTAATCTTTCGCCTTTCTGGCAATCTGACGTGTTCTGTACTCCTGCCTTGCCGCATGGTAAATGCGGCGAGACAAACGATTCGAAGTCAGTAATTTGCGAACAAGTGGTTTCATGGTCTACTCCTCCCCAATCTGCCCACTCTACTTTCAGGGAATTGGAAACTCCAACGAAGACCGGAAAGGTCCCAACCCAGCAAGATGATACCGCAAATGGAAGCGAGGGCTCTCCTTAGTGGCCGGGTGCCATTGCGCATGTTGTGCGAGCTCGGCCACGAGACCGGCCAGCTGTCGCGCTTGTACATCATTAGAATTCGCGCTCGACTTCGGAACTTTAGTCGCTGAACGCTCAGAAACTGTCGATCTTGATCTCGCGGGCAGGCCCTCAGGTGTACTTCCGTGACCTGTACACTGGGCTCTTTGGCCGAGGACAATGGCCACAAAGGCGAGCGATTGGTGTGATTCGCAAGGGTCTGATGCCGTCTTTTGTCGCCTTCCCCTAGGAGATCGAATGAGAGCGAAACGGTTGATTGCTTTCCCCCTCTTTCTGCTGCTTAGTCTCTCGATGTATTCGCATGGCCAACTTTGGTCCGGCATTATAAGCCCTTCCAGAAGCGTGGACTGGACGGTAGTGGGGTTGCCGAACCAAACCCTTCCTGACTCATCCTGGAGCCAGTGCGGATCAACGATTGGCGCCTACTCTGGTACCGCCGCGGCGATCAACAATGCGCTGGCGGCGTGCGGCGCGAATCAATACGTGCTTTTGGGCCCGGGAACATTCACGCTTTCGACGGGCATAAGTTTTCCGGCTAACACCAACGGCCATCTCGCGCTCAGGGGATCGGGAGCAAACTCTACATTCTTGGTGTTTACCGGAAGCGGTATTAATTGCGGCGGGTTTGCGACGGCGCTCATCTGCGTGCAAAGCAGCGACGGAACCTATCCGGGCGGCTCAACCACAGCCTACAACTGGACAGGCGGCTACTCGCAAGGATCGACGCAGGTAATCCTCTCGAGCGTAGCAGGAATTAAGCTCAACCAGACGCTCTTGGTGCTGAACCAGTGCGATACTGGGTTCAGCGGCTCCAACTGTGGTTCCGGCAGCAGCGTCGATAATGGCAACTATTTTGTCTGCGCCAAGCAATACAGTTCCTCGGGGCCGACAGGTTGCTCGTTTAACGGGCCCGACGGAACCAGCTGGCGAGGCCAGACCTCATGGCAACAGGAGTGGGTCACGGCCATTGCGATCAATCAGGGCGGGTGCGGCTCAACTTGCGTGACCATTTCCCAGCCCCTTAAGCACCCCAATTGGGCCTCCAGTCAAAGTCCGCAGGCAGTGCTGATTCAGCCCATCCCGCAAGACGGGATCGAGGATCTGGCCATTGACGGAAGCAGCGCTTCCCCGGGGGTCGGGATTTTCTTCTATAACGCCTACCAGGGTTGGGTTAGCGGCGTCAAAATTACCAACATTTCCACGTGGTTCATCAACAACGTGAATGTATCCCACATGCAGTTCGAAAATAACTACCTCTACCACGCGAACTGCGCGCCTGGTTGTGATCCTTACGGCATTCGCATTCAATCGGGCGGCGATAACCTCGTTGTGAATAACATTATCGAGCAGGTCAGGATCGCCACATCGACCGACGGCCCTAGCGCGGGCGACGTATTTGCATATAACTATTCGGTCAACCAGTATTATCCATCAGATTTCATGTTCGGGGCATTTTGGAATCACTCTGCAGGAGATGATTTCCAGCTTTGGGAAGGAAATGCCGGCGACCAGATGCAAGACGATTATCTCCACGGCTCGCATCTCGACGAGACCAAGTTCCGCAATTTCTTTTGGGGCTGGGAGTCATGCGCGAACGGGCAGTGCGGGACTTCCACAGCGAAAGACTCAAGCACCGTGCCCATGTTTGACGGAGCTTTCTCACGCTATGTGAACAATATCGGAAACGTGATGGGGATAGCCAGTTATCATAACAGCCTCACTACCTCCAATACCCCCCCTTCCAATACGTCAATCTACGTTGTGGGTAGCGGAGATGCTGGCACGCCGCCGACTGATCCGGTGGGCTGGACCACGGCCATGCGTTGGGGCAATTACGACACAGTGAGTGGCTCTGTCCGCTGGTGTGGCAACGCTTCTGATACTGGATGGCCAACCGTCTGCGGTAGCAAATCGGAAATTCCAACGACGATCAACCCATACGCGAACTCCGTTCCGTCGATGGGCGATACAGAAGCCGGGCAGTCAGCGATGCCGGCGTCGTTTGTATATTCTTCTCAGCCGTCATGGTGGTCCAGCGACACCCCGTGGCCAGCAGTTGGCCCTGACGTAACCGACGGAAACGTTGGAGAGTGCTCGGGCGCGATGAACACGCCTAGGCAATATTCTGGACTTCCGGCTACAGGCAGTTCACAGTGCTCTGGCGGTTCGCTGGTCTCGGCGTGGGGCGGACATGTCAACGCAATTCCCGCCATGCGGTGCTACCTCAACGTGATGGGTGGCGCGCCGGACGGAACAGGCAACGTACTGGCCTTTGACGCAAGCAAGTGCTACGGCAGCGGCACTACGCAGGGTCAGCCTCCTGCCGCTCCAACGGGTCTTAACGCCACGGTGCAGTAGATTTTTTGACTGCGGTTTGTCGATGCGGGCTGGCTGCTCTGAAGGCTTAATGCAGCCGCCCTGTATCCCTCAGGAAATCTCAAACTCCCCGCTAAGTCGGCCTCTGAAAACCGTCATTTCCGTTACCGAATCAAGATCGACTCTCCATCTGCATTCGCTTGCGATTGGCAGGAATCCTAGTGCTGCCTGAAGTTCTGAAGCCGTTTGACGCCCAGGGCAAGTTCCAGGGCACGAATGATGGGGATACCCTGCGCCGCCGCGCCGTGCGCAGCGCCGGAGTCACGGTGCTTTCGCAGGGAGCGGTTTTTGGCGTCCAGCTGATCGCGACCATGATCCTGGCCCGGCTGCTGACACCCACCGACTTCGGCGTCGTCACCATGGTTACGACCTTCAGCCTGCTGATCATGAGCTTCGGGCTGAACGGGTATAACGAGGCGGTCCTGCAACGAAGCGACATCGATCACAACCTGGCCAGCAACCTGTTCTGGATTAACTTCGGGGTCGGACTGGCTTCAGCCGCGGCTTTTGCCGCCGCTGGGCCGCTGCTTGCCAGTTTTTATCGAGACCAAAGGCTGGTCCATGTTACGGCTGGAATCTCTTTGACGATTCTCATCAGCGGGGCTTCGGTGGTGCACCTGGCTCTGCTCAAGCGGGCTTTGCGTTTTTCTGCTACCTCGGCAAATGAGGTTGGGGCGACACTTGTCTCGGTTGTGCTTTCGGTCGCCATGGCATGGCGAGGATGGGGCTACTGGGCATTGGTCGCCGGGCTGGTTTCCCGTGGTTTGGTGCAGGCCATCGGAGCGTGGTGGCTATGCCGCTGGATTCCAGGACGGCCGCGCCGGGTCGAGGGAACCGGATCGGTGGTACGCTTTGCGGCGCACGTCTATGGCCGCTATTGTCTGAACTACAGCACCCGAAACACAGACAACCTGCTGGTCGGCTGGCGCTTCGGACCGGGTCCGCTGGGATTTTACAAAAAGGCATACGACCTGTTTCTCCTTCCTGCCAACCAATTGCTCGTGCCGGTATCGGATGTGGTGCTCTCTACTTTGAGGCGGCTGGAACGAGGGTCGGCCCAGTATCAGAGGTATTTGTTGAACGGGCTTTCGATTCTGGCGTTCGTGGGCATGGGTGCGGGAGCAGTTCTGACTCTTGTCGGTAAGGACCTGATCCGCATGATATTGGGATCGCAATGGGGTCCGGCGGGGCAGATATTCACATTCTTCGGCCCAGGCATCGGGATTATGCTGATTTACGGGACTCACGGCCTCATTCATCTTTCGCTGGGCCGGGCCGATCGCTGGCTGCGCTGGGTCCTGGTGGAACTGACGGTGACCGTGCTTCTTTTTGTGCTTGGACTGCGATGGGGCCCGGTCGGAGTTGCGGCGGCCTGGACAGTCTCATTTTGGATTCTTACCCTCCCGGCGTTTTGGTACGCCGGCCGACCCATCGGCTTCGGAATCAAACCGGTCGTCGGGACGGTATGGAGGTATGTCTTGTCCGGTTTGATAGCAGGTTGCGGAGCGGCAGCAGCCGAGCGTTTCCTTCTTTCCCCGGCCGGGCCGAGTGCCCTCGGGGCGCTGAAACATACTCTGCTGATCTTTCCGCTCACCAGCTTTTTGTATCTGCTGGCGGTAATTATTCTGCATGGAGGCGTGGATCCGCTGGTGGGCTTTGCGAAGCTCATTCCCGATTTGGTTCCCTGGCAGCGGACTGCCAAGAGAGCGATGGTTGAGGCAGCAATGTCGACGGCTCAGCGTTCCTAGGACAGCGAGGGATTTGAGCGATGGTCAAAGCAATTTGAATCCGACTATCCTCGAATACGACCGATGTCACTGCAAGCTGCTTAATATGTTGGACCGGTTACAGCGCGCTTATCGCCATAGAGTGGCAGGATTGTTATTCCGCAAACGGGTGGCAACTCGTCCGGAGCGGCCGCTGATCTCATTTACCTTCGACGATTTTCCCCGCTCGGCATTACTCGCAGGAGGAGCCATTCTGCAGCGCTTCGAAACGGCGGGCACTTATTACGCCTCTTTCGGGCTGCTGGGGAAGAAGAGCAGCACCGGCGAAATGTTCACGGCTGACGATCTGGAATTGCTGGTCGACCAGGGACACGAGTTGGGATGCCACACCTTTGGGCACTGCGACTCGTGGGAAACGGAGCCCGGGGAATTCGAAAACGCCATCGCGGAAAACCGCGCCGCTTTACAGAAAATATTTCCGGGAGCTGAGTTTCAGAGTTTCGCGTATCCGATCAGCTTGCCCCGGCCAGAAACAAAGGCCCGAGTAGCGCGCCATTTCGCCTGCTCTCGAGGGGGCGGTCAGACTCTCAACGCCGGGAAGACGGATCTTAATCAGCTTTCCGCATTTTTTCTGGAGAAGAGCCGGGACGATTTTGGAGCCATCCAGGAACTGATTGATCGCAATCGTCAGGCCCATGGCTGGCTCATTTTCGCCACCCACGACATTTCGGAAACCCCGACTCCGTTTGGCTGTTCTCCCCAGTTTTTCGAGCGGGTGGTGCGGGCCGCAGCGGATTCAGGTGCGCAGATTGTTCCCGTGGTAGAGGCGTTGCAAATCTTGGGGGTGCCGGTCCGCGAAGTTGCGCCACGGCGAACGCGTCAGTTCGCCATACTATCCCGCAGGACCCAGGGTGCGGCAGAAAATCCCCTGGTGTCGATTCTCATCCCCGCCTATAACGCCCAGGAGTGGATCGCCGACACCATCCGGTCGGCCGTGGCCCAAACCTGGGAGCCAAAAGAAATCATTGTGGTCGACGATGGCTCAGTGGACACTACCGCGGCTGTGGCGCGGCAATTCGAGTCCCAGGGTGTGCGTGTGGTGACCCAGGCCAATCAGGGAGGAGCCGCTGCCCGAAATAAGGCATTCTCCCTTAGCCGCGGCGATTATATTCAATGGCTGGACGCGGACGATCTTCTCGCCCCCGACAAGATAGCCCGCCAGATGGAGGCCGCGCTCCGCGCTGGCAACAAGAAAGTAGCGCTGTCGGGCCCTTTCGGCAGATTCCGCTATCGCTGGTACCACGCCGAGTTTGTTCCGACAGAATTGTGGGCCGACCTCTCTCCCGCGGAATGGCTCTTCAGAAAGATGGGACAAAACCTCTACATGCAGACGGCAACCTGGCTGGTCAGCCGCGAACTGGCCGAGGCCGCAGGCCCGTGGGACACGCGCATGCTGTCCGACGATGACGGCGAGTATTTTTGCCGCGTCCTGCTCAAAAGTGAAGGTACGCGTTTCGTCCCAGAGGCCAAGGTGTACTATCGCGCTTTTCGCTACGACGGCCTGGCCTATATCGGCAAATCGCCGCGGAAGATCGAGGCCTTATGGCTGTCCATGCGATTGCACATTGATTACCTGCGCTCTGTGGAGGATACGTCACGGACCCGCCGGGCCTGCGTAACCTACTTGCAACGCAATCTGATCAACTTCTATCCCAACCGATCCGATATCGTGGCTGAGGCGCGGCAGACCGCTGACCAACTGGGTGGAAGGTTGAGGCCCCCATTCCTTTCGTGGAAATACTCCTGGATGAAGGCCTTATTTGGCTGGAGAATTGCTAAAAATGCGTCGCTGTACCTAAGAAAAACACGATGGGCCGCTTCCAAGCATTGGGACAGGATCGTTTTTCTGCTCCAAACCCGCAAACATGACTTGAGCCTTCCGGCTTTGTCCTCTGCCGCACCTTCGGAAGCCGCAAGTCCAGAGCAGCACCGTCCACTGACCGAAAAGATCGAACGTTCAAACTGATGCGAATCTGCTGCACGAATCCGCTGCTTGATACCCGCTGGGACACATTCGTCTCCCAACACCCTCGGGCCTCGGCGTTTCACCAACGCGGTTGGCTGGAAGCATTACAGCGCACGTACGGCTATGAGCCGCTGGTTCTCACCACATCGGCGGATGGTCGGCCGCTGGATAACGGCATTGTGCTTTGCCGCGTCGCCAGCTGGATGACCGGGAACCGTCTGGTGTCAGTGCCCTTCGCCGACCATTGCCAACCGCTGCTGGATGAGGACCGGGATCTGACTGCCTTCGACGACTGGCTCGGGAGGGCGTGTGAGCAGGAACCCTTGAGATATGTGGAGCTTCGCCCACTGACGGCCTTACCGAGGAGCAGTCTGGGGCTGGAACGCTGTGCTTCGTATTGGTTTCATCAACTCGATCTCAGCGCTAGCCTGGACCAGATTTTCGCGCGGCTGCACAAGAATTCTTTTCAGCGGAATATCCGCCGCGCCGAGCGTGAACGGCTCACCTACGAGAGTGGCCGCTCCCGCTGGCTGGTGGATGAATTCTACCGTCTCCTGGTTACCACCCGCCGGCGCCATCATTTGTTGCCCCAGCCCAGAACCTGGTTCAGAAACCTGGTCGACTGCATGGGCGATAAGATTCAGATCAGACTGGCGCGCAAGGATGGGAGGGCCATCGCCGCCATGCTTTCGCTGCGTCACGCGACGTCGGTGGTTTTCAAATACGGCTGCTCGGATGCCCGCTTTCATCGCTTCGGAGCAGTGCCTTTTCTGTTTTGGAAACTCATCGCCGAGAGCAAGGCCGAAGGAGCGAGGACCATTGATCTGGGCCGCAGTGACCGCGATCAGGCGGGCTTGATGGCTTTCAAAGACCGCCTTGGAGCCACCAGAACGCTGCTCAATTATTACCGGCATACCAACATCCACGCCAAGAACGCGGCTGCAGCTTACGCAGCGCTGGGGACTTGGGATACGATGCTGGCTCTTCCCGACATGGTTTTATCGGCAGCGGGCAGAGTCCTCTACAGGCATCTGGGATAAGGACAAAGCCCTTTATCAGCCGAAATGGTTGGCGGCAACTGCCACAGACATGCACACCACCGGTCATCTGAATGTTTCCGAGAAGTGGGTTGGCAGTCTGTGCTTTGCCGTCCTGTGCGTTATTTTTGTTGCCGGGCTTTGGCCGTTCCACGCACCACGAAATGCGGTGAACTGGCTTCCCGGTGGCGGACTTCGATTTGGACGTTTCGGCAGCGTGGTTAGCCGCGGTGAGTTTCAGGCGACCTCGGCAGGCAAGTCCTCCGACACAATCGAAATTTGGCTGCAGCCCGAAGGCCTGCGCCGCAGCCGCGCAATCTTGAGTTTCGACTCGCCTGCGCATCCTTTGCTCCCCTTCGTGGTCCGCCAAAACCGGGATGCGCTGATTGTGCAAGAACCCAATCAGGACGACAAGGGGATGTATCACGGGGCTTGGCTTGTGGTGAAGGGAGCATTTCGCGAACAGGGACCGCAGTTCGTGACAGTAACACTGGGGCCACACGTTACAGAAGTCTATCTGGATGGAGTTCTGGCTAGAACCTTTCTGATGGCCGGGACCCCCGCCCCGCTGGCCGGGAGACTGGTAGTGGGAGGTTCCCCGAACGTGGCCGATTCCTGGCCCGGTAAAATCATGGGATTGGCCATCTACCACCGGGAGATTTCGGGACCAGAGATAGTCGCTGACTACGAGCACTGGATGAACGCCGGATACCCGACGGGCAAGGCAGACTCGTCGCTCACCGCTCTGTACACATTTCAGGAGGGCGCCGGCAGCGTGGCGCATAACCTGCGTGATCCCGGAACGGACTTGTTGATCCCTTCCAACTTCTTCGTGCTGCATCCGGTTTTTCTCCGCTCCACCTGGCGTGAGTATCGGGGCAACTGGGCTTACTGGCAGGACATCGGCGTAAACATCGCGGGGTTTATCCCCCTGGGGTTTTCGCTGGCTGCGTATTCTTCCTTACGCCGAGGGAAGCGGGTTCTCGCCGCGGCCGTAATCGCAGGATTTCTGACGAGTTTGACCATTGAAGTGCTGCAATTCTTCTTGCCTACGCGCGACTCCGGCACAACCGATCTGATGACCAACACCCTGGGGACGGCCATCGGGGCATTGCTCTACCGCACTTCTTGGGCGCAGCAGACGCTGGCACGAATGGAAACCATGGGTGTGGCCGGAGTTCTGGCACGAAATTCCAGGTCTGAAATGGCTGCCGCGGGGACCCTTGCAGGCAGGCCTGATATCGAAGAAACCAACTGTGAGGTGACACGGCAGTGATCATGTGCGATGTGGCGATCATTGGGGCGGGGCCGTATGGTTTATCGCTCGCTGCTCATCTTAAGGCAAAGGGTGTGGACTTTCGCATCTTCGGCAGCCCGATGCGAACCTGGATTCATCATATGCCGCAAGGCATGCACCTCAAGTCGGAGGGCTTTGCCTCTTCGCTCTATGACCCGGCTTCCGCTTTCACTTTGGCTGATTATTGCCGGGAACGGGGTCTGCCCTACGCTGACATCGGAAGTCCAGTCCCGCTGGAGACGTTTTGGGCCTACGGACTGGAGTTTCAGAAACGATTCGTCCCCGAACTGGAAGACCAATGGGTGGTGTCGTTGCTGCGCAACCCTCAAGGTTTTCAGATCACGCTGGGAAATGGTGAAGTGCTTTCCGCCCGCCGCGTGGTGGTGGCCGTGGGGTTGAGTTATTTCGATTACACGCCGCCGATCCTGGCGGCGCTTCCGCCCGAACTGGCAACCCACAGCTCCCGGCATAGCGGGCTCGAGCGTTTCCGAGGACGGCAGGTTGCAGTGGTTGGGGCGGGAGCCTCCGCGCTCGATTTGGCGGCTTTGCTGCTGCAATCGGGAGCCGCGGTTGACGTTGTGGCGCGCGGGGCCAAAATCCGCTTTCACGATCCGCCGGAAAATCTCAATCCCTCCTGGCTGGATCAATTGCGTAATCCGATTACGGGCATTGGTCCCGGGTGGAAGCTGTTCTGGTGCAGCAATCTGCCGCTGCTCTTTCGCAGAATGCCGGAATCGTTCCGCCTGGAGAAAGTTCGCACCATTTTGGGCCCAGCGCCCTGCTGGTTCATCAAAGAGCAGGTCGTCGGGAAGGTGGGATTCCATCTTGGCGTCACGATCAGCGGGGCCACCGTGTGCGACGGGCGGGTCAGCCTTCAGTTGACCGATGGCGCCGGTGGTGCAAAGACACTGACTGCCGATCACGTCATCGCGGCGACGGGATACAAACCGGATCTGCGGCGGCTGGCCTTCCTTGATCCTGCCGTGCTCTCCGAGATCCGCTCCCTCGAGCACGCCCCGGTGCTATCTTCAAACTTCGAGTGCACAGTGCGGAATTTGTATTTTGTGGGCATCACGGCGGCCAATACTTTCGGACCGCTCCTGCGCTTTGCTTTCGGAGCCGGTTTTGCTGCCCCCCGCCTTGCCAGACACCTCGCCCGGAGCGCCCCACGCGACGTGGCAAACCGGGCAACCGTGGCCCAAAGCCGGGCGGCTGCAAGGCCGGAAGCGGCAGAACCAGTAACCAAATAACGCCCATGAGACTTTTCGAATCGCGCCAAAGACACGGGATGGCAGACTGGGACGCCGCTCCCAGAAATGAGCTCCGACGGCCCGTCCACAGATGAGCCTCCAATCAACCAACCAACCGAAAGTCTTGCTTACCGACACGAATCGCTGGACGCTCTCTGCGCGTCTGGCGATGGGACTGGCGGACGCCGGATGCCGGGTTGCGGGAGTTTGCGTCACGCCCGGCCACGCCTTGTCGAAAACCCGCGCCGTGGAACGCACCTTCGCCTACAGCAGCCTGCACCCGCTCAGGGGATTGACCGCCGCGATCGAGGCATTCAATCCTGACTTTCTCATTCCTTGCTGTGATCGCAGCGTGCGCCATCTTCACGATCTCCATTCCCAGCTCGGACTGGGGAACCTCAAACTCGCGCACCTGATAGAGCGTTCCCTGGGAGCACCTGCCAGCTACTCTGTTGTTTCATCCCGCTACGAACTGCTGAAGCTGGCTGGTGAAGAGGGAGTGCGGATACCGCGCACCGAAAGGCTGCAAACGCCAGAAGAAATGGCTTCATGGCAGGCGGCTAAGGCCATGCCGCTGGTGTTGAAGGTGGACGGCACCTGGGGTGGGGGCGGCGTCAGGGTGATTCACAGGGCTGGCGAGGTCCAGCCCGCCATGGCGCAGCTGGCGCGGATGTTTGGCCTCAAACGCGCGCTCAAGCGGCTGGTGATCAATCGCGACGCCTTCTGGCTGCGGCCGTGGTTTGACCGCAGGCCTCACGAGATGATCGTGCAGTCCTACATCCATGGGAGACCGGCAAACTGCGCAGTTGCCTGCTGGGAAGGACGGGTGTTGGCAGGCATCAGCGTTGAGGTGGTCAGTTCTGAAGGAGCCACCGGGCCAGCCAGCATCGTGCGCGTGGTTGACCGCCCCGAGATGATATCCGCTGCCGTACGTATCGCGAGCCGATTGGGGATTTCCGGGGTGTTTGGCCTCGATTTCATGATCGAAAAAGGCAGCGAAGCCGCGTACCTGATCGAGATGAACGCGCGCACTACACCGCTCTGTCATCTTCGGCTGGGCCCGGGGCGGGACATCGTAGGCGCATTGTGGGCGCAGCTGGCAGGCCAGCCTCTCCCAGAGGCGCCGGCAGTCACCGAGAAAAATCTCATCGCCTATTTTCCGCAACCAGCTGACGGTGCGAGTGAACTGCTGGAAGCCGCCTTTCTTGATGTTCCGCACGGACAGCCGGAACTCCTCGAAGAACTTCGCCGTCCCTGGCAGGACCGGAGATTCTTGTTCCGTCTGGGGAACTGGGTGAGCCGGCGGTCTGCCGACAGGAATGGGTCTGAGGCGCCCGCGGGCCGGGTTGACTTCGAACCGCGCGGCCTTCCGCCCGCGTGTGCGGGGGAGATATGGTCGAAGGCCGGGCAGACCGATCGAGCGTGTGAACGCCATTCGCACGAACAGCAATGAAGTTTCGGGAAACCGCACTACCGGGCCTTTTCGAGATTGATCTCGAACCGATGAGCGATGAACGCGGATTCTTCGCGCGCTCCTGGTGCCGGCGCGAGTTTGAGCTTCATGGGCTGAACCCCGAAACCGTGCAATGCGACGTCTCCTACAATAAAAAGCGAGGGACATTGAGAGGTTTGCACTATCAGACGGATCCCCATCCGGAAGCGAAGCTGGTGCGTTGCACTCAGGGATCGATCTACGATGTGGCCGTTGACCTGCGGCGCGATTCGCCGACATTCAAGCACTGGGTCGGAGTGACCCTCAGCGCGCCCAAGCGGAATATGATCTATATTCCGGAGGGCTTCGCCCACGGATTCTTGACGCTCGAAGACGAGACCGAAATCTTCTACCAGATGTCCGAGTTCTACCATCCTGAACTGTCGCGCGGAGTGCGCTGGGACGATCCGGCTTTTGGCGTCGTGTGGCCCGGAGCGGTCAAAGTGATTTCCGAGCGGGACAGAACCTATCCGGATTTCGAATCCAGTCGATGAACCTGTCCAACGAACTCGACAGGCGTGACATGATGGAGATCGGCGGCGACTTGCATCACTTTGCCGCAGAACTCTACCCAATTTGCCGCAGCATCACGGGTGACGGCCTGCGGGAAACTCTCCGACTCATTCAGCGGCGGATTCCCCTGCAGATCTTCGAGGTGCCTTCTGGAACCCCAGTCTTCGACTGGACCGTGCCCAAGGAATGGAACATCCGGGATGCATACATAAAAGATGCCGGAGGCAAGCGGCTGGTGGATTTCCACCAGTCCAATCTGCATGTGCTGAATTACAGCGTTCCGGTTCACGCGACGCTTCCGTTAAGCGAACTGAAAGAGCATCTGTTCACGCTGCCCAATCATCCGGACTGGATCCCGTATCGTACTTCCTACTACAAAGACGCGTGGGGATTCTGCCTTTCGCACCACCAGATGCTCGCGCTGCTCGAGGGCGGGTACGAAGTTTGCATCGATTCATCTCTCAAAGACGGCTACCTGAGTTACGGCGAATGCTACCTGCCTGGCCGCTCCACCGACGCGGTGTTGATCTCGACTCACGCTTGTCATCCTTCGCTGGCCAACGACAACCTCTCCGGTCTGGCCGTCGCAACCGCACTGGCGGAATTGGTGGCGCGGCGCGAGCACCATTATTCCTACCGTTTTCTCTTCGTCCCCGGAACGATCGGTGCGATCACGTGGCTGGCGCAAAATCGCGACAACGTCGGCAGGATTCGCCACGGACTGGTGCTGACCGGCCTCGGAGATCGCGGCGGATTCCACTATAAGAAAAGCCGGCGCGGCGATGCCGAGATCGACCGCGCTGCCGCCCACGTTCTGCGCCACTGCGGGGAACCGGCCGACATGCTTGAGTTTTCTCCCTATGGCTACGATGAACGCCAATACTGCTCCCCCGGCTTCAACCTGCCGGTAGGCTGCCTCATGCGAAGCGTCTGGGGCACATTTCCCGAGTATCACACCTCCGCCGACAATCTCGACTTCATTCAGCCGGCGAGCTTGGCAGGCTCACTCCGCGCCTGCGCCGCGATCCTCGATGTGCTGGAGAATAATCGTGTTTGCAAGAACCTTAATCCCTACTGCGAGCCTCAGCTTGGGAAACGAGGGCTTTACCGGTCGACTGGTGGTACGCCGACCGGGAACGAAATTCATGCGCGGCTCTGGGTGCTGAATCTGAGCGACGGAGAGCATTCGCTACTTGATATCGCGGAACGCTCCGGAATGCCTTTTGCAGCAATCAACGATGCGGCCATGCTTTTGCAAGAGTGCGGCCTGCTCAAGATCATTCAAGAAGCGGCAACCACCGGATCGAACATGGCGCAGTCGAACACAATCAGCCCCTCTCCCACCCTCCCGGACTCTGAGCCGAGCGCAAGCCCGCTGCTCAAGTAGCTGGTTTTCATTTTCGCGCCGCAGATTGCACCCCGCCACCGAAGTGGTCTTTCATCGGAATAATCGCTGAGACCTTGTTACAGGGGCCTCGGCTCTGCTTCGGGAGGCGATGGCAGGATGACTTGTAAATATCACCAAATGAAAAAGTTACAGTTCTTGCCCGGTGGATTGGGGGCGTATATCATCAATCTGTCTCCCCTCAATTTCTCCCCAAAAGCAATGGCCTGTGCTGGGCACAGAGCTGGAATATCGTTTTCTTTGTTTTCTTGCAAAGGAGCGGCATGAGAATTCTGCTGACCGGCCATAAGGGATATATTGGCGCCGTGGCAGTGCCTGTTCTCCAGGCGGCCGGTCACGATGTCGTTGGGTTGGATACGAATCTGTTTGAGGGCTGTGACTTCGCTCAGCCTTTGCCCGCGATCCCAGAAATTCGAAGAGATCTGCGCGATGTGGAGAAACAGGATCTCCAGGGCTTCGACGGCATTCTGCACTTCGCCGCTCTCTCCAATGACCCGCTGGGCGATCTGGACCCCGCCTTGACCTACGACATTAATCATCGCGCATCGGTGCGGCTGGCGGAATTGGCCAAAGCAGCCGGGGTAAACCGCTTCGTGTTTTCCTCGTCTTGCAGCACCTACGGGGCGGCAGGCGACGATTTTCTGGACGAAAATGCTGAACTGAACCCTGTCACGCCTTATGGCGAGTCGAAAGTCCTGGTCGAGCGCGATCTGACAGAGCTCGCGGGCGATAATTTCAGCCCAACCCTCATGCGAAATGCCACCGCTTACGGCGCTTCTCCCCGTCTGCGGCTCGATATTGTCTTGAATGATCTGGTGGCGTCGGCGTTAACCACCGGACAGGTATACATCAAGAGCGATGGCACGCCCTGGCGGCCGATTGTGCACATTCGCGACATCATTGCGGCCGCGATGGCTGTGCTGGAAGCGCCGCGCGAGGTGGTTCACAATCAGGTTTTCAACGTTGGCCGTACGGAGGAGAACTACCGCATTCGCGAACTGGCGGAGATCGTAGCGGAAACCGTACCCAATTGCCGTGTGGAGTATGCGCCGGGTGGCGGACCGGACAAACGCTGCTATCGCGTGAATTGCGACAAGATCCGGCGCTTGGTACCCGGTTTTCAGCCGCAGTGGACGGCACGAAAGGGCGCGCAGGAACTTTATAGTGCCTACCGCGCCGCCGGTCTTCGCGCCGAAGACATGCAGAGCGGGCGATACGTTCGCATCCAGTCGATCCGGCGTCTTCTCCAGGCGGCACAACTGGATTCCTCATTGCGCTGGAGCCGCCAGCCCGCTGAAACCCCAGCGAACGCATAGCTTGCACCGAGTTTAGAGAAAAGGCATGACCACGACCACTATGCCACTTCCTGTTGCACTGGAGCCAGAGCGGACTGTGGGACGCTGCCGTTTTTGCGGCGCTGAACTACGGCAGACGTTTATCGATCTCGGCCTCTCGCCCCTGTGCGAGACCTATCCCTCGCCCGCGGACCTCGACCGGGGCGAAACGTATTATCCGCTCCACGTTTACGTCTGCGAGCAGTGCTGGCTGGTTCAGCTTGCGGAGTATGAGAGTCCGGAGAATATTTTCAGCGACTACGCGTACTTTTCTTCATTCTCGGATTCCTGGCTGGCGCACTGCGACAAGTATTGCGGCGCTATGCAGTCCCGCTTCGGTTTGAATCAGGAAAGCTTTGTGGTGGAAGTGGCCAGCAACGACGGATATCTTCTGCAATACTTCGTCCAGCGCGGCGTTCCGGTGCTGGGGATAGAGCCCGCCGCCAATGTCGCAAAAGCCGCCGTCGAACGCGGGGTGCCCACGCTGGTCAAGTTTTTCGGCGCGCAACTGGCTCGCCAGCTGGCTGCCGAGGGCCGATCTGCCGATCTCGTTCTCGGGAACAATGTGCTGGCGCAAGTTCCCGACCTGAATGATTTTGTAGAAGGCCTGAAGCTTCTGCTCAAGCCCGAAGGCGTGCTCACCCTGGAATTTCCCCACCTTCTTCAATTGATCGAACGCAACGAATTCGACACCATCTATCACGAACATTTTTCTTATTTTTCCCTGCTTACAACGGCGAAGATCATGCAGGCGCACGGCCTGCGCATCTTTGATGTCGAGGAGTTGAAGTCGCACGGAGGGTCGCTGCGGGTTTATGCCTGCCGGGCGGAGAACACGACCCACCGGATCCAGGCGAGTGTCGAAAAAGTTCGCGCCGACGAAGTTCGCGCCCGGCTCGACCGGATCGAGGGCTACCAGGGATTCGCGACGCAGGTCAAGGAGACGAAGCTTGCGCTGGTGGAGTTTCTGCTCGGCGCGGCCAAAGACGGCAAGAAAGTGGCCGGATATGGCGCTCCCGGGAAAAGCGCGACCCTGCTGCACTACTGCGGAATCGGCAAAGACCTGATCGAATACACCGTCGATCGAAGCCCGTACAAGCAGGGCCGCTTTCTTCCCGGCAATCGCATTCCGATTTATCATCCCGACCGGATCGCAGAAGCCAGGCCGGATTTTGTTGTCATTCTCCCCTGGAACCTGAAAGACGAGATCATGCGGCAGTTGCAATTCATCCGCGAGTGGGGCGGGAGCTTCGTGGTGCCCATCCCGAAACTGACGGTGGAATAGGCGAGCCGCGAGAAGGGGCAGCTTTGTGAACATTTTTCTTGATGCGAAAATGACGGACGACGCGCGCCGTGCCGCACTATACCGGGGCTCGATCTTTGCCCAATCGCCGGGCGCCGCGGCGCTGAAATTGTGCCAACTGGCCCAGGAGATGATCGAGGAGGCGTTCCGGCCCGTCGATCCCATGAATGTGCACGAACAGATGCCGGCGGAAAAGTGCGCGGAAATTCTCGGCGGGTTGAAGCCCAGGTTCATTCATCATCCGCTCTCGAAGCGCTACATCCAGGAAATGCTGGCCGAGGCAGGATGCGACCCCACCCAAACGTTTTTCGATGTTCCCCGCATGCGCACGGCGTTCCCCGGCGACTATCTCAAATCTGGCATCGCTTACGCCTTTCATCCCCACCGCGATACTTGGTATTCCGCGCCGTTCTGCCAGGTTAACTGGTGGATGCCGGTTTACCAGTTGAATGCCGAGAATTGCATGGCGATCCATCCGCACTACTTCGATCGTCCCATCAAGAACAGCTCGCGGACGTACAACTACCACAAGTGGAATCTTGAAAGCCGGCACAATGCGGCCCAGCATGTAAAAAGCGATACGCGCATGCAGCCCAAGGCAGAGGAACCGATTGAACTGGATCCTCAGGTGCGCTTGGTTTGTCCGGTAGGAGGCGTTTATCTTTTTTCCGCCGCCAACCTTCACTCCACCGTTCCGAACACTTCCGGCATTCCGCGTTACAGCATCGATTTTCGCACTGTGCATCTAGCGGACGTTCTTGGCCGTGTCGGAGCCCCCAATGTTGACTCGGAGTGCACCGGAACAACCATGGGCGATTATCTGCGGGCCAGCGATCTCGCCCACTTGCCGGAGGACGCGATTGCGCAATATCAGGACGGTACTGAATTGCTCTATGCGAGGGCTTAAAACCACCGTGGCGGGAAGATCCAGAAGGAGGGCCATGCTATGAAAGTCGTGCTATTTTGCGGGGGCGCAGGCATGAGGCTGCGGGGCTACTCCGAAGACGTGCCCAAACCCATGGTCACCATCGGCGCGCGGCCTGTGCTGTGGCATGTCATGAAGTACTACGCGCACTTTGGACACAAAGATTTCGTTCTCTGCCTGGGCTACAAAGCAAACGTCATCAAGAACTACTTTCTCGAGTACGAAGAATCGGTTTCGAACGACTTCGTGTTTTCCCAGGGCGGGCGCAAGCTCGACTTCATGCAGCGCGACATCGACGATTGGAAGATCACTTTTGTCGACACCGGGCAGCGCTCCACCATAGGCGACCGCCTGCGCCTTATCGAGCCTCACGTGCAGGGCGAAGAGATGTTCCTGGCCAACTACAGCGATGGCCTGACCGACTATCCTCTGCCCAGTCTGATCGAAGATTTCAGACGCCGCGATGGCTACGCAACCTTTCTTTCCGTTCAGCCGCGTACCAGCAGTCTTGATACAGTCCAGGTAGGACCAGATGGCGCCGTGCAGGCCATTCGCTGCATGAAGGACTCTAATGTCTGGGTGAATGGCGGCTACTTCGTCCTGCGCAAAGAAGTTTTCCGCTACCTGCGGCCGGGCGAGGAATTTGTCTATGAGCCGATGCAGCGGATGATTTCCGAGGGGCGGGTCTGGTCGCAGCGCTACGAGGGATTCTGGCAGTGCATGGACACCTTCAAAGATAAACAGATCCTCGATGAACTGGAGGCCTCGGGCGCGGCGCCGTGGTGCCTGTGGAAGAACGGGAACCACGCCAACGGAGCTCCCGCATCATGAAGCTGGATTTCTCAAACGGGCGCGATGGGCCGGTTCATGTTTTGTGCCTGGGAGCACACTCCGACGACATCGAAATTGGCTGCGGCGGGACACTGTTGCGTCTTAACAAGGCTCGCCGGGATTTCCGGTTTCATTGGGTGGTGTTCAGCGCCGCCGGACAGCGCGGCCAGGAAGCGCAAAAAGGAGCGGAGCTGTTCACCGCGAACTCCGAGAGGGAAGTGGTGCTGAAGGAGTTCCGCGACGGCTTCCTCCCTTACAGCGGCGGCGCGGTGAAGGAGGTTTTCGAAGAACTGAAGGCACGGGTGAATCCGGATGTCGTCTTTACCCACTGGCAGGGCGACGCGCATCAGGATCACCGCTTGGTCTCGGAGCTGACCTGGAACACCTTCAGAAACCATCTGATCCTGGAGTACGAAATTCCCAAGTACGACGGCGACTTGGGCCGTCCCAACCTGTTTGTGCCGCTGGAAGCCCCTTTCTATGGTGAGAAAGTGGATTGTCTCTTTGCCGCATTTGAATCCCAGCGTACGAAGCCATGGTTTGACCGCGAAACCTTCCTGGGCCTGATGCGCATTCGCGGAATGGAAGCCAATTCTCCGAGTGGGTACGCGGAAGCGTTCCACGTGCGCAAACTGGTGGTCGGCGGTGTTTCCTAAGGGAAAAATGCAAAAATGCATGGTACTCGCGACCTGACCACAACAACTACCCTACCCGAAATGCAAAACTTCTCGCAGTCCCGCGCCCTTCAGTCGCGAGCCCACCGGCTGATTCCCGGCGGTTCCCATACCTACGCCAAAGGCGACGACCAGTTTCCCGAGCAGGCGCCCGGGTTCATGGTTCGGGGCAAGGGCTGCCATGTGTGGGATGTGGACGGCAACGAATTCATCGAGTATGGCATGGGACTTCGCGCTGTCACGCTCGGTCATGGTTTCGGGCCCGTCGTGGAAGCTGCTTACCGGCAGATGCAGCTGGGCACGAATTTCAGCCGCCCGGCGAAACTCGAACTCGATCTGGCAGAAGCCATGCTGGAGATTGTTGATGGCGCCGAGATGGTGAAGTTCGCCAAGAACGGCTCCGATGTTACCACCGCTGCCGTCAAACTGGCCCGTGCTTTCACCGGAAGAGACCTGATTGTGATCTGCGGCGATCAGCCTTTCTTCTCCACCGATGACTGGTTCATCGGTGTGACCGAAATGAATGCGGGCATCCCTCGCGCCATTTCCGAGATGACGCTGAAGTTCCGCTACAACGATCTACTAGGTCTGCAGAATCTCTTCGACCAGCACCCAAACCAGATTGCCTGTGTCTTGTTTGAAGCCGAGGCCATCACTCCGCCAGCGCCGGGTTTCCTAGAGCAGGTGAAGCAGCTTTGCGAGCGAAACGGGGCCGTGCTGATTTTTGACGAAATGATCACCGGATTCCGGTGGCATTTGGGAGGGGCGCAGAAATTTCACAATGTGATTCCCCATCTTTCGACCTTCGGCAAGGCGATGGGGAACGGGTTCGCGATCTCGGCCTTGCTGGGCAAGCGGGAAATCATGCGGCTGGGCGGCATCGATCACGACCACCCGAGAGTTTTTCTGCTGTCCACTACGCACGGTGCGGAGACTCACGCCCTGGCAGCTTCCCTCGAAACCATACGGATTTACCGGGAGCAGGATGTGGTCGCGCATCTGTGGCGTCAAGGCGAGCGCCTGCGTGAGCTGGTGAACCGGTCGATCGCAGAAAACCGGCTGCATGGTTTCTTAGAGGTTCTGGGCCGGCCCTGCAATCTGGTTTTTGCGACCAGGGACGAGCAGCGGCAGCCCTCGCAAGCGTTCCGCACGCTTTTTCTGCAGGAACTGATCCGGCGCGGGGTGATTGCGCCCTCGTTTGTTGTCAGCTATTCGCACACGGATGCCGATCTCGACCGCACGGCCGAGGCCGTCTACGAGGCCCACGCTGTTTATCGCAGAGCGCTGGATGAGGGCGTGGAGAAATATTTAAAGGGTCGTGCTGTGAAGCCGGTCAACCGCAAATACAACGAACCGACGGCACCGGTCGAATAGAATCACCGGGCACAACAGGAAAATAGGGTTTTGCCTGGGCTCTCCTATTCTTGAACCCAACCCGGAACTGACGATATGGGGAATCGAATCCGGCAAGACGGTATCGGGAGTGCGGCCATCACTTCTTCCTCAGCGGAGCCGTTACAGATCGCGAGTGGCGCGCCTTCGGGCGACTTGAAGAGGACATCAGTTCGCGGCGGGGCTGTTGCCGTTCTGGCACAAGTCACCAGCATGGCCCTGCAGCTGGGTACGACGTTTGTGCTGGCGCGTTTGCTGGCCCCCTCCGATTACGGTTTGCAGTCCATGGTCCTCACCCTGACCGCTTTCGTAAGTCTTTTCAAGGATGCCGGGTTGAGCGTCGCTTCCGTGCAGCGGGAAAGCTTGACCCAGCAGCAGATCTCGACGCTGTTCTGGATCAACATTGCGCTCGGGTTCTTGCTCATGCTGTTGGTGGCTGCCATGGCTCCCGCGCTGGTAAGGTTCTACCGGGAACCGCGGCTATTCTGGATCACGATTGCGTCGTCCACGATCTTTTTCATCAACAGCCTGGCTATTCAGCATCGCGCGCTGCTCGACCGCGCCATGCGATTTGCCACCAACGCGAAGATCGACATAGTTTGCGCGGTTGCCGGAACCGCAGTAGCCATCGTCATGGCGGTCATGAAGTTTGGTTACTGGGCGCTGATCTGCCAGAACATTACCCTGCCCATAGTGGGGGCTCTCGTGGCGTGGATTGTTATGCCGTGGCGGCCGGGGCGCCCGCGCTGGACCGCGGAGATGCGTTCCATGTTGCATTTCGGCGGTACCGTGACGGTGAACGGCGTAGTTGTCTACGTTGCCTACAATACGGAAAAAATTCTGCTTGGGCGTTATTGGGGCGCTGCCCCGCTTGGAATTTACGGCCGCGCATACCAGTTGGCTACTCTGCCCGTCCAGCAGCTAATCAATGCCGTGCACGGTGTTGCCTTCCCGGTTCTTTCGCGGCTGCAGAGCGAGGCTGAGCGGCTGCGTCGCGTGTACCTGAAGTCTCTGTCACTCGTCGTTTCCCTGACCATCCCGGTGGTGATCGGCTCGGCATTGTTTGCAGAGGAGATCGTTCGGGTTGTCTTGGGACCGAAATGGACCGATTCTGTGCCGGTGCTGCGCTTACTCGCGCCGACCGTCATGGCCCTCGCCCTGATGAATCCCTTCTCGTGGTTCTTGAAGGCCACCGGACGGGTGGGAAGGAGCTTGCGCATCGCCTTCCTCATCTGCCCGGCCGTCATTCTTGGCGTGCTGGTAGGACTGAGAAAAGGACCTGCTGGAGTGGCCATGGGGTATTCAGTCGCGATGATGCTGCTGTTGGTGCCAGTCATTGCCTGGTCCAAACACAATACAGGAATCACCGCTCGAGCTTATTTGGATGCGGTAAAGCGGCCGCTGATGGCGGGCCTTTGCGGTGGAGCGGCCGGATGGCTGGTTCAGAGCGCCTTCCGGAGCCAACTGACGCCCGTCCCGCTGCTGGCGGTCGAACTGGGAATGTCGTCGCTGGTGTATGCGCTGGTCCTGCTTTTGGTGATGGGGCAGAAGGAATTCTATTTCGATGTGGCTCGGCAGATTCTTAATCGCCGCCGGCAAGTAACAGCGTAGTCAGCGCTTTGCTGTTTGCCGCGAGATCGGCAGCGGCACAAAGTTCTCAATGCCGGAAAAACGCAAATTTCGCGTCGGCGACTGGGTTGAAGTCCGCAGCAAGCAGGAAATTCTGTGCACGCTCGACCACAACGCTCAGCTCGACGGCATGCCATTCATGCCCGAGATGTTCGCCTTCTGCGGCAAGAGATTCCAGGTTTACAAGCGGGCCCACAAGACCTGCGACACCGTCTTCCCCGTGCGCGGAAGGCGGGTCGCCGACTCGGTTCATTTGGATACTCGTTGTGACGGCTCGGCACATGGCGGGTGCCAAGCGGGCTGCCTAATTTTCTGGAAGGAAGCCTGGCTCAAGCCTTTGGGCAACGAAGGCGAAAAAGCAATTCTTGCCGGCGCTGAAACGACCAGCGGGAATAGTAAAGCGACTACGTCGGAACCCGCATGCACGGAGGCCGAGGTCATGGCCTCCACGCAGATCCCTAATCCTGACCACGGGCCGACTGCATATGTCTGTCAGGCGACGCGCTTGCCTTACGCTACTTCCAATCTTGAGTGGTGGGAGCCTGACCAATACATCGAGGACTACACGTCGGGTAACGTCAGTTTGTGGCGGATCTTCTGTGGCGCGGTCTACTTTGTTTATTTTTGGCTTACCCGGGCGGGCATCGGCCTCGGCCGTCCCCTGCGCTGGTTTTACGACCGATTTTGCTGGCTGTGGGGCGGATTTGCATTTCCCCGCAGAGATGGCGTCATTCCTCTGGGACAATCGACTCCCGTTCAGGCTCTGGATATACAGCCGGGGGAATTGGTGCGCATCAAGCCGTACCGCGAAATATTGAAGACGCTGAACCAGGAGAACCGGAATCGCGGCCTTTATTTCGATGCTGAGGAAGTTCCATACTGCGGGGGCACGTACCGCGTGCTCCGCCGCGTGGAGCGGATCATCAACGAACGCACCGGGCATATGCGGGAGATGAGAACCCCATGCCTCATCCTGGATTCGGTGATATGCCAGTCGCGGTACAGCGAATGCCGGTTGTTCTGCCCCAGAAGCATCTATGCGTACTGGCGCGAGATCTGGCTGGAAAGAGTTTCGCCCGTGAATTCGCAGCGCGAACGGTCGCAGGAGGAGCGGTTGGCGACAGAGAGCAAATGAAGAGTGGCGAGAGCACTTTCCTGGCTGGATCGCATGACCGCTCTGGAGAGCCGCCGGTGAATCAACCCCTGGTCAGCATCATTACGCCGTTTCACAATACCGCGCAGTTTCTGGCCCAGTGCATCGAGAGCGTGCTGGAGCAAAGCTACGAGAACTTTGAATACATCCTGGTGGATAACTGCAGCACTGACGGCTCCGGGGAAATCGCGGAGAAATACGCGAGTCTCGACTCTCGAATCCGCATGATCCGGCGCACCGCGTTGCTCTCTCAGGTCCGGAACTACAATTGTGCGCTCGAGGAGATTTCGGATACGAGCCAGTATTTCAAGATCGTCCAGGCGGATGATTCCATTTTCCCCTCATGCCTGGAACTTATGGTCCATGCGTTCGAGCAGTCGGATTCGATCGGTCTAGTGAGTTCGTACTGGCTGAAGGGGGATGAGGTTCGTGGCTCAGGCTTTCCTTATCCTGCGGCCATGCTTCCCGGCAAGGAAATGGCGCGGTTGTATCTTCGCACCGGGGTCTGGGTTTTCGGCTCTCCCACTGCGGTCATGTACCGGTCGTCACTGGCCCCCAAAGGGCAGCCATTCTATGACGAGTCCCACCTGCACGAGGACACCGATAAGTGCATGGAATTGCTGGAGCGCTGGGACTTCGGATTCGTTCATCAGGTGCTGTCTTTCTCCCGCGCAGACAACCCCGGGATCTCTTCCGCCGTCCGCGCATTCGAGCCTGATGCGCTGGACCGTTACATCACCGCTCGGCGCTATGCGACAAGATTCCTGGCCCCGGACGAAGCTGAAGCCGTGAAACGCCGTGCCCGGCAGGTCTATTACGGCGCCCTCGCCCATCAGGCCTTGCGCTTTCGAGAGGCGGAGTTCTGGCGCTATCACGAAGCGGGAGTGAAGACGCTGAACGAAAGCCTTGACTGGTCCGATCTGGCTGTCCACATCATCGGCCAGGCCGCCTGGTTGGCGGCGAATCCCGGAGAGGCCGTGGCACGCGCAGCGCGGCTTTGGAAACACAAAACGAGAACGCAGCCAGGTCCCGGCGCAGAGAGCTGATTTTTCCCGATGAAGGTCAGTGTGATTTTGTGCACCTGCAACCGAAGTGACAGCCTGGTCAAGGCTCTGGAAAGCCTGGCAGCTTCCACCATGCCGCCATTGGCGGAATGGGAGGTTCTGGTAGTCGACAACAATTCCAGCGATTCCACGCACGAGGTGACGGAAAAGTTTTGCCGTCGAGATCCCGCACATTTTCGATATCTATACGAACCCCGGCCGGGAAAGTCCCATGCGCTCAACCGCGGCATCCGAGCGGCGGGCGGGGATATCCTGGCGTTCACGGACGACGATGTAGCCGTAGAGCCAACCTGGCTGCAGAATCTGACCGCACATCTCCACAACGGAACCTGGGCGGGCGCGGGTGGCCGCATTCTGCCGGACCGGGCCTTTTCGCCCCCTCGCTGGATTCCGTCAGGTCACAAGTACGCTCTCGCGCCATTAACTATCTACGATCCTGATTTGGGTGACGGGCCCTTGTCGGATGCCCCGTTTGGGGCGAACATGGCCTTTCAAAGGAGAGTGTTCGAGCAATATGGCGGTTTTCGCACCGACCTGGGGCCCGGTCTGGGGGGAGGAATTCCGCAGAAAAGCGAAGACACCGAATTCGGCCATCGCCTGTTGGCACAGGGCGAGCGCCTGCGCTATGAGTCTTCGGCCATCGTCTACCACTCCCTGCCAGCGCATCGAATTCGGCGTGGCTATTTTCTGGAGTGGTGGTTTGACAAGGCTCGCGCCGACGTCAGGGTGTTCGGAATTCAGCCGGGCGGCGCGAAGTGGTGCGTTGCCGGTGTTCCGCTGTATCTGGTTCGAAGGCTTGCCGTGTGGACCGTGCGCTGGATGGTTACTGTCGAGCCTTCACGGCGCTTCGAGCGCAAGATCAAAGTTTGGGAAAGACTCGGGGAAATCGTCGAGTGTCACCGGCAATGGCATGAGGGCAAGCTGCGCAAGGCTGAGGAACCGAGATGAGCGTTTCTGAGTCGGAGCGGTTGCAGCCCGCGAGCCGCCGGATCGCTTCGGCGAACCTTCCGAAGTACAAGCAAACCCAGGCCTGGATCCGCTTGCGTGAAAGCTGGGTTGGAGAATGCACCCGGACGGTAAGGAAGTTCGGGCATGAAATGACGTCCTGGGCAATACGCGAGCCGGACGTCTCGCCTCCTTTCAAACAGCTGCTGGGTTCCATTGCCGCGTTGGGCGCGAGTTCGGCGGACCCGGTCGCGGAGACAGACAGCGAGACGCCAATCTTCCTGTTCTCGACGGGCTGGAGATCGGGATCCACATTGCTGCAGCGAATTCTGGTAACCGATCCTAGTCTTCTTATCTGGGGCGAGCCGCTGGGCGAGATGACGATTGTGTCGAAACTGGCCGAGGCGATGAGCCAGTTTATAAGTCCGCGTAACCTGCGGCTTTGGAAGGAGCAGGCCGATCCGGCCTCCGGCTCTTTGTCCACCTCATGGGTGGCGAATCTGTATCCTCCGCCTCAGGACTTTCGTCTGGCCCTGCGCCGCCTGTTTGACCGATGGATGGCTGAACCAGCCCGGCAGCGTGGCTTTTCCCGTTGGGGATTCAAGGAGGTGCGGTTCGGTGCAATCGAAGCGGGCTTCCTGCGCTGGCTCTATCCCAACGCCAGATTCGTGCTGATCTCTCGCCACCCCTACGATTGCTACCGTTCTCTGGCAGATGCGGAATGGGGCGAGGTCTACTACCGCTACCCGGATTTGCGCGTGGCCTCCGCCGCGAGCTTTGCCCGACACTGGAATCGCCTGGCGGTAACCTGGTCCGATTTGCCGGCAGGATTTCCGTCAACCCACATCAGGTACGAAGATCTGCTCAGCCGAAAGGTGGATTTTCGCCAGCTGGAGTCCTGGCTCGGTATCGAGATTCGCGAAGGCGTCGCCTTGTCGGCATCGGTCGGCGGAACTGCCACGCGCACCCGGCTCGCCTGGTACGAACGCCTGATCATTGCGCAAGAAGCCGCCGCCGGAATGCGTCTGTTCGAATACTCCAGGTAGAAATCTCTGCCAGTCGCTTTCCGGATGCCGGTGGCAAATCAGAATCGCCGAAAAACTCCATGGCTCTGGATCGTTGCCCTGATTGGTCTGGCGCTCGTTGCGCTCGCGGGTGTGTTTATATTCCACTATCACGCGAGCATATTCGATCAGGGATTTTCCACCGCTGACGCCCTAAATCTGGCGCAGCCGCCCACGCGGGATAAGCGCCCGATTCTCAGCGCCCCGGGCCAGTTCATGACCCTGGACCCGACGGGCAGGTTCCTCATCAATTCGATTACTGGCAAGCCGGTATTCATCACGGGCGACGCCGCTTCGTCACTCATCGTGCAGTTAGACAACTCCGACGCTGAGCTTTACCTTTCGGATCGCGCATCGCGAGGATTCAACTACGTCTGGTCCCTGGCCGCAGATAACTACTATCAGGCCAATGCCCCCAAGAACTATTACGGAGACTCGCCTTTTGACGGGCCCGACTTCACGCACGAGGATCCCAGGTATTGGGCGCATGTGGATTATATTCTGCAGAGAGCGGCGGTGCATGGCATCACGATCGCGCTGAGTCCGGCGTTCGTGGGTGTGCAGCTGCCGGGGGGATATCTGGCAAGCTATCAAAACACTCCAGAAAGCGTCCTCTACGCTTATGGGGAGTTCCTTGGCCGGCGATACAGGAACCTGCCTAACATTATTTGGGCGATCGGCGGCGACGCGGACCCGGAAATGGGAATTTTGCCCCAGCTGACTGCTCTGGCGAGCGGCATCCGATCCGAGGATAAGGTTCATCTGATGGTGGCCGAGGGCAAGGGTCAACATTCCGCTCTGGAAACCTTTGGTGCGGTTCCCTGGTTGGATCTGAATTGGCTTTACTTCCACGAGACCAACATACCTGGCGGGGCTGCCGCCAATTATTTCCGCTCTCCGTGGCTCCCGGCCTTTCTGGGGGAGGCGGGCTATGAAAACACCACCTCGCTGAGTGGGTTGCAGGTTCGCGAGCAAGGCTACTGGGGCATACTTTCCGGGGCTTACCTGGGCAACGGCGGATTTGGAAATTCTCCGCTATGGTATTTCCGCGCCGGCCCCGGGGCTCTGCCGAATGATCCCACATGGCAGAGCCAGCTCGGCTCTGCCGGATCAATCTGCCAGATGTATCTGGGGCGGCTGTTTCGTTCTCGAGAGCACTGGAAGCTGGTCCCGGATGCTGGTCACAGCGTGTTGATTGGCGGGTACGATTCCCGCTCGCTCCTCAGTTCCATCGGGGAATCCATTCGCAGTCTCGTTCGCGGCAAGCCTTATCGGCTCGGGAGTGCATCCTCGGTCGCGGCCCGCACTTCCGATGGGCAGACGATCATTGCCTATGTGCCGAATGGTGCCGCGGCGACAATCACGATTGCCATGAGTGCAGTCGTCGACCCAACCTCACAAGCAAAAAGTTGGTGGTTCAATCCGCGTGATGGATCGAGCAGACTGATCGGCGACTTTGCCACTCACGGCACGCGGCAATTCACTCCGCCGGACCGGGACGATTGGGTGTTGGTCATCGACAGCCTGTCTGCCAATCTGCCAGCCCCGGGAAGCACGAATCTGTAACTTCAGCATGCGTCCTGAGAACGTAACTCGCCGATTCCCGCTCAACAAATTAACCGCTCCCGCAGCCTCATTGGCGGTCGAGCCATCGAGTGTGAGAGTGGAAACAAACGGCGCCGAAGCATCTCCCTTGACGATTCGAAACCTGTGCGCCCTTGGTGCGGTCGCGATCATTTTGGCGCTGCCCATGATTCTCTATGGCCCGATGCTTCAGGGGCACGACACCTTCGAGCATCTCAATTACTCGCGACATTTCAGCCAGCAATTCTGGGCGGGCGAATGGTATCCGCGCTGGCTGATCGATATGAATCATGGGCTGGGAAGCCCAAGCTTGTTCGTCTATCCGCCTTTTCCCAGCTACGTGTATTCGTTCTTGCAGCCGCTTGGAAGAGTCGCGCATTTCGACCCGTTCCGCATGGGAGAATTCGTCGCGTTGTTCGGTTCGGGCCTGACTGCATTCTTGTGGCTTTCCACCATGGCGGGCGAATGGATGGCGCTGGCTGGCGCCGCCCTTTACATGCTGATGCCCTATCACCTGGCGGCAGACTTTTATCAGAGAACTGCGTTGTCGGAATGCTGGGCCCTGGTCTGGATGCCGCTGGTCCTTTATTTCTCGGCGACCAGCAAGCGAAAGCCGTGGAATGTTGCCGGTCTGGCTGTGGCTTACGCGCTCCTGATACTCAGCCATCTGGTGAGCGCGGCCATCTTTTCTTTGATTCCCCTGGCGTGGGCAGTGATGTTTTCCGAGCGAGGCAAACGATTTGGTTCGATAGCCCGAGTCGCGGCCGGCATGCTGTTGGGAACGGGATTGTCGTGCTTCTACCTCATCCCCGCTCTTGCTCACGCCCGCTACTTCCCGGTCTCGAGGATGCCGCTGTGGTCGACGTTGGGGAATAACCTGCTGACTCTGGGAAAGCTGCTTCACGGCTCGGATGCCTACGTACGCGGCATCACTTTTATGTTGGCCGAAATGCTGGCGCTCTGCGTCGTGTGCGGCGCCGTAGTCTTGCTGCGAGGCAATCAGGACTCCAGAAGAAAGGTGATCTTTTGGTTGGCAGTTTGCGTCGTGCCGGTTTTCTTGATGTCTGGCCCGAGCTTTCGGGTATGGAAGACTTGCAGCTTACTGCTGGCGGCAGTGCAGTATCCGTGGCGGCTGAACATGGTTTTGTGCCTGGCCGGTGCCGCCATGATAACGCTGTTCTTCAAAGAAATAACCTGCCTGCCGCGAAAGGTGCAGGCGCTTCTCCTGCTGCTCGTGAGTCTGATCATGCTCCCCTGGGTATTTGCTTACGGGAATGTTTGGACCCGCTACTGGACGGACAAAGCCCAGGAGGCGGCAATCGTCAACGAGGACGATGGCTGGTTTCCGGCGTGGACGCCGCAAGGCACTGATCAACAGAGCGCCCTGGAGGCGAGCCGGGGTCCACGGGCAAGATTCCTGGCCGGAACGGGCACAGTCGACGTCCTGCGCTGGCAACCAAGGCACATCGAGTTCCAGGCCCAAAGCTCCACTGGTGGAAATGTGATGATCAATCAGTTCTACTATCCAGCCTGGCGGGCTGCGCTCATCGACCCATATCACGCACTAGCAACCAAAGCCGCAATGCCCGAAGGTCTCTTGGAACTGGATATTCCAGCCGGACTTCACACCGTCCGGCTTGACATTCCCACCGGACTCGCCGAGCGGCTGGGCGCCTGGGTTAGCCTCTTATGCGGGTTGCTGAGCGCGGCACTAGTTTGTAAACCATTCGGCAGTCAAAATCGGTAGTCGGGTTCTTCGGAAAAATCATGTCCAGCCAGTCTGTGTCGCCGGCTCCAACCGGGGAAGCAAAGATCAGGAAACCTTCGAGCGAAGCCGTGCACGGCCACGTCTATTTTCGCGCTGCACTGCTTCTCGGTTTCATTCTGTCGCTATCGATCGGAGCGCGTATCTGGTGGGTGAAGTATAAGGTGACGGAGATCGAAGGGGAAGGCGCCAACTATGCGCGCATGGCGGAAAACATCTCTTTAGGAAAGGGATGGCTCGGAATGCAGGGCCATTTGCAACTGTTCTATCCGCCGCTGTTTCCTTTGCTCGTCGCGAAAACCTATCCCCTGGTGCACGATGCCGAGATCGCCGGCCGACTGGTTTCGATCCTGTTCGGAAGCCTTCTGATCTTTCCCATCTTTTTTCTTGCCCGGGAACTTTATGGTGAGCGCGCGGGGTATCTCGCGGCACTGTGCGTAGCGCTGCACCCGGTTTTGGTCGGTATCTCGGCTGGCGTCTATTCCGAAAGCACATACCTGTTCTTCCTGTTCCTGGCGTTCTACCTGGGCATTCGCGCCGCCAGAAAGCAGGATTTCAAATGGGCCATCGCCAGCGGCACCTCAGTGGGCTTGGCCTATCTGGCTCGGTCGGAAGCGCTGCTGGCAGCTTGTTTTTTGGCCGGGTTGGTTCTCGTGCTCGGATACAAGAATAGGTTCAAGGCCATTCTAGTAGCCGCCTGCCTGGTAGCCGCCTGCGGAGTTCTGGCCGCGCCCTATGTATGGTTTCTCAAAAGCGAAACCGGACAGTTTCGCCTTGAGGCCAAGAGTTCCGACAACTTTACGTATGGCAAGATGCGCCTGGCGGGTGTTCCCTGGGAGCAGGCATTCCGGCAAATCGACGACAATCTGCAGCCCGTCGGCCTCGCCATGCGCACGGATCTGGACGTTCTGAAAACGACAAGGTTCAGCCTGCCGGTCACCCTGCGCTTCGTCAAGCTTGCGGCGCACGACAACGGCCGCTATCTGGTGCATGACCTGCTGGAAGAAACTGCTTCCGGCGGGTTTGTTTTAGTCGGTCTGATAGCAATCGGCCTTTTCGCATCGCCATGGAACCTAAGCCGCGCTCTACAGGAGGCAGCAATTATCTTGTTTCTCATGCTGCTTTTCCTGCCTTTGTTGACCTTGGTCACTTATTGGAATACCCGCTACGTTCTGGCGTTCTTGTTGATTGCAATAATCTGGGCCGCGAATGGAGCCGTCGCGCTTTCCGAATGGTGCGGAGAGACCCTCGTTAGAATCAGGACCGGCCGGCCACTGAAAGAGTTCGGACAGATTTTCGTGGCAACCTTTGCCGTGCTGGCAATGCTTCTGGTCGCCTGGTCGGGAATAAGTCATGTGGAGAATCTGCGCAGCGGCGATCCGGCGCTCAAGGCGGCCGGACTGTATATCAAGGAATGGCTGGCTTCGGGGGAAGTGGTGATGGATACAGATAACCTGATTGCCTATTACTCGGGCGGAGCCTATCGGCCAGTTCCGTATGCCAGCGAAAGCACAGCTTTACGATACATAGACGCGGAGAAAGTGAGAGTTCTCGTGATTCGCGAACAAAACGCAGAGACCAGCAATCCTTACTACGCAGGCTGGATCAGCAAAGGCATTCCGGATCCTGCATTCAGCTTGGTGGGGAGCATACCCAGTCAGGAATACGGCCGAATACTCATATACCGGCGGCGTTAAGCTGTCGGTGGATTACCGCTGGGGTCCAGCCCATAGAAAATGCCTACATCCGTAAAACCAGAGTCTGACGTTCTTGCCGGGGGTCGGAAAAAACTCGGAACGGAACCTGTTGTTCCGGGCTGGCCCGCGGCGGTTCTTGCCGTCACCTTGTGCATCCTTGCTTTTCTGGCATCTCCTCATTTTGTCGAGAAGTTTTTTTTGCTCAATCGCCGGCACGGGAACATGCGGCCGCTGGTTTATGGGTTTCAAGCGTTATTGGGAGCATTGGCCCTGGCGATTGTTTTCAAAGCAAAGCGGGTAAATTCCTGGTCCCACAAAACCTTTCCGACAAAAAAGGATCTTGCGGCCGCGGCTGCCATGGTTTTTGTCTCGCTGGGCCTCAGTGTGCTCGCTGCCGAGGGATTGGCCCGCCTGCTTCATGTCCCCTTCCGCGTGAAGTACGCACCCTCCGAGACCGCGCTGGCGAGATTTGACCCCGAACTAGGTTGGTCTTACATCCCCAATCAATCGGTGACTCAAGAATTCGGTACAGATCACCGAAAAGTGCCTATGTACTTTGATGACCTAGGCTGCAGGGTGCGAAGGCCGGGTGATCGAGCCGACAGGTCAGCGCCCAGTGCACTATTTATCGGCGGTTCCTACCCGTTTGGCCACGGAGTGACGTATGACGAGTCATTTGTAGGTCGACTGGCCTCAATGAAGGATTTCCCTTTGCAAGTTGTCAATCTTGGGGTTCAGGCTTACGGAACTGACCAATCGCTGTTACTTCTTAAACGCCAGTTCGGGAAGTTCAACACTAAGTTAGTTGTTTACACCTTTACTTCGGGAGAGGTCACGCGCAACGAGATTTATGATCGAAGAGTCCAACAACCATATGGCTTATTTGTTGGGACCAAGCCGACCTTCGCCTTAAGACCCGATGGCTCTGTGTATCTTGCGAGGCCCGCCGTGGACTTCAAACATTATTCATACTGGCATTTGTGGGCCATGTACCAGATGTTTGAGCTGAAGTATGGGCCAAAGCCAGACATACGCCTGACACGAGCTTTAATCAAGGCGATGAAAGATTTTTCCGAATCTCACGGGGCCAAGTTCGTTGTGCTCGACTGGTATGACGATCAGGGATTTCCTTGGGGCCTCAATGTCGATGTGATCCGAGTGACCTCCAATGCCCCGCCTGGCTTCGATGATTGGACTATCCCGGGAGAGGCACACCCTAATGCGCGCGCGCATTTGTATGTTGCGGAGCTTCTCGACAAGGAATTGAAAGGCCTTACCAGCCAACTTGTAAAAACTGGCGCAGCGGCATCAGGGCTAGAACGTAAAAAAGCGATTAAGCAATAGACCGCACGACAAATCTGGCATTACGACGAAAGGAGAAAGCGATCATGGAATTCTTGAAAACCCTATGGGGCTACTTGAAGCACCGCAAAAAATTCTGGCTGTTGCCTATCATTGTGATTATGTTGCTTTTCAGTGTCCTCCTGGTGGTAGGTGGCTCCAGCCTCGCACCGTTCATTTACACCTTGTTTTGAGCTAGATATGGATTCCTCGCATGGAGAAGGACGGAATGAAAACACTTGGTGACGGCGCGCCTATCGTGGAGCATACAACGGCAGGCGAAACGCACTTTCGCAGACGCCAGAACATCCTGATAGATATTGTTGCCCTGCTAGGTGCGGTTTTGCTGTGTTGCATTGCCATGGAGTTGACGTTGCGGGTGGTCTTCGCTCGCAGCCTGGACTTCTCGATGGAGATGTGGAAGTACGCCGTGGCATTGAAGCAGCCAGTGGCCAACCCCCGTCTCAGCTTTGTGCACATCCCGAACCGGTCAGCTTTTCTGATGGGTGTACCGGTTTCCATTAATTCTCAAGGCCTTCGCGATGGCGAGTACCCGCAAGTAAAGCCTCCGCATGTCTACCGCATCTTGATGTTAGGAGATTCTACGACGTTTGGCTGGGGCGTGCGGGAGGAAGATACTTCGGCGAAGTTCTTAGAGCGAAAACTGAATGCACATCTGCCTTCTCAATATGACAAGGCAGAGGTGATCAATGCCGGCGTCGGGAATTACGATACGGTCCAGGAGGTAACTTACTACGAAACCCGGGGCCGAAACTTTCATCCGGATCTGGTCATATTGATGTTCTTCATTAACGATCCCGAGCCTGTACCGGTTGAGAAAAAAGGTTTCTTGATGGACAACTCCTACCTTCTTGCGTTCTCCATTAATCGCTTCGACGAAATCTTGAGATTCATGGGGCTACGACCTGACTGGAGGCAGTATTACAAGTCGCTATACAACGACCATAGGCCCGGATTTCAAGCCTGCAAGCAAGCTCTTGGAGATTTTGCCACGTCGACCCGGAACGACGGGGCAAGCGCGCTTGTGGCGATTTTGCCCGAGTTGCATCGGATCAACGGTGACAGCTATCCCTTCAAGGCGGAACATCAGAAGATCAAAGATATTTTAGCGGTTGAGCATGTGCCGGTAGTGGAGCTCATAGACGGGCTGAAGGACCACGGTCCAGAAGAGGAACTGTGGGTCACTCCAAAGGACAGCCATCCGGATGCTAAGGCTAATGACTTGATTTCCGATCAGTTGGAAAAATGGATTTTAGCGAATCTAAAGAGCTCAAACTCCAAGGGAAATGGAACCTAGCCTGTCGTGGGGCTCGAGCCCATGCGAACGCTCCGCCGGGATTGTCCGATTGGATCATCCCTGATGATAGCCATCCTGACGTCCGAGGCCATGTTTACATTCCCGAGCGCATCGCCACGGAACCGGGGGAATCGGCAATCAACAATCCCTTAGCTGTGCGCCCCTGTAATTATCGTGGAAGGCCGCAAAGAGTCGAAGAGTAAGCTGACCTTTTGGCTTGTCGGGTTGCGTAATCCTACTTTTCTGATGTCGGATTTGAGTTCTCCAGTGATCGAAACTCG
>Ga0335073_10000508_pt1 | contig 49833 bp, 38 predicted proteins | sample Lox_Sample_22_FD_207093 | JGI IMG/M metagenome (GOLD analysis project Ga0335073, IMG submission 207093) | Soil microbial communities from Loxahatchee National Wildlife Refuge, Florida, United States - Lox_Sample_2.2 | ecosystem: Environmental > Terrestrial > Soil > Wetlands | place: USA... | reverse complement strand
TTCTGGGCAAACTCAAGTCCGCCGCGGAAGATTTCCTCGGTGAAAAAGTTCAAAAAGCCGTCATCACCGTTCCGGCCTACTTTAACGATGCGCAGCGCCAGGCCACCAAGCAGGCCGGCGAAATTGCGGGCCTCGAAGTCGTCCGCATCATCAACGAGCCCACGGCAGCCGCCCTTGCCTACGGCTTGGAAAAGAAGAGTGACGAAACCATCGCCGTGTACGACCTCGGCGGCGGCACGTTCGACATCTCCGTTCTCGAAGTCGGCAGCGGCGTCGTCGAAGTGAAGTCCACCAATGGCGATACCCACCTCGGCGGCGACGACATTGACCAGCGCATCGTGGATTGGCTGATCGACGAGTTCAAGAAAGAAAACTCCATCGACCTCGGCAAAGACCGCATGGCTCTCCAGCGCCTCAAGGAAGCCGCGGAAAAAGCCAAGATCGAGCTCTCGCAGATGATGGAGACCGAAATCAACCTGCCCTTCATCACCGCAGGTCCGAGCGGCCCCATCCACATGCAGCAGAAGCTCACGCGCACGCGCCTCGAGCAGCTCATGAACGATTTGCTCGATCGCTCCATGAAGCCCGTCAAGCAGGCCCTCGAGGACGCCAAACTTTCGCCCAACGACATTCAGGAAGTCGTGTTGGTCGGCGGCTCTACGCGTATCCCCAAGGTCCAATCGCTGGTGCGCAACTTCTTCTCTGGCAAAGAGCCACACAAGGGCGTCAACCCCGACGAAGTTGTAGCGGTCGGCGCGGCCATTCAAGGTGCGGTGCTCGCGGGCGAAGTCAAGGACATATTGTTGCTCGACGTTACGCCGCTTTCTCTCGGCGTCGAGACCCTCGGCGGCGTGATGACCGTGCAGATTCCCCGCAACACCACGATTCCCACCCGCAAGGTCGAAACCTACTCGACTGCGGCGGACAATCAGCCCGGCGTGGAAATTCACATCCTCCAGGGCGAACGCAAATTTGCCAACGACAACCGTTCGCTCGGCAAATTTAAGCTGGACGGCATTCCGCCTGCCCCGCGCGGCACGCCAAAGATCGAAGTGACCTTCGACATCGACGCCAACGGAATCTTGAACGTCACGGCAAAAGACCAGGCCACCAACAAGGAGCAGAAGATCACCATTACCGCCTCCAGCGGCCTCACCAAAGAAGAAGCCGAAAAGATGCGCACGGAAGCGGAATCGCACTCCGAAGACGATCGCCGGCGCATGGAAGAAGTCGAAGCGCGCAACCGCCTCGACGGCATCCTGTACCAGTCCGAGAAGATGATCCGCGAAAACCGCGAAAAAATCGGTGAAGCGGACGTCAAAGGCGCCGAGGACGCCATCGAGGAAGCCAAAAAAGCCATCGCCGAAGGCGGCGTTGCTCGCTTGCGTTCCGCTACCGAGAACCTCGAGAAGTCGCTGCACAAGATCGCCGAGGTTCTCTACAAGGCCAACCAGGGCCAGCCCGGCGCCGAACAAGCCGCGGGCGCCAGCGCCGGAGCCGGTGCGACCGGTGGTCCTTCGAGCGGCAGCGCCGCCGAGAGCAAGAAACCCGGCGACGTCATCGACGCCGAATACGTCGACGTCGACGACGCCAAGCGCCCCAACTAACGTGGCGCTCTCACTGCAGTCTCGCCGTGTAGGGGCGCGCTCGCTTGGCCTGAGCTTCGAAGGCGGTGCGTCCCTTCTGGCGGCAACATCACGCCAGCCTGCAGCATACGGCGCTGCAACACACAGCAGGGTAATACCCGCAAAGCAATCAACGGGACAAGCTCTCCGTACCCCCCTCCCCCCTCTTTTTTGCAAGAATATCAAAACAAAGGAGTTAAGGGGTGGGGGTCGCGGAAGAATATCATTCTAAAGGCTTTAGGATCGGCCGCTTCGACTTTTAACCTCTTCTCATGGCTTCAACCACCAAAACCGACTACTACGATCTCCTCGGCGTTCCGCGCAAAGCTTCCGCCAAGGACATTCGCACCGCTTTCCGCAAACTCGCACGCAAATACCATCCCGATCTGAATCCCGGCGACAAGTCCGCCGAAGAAAAATTCAAACAACTGCAAGAAGCCTACGACGTTCTCTCCGACACCAAGAAGCGCCAGATGTACGACCAGTACGGCTTCTACAGCGAGAACCTTCCGCCCGGCGGTCCCGGCAGTGGTGGATCCGGACATCCCGAAGACGCGAGCAACGTCAATTTCGATTTCGGCGGCTTTGACTTCGGCGGCGGCGGCGCTGGCGCGGGTCAGCAGGGCGGCTCCAGCTTTCGCGATCTCTTCAGTCAATTTTTTCGTGGCGGGCGCAGCGGCGCAGCGGAAGTCGAAGAAGAAGCCGGCAACGATCTCGAATACCAAATCGAAATCGACTTTTGGGATGCCGTTCGTGGCGCCGTAAAAAAACTCACCATCACGCGCCTCGATTCCTGCGACACTTGCCACGGCACTGGCGCTATCGGCTCCGCGCAAACTTGCCCGACCTGCAACGGCTCCGGCACCATCCAGCAGAATGCCGGCAAGATGAAATTCAATGTGCCGTGCACCCGCTGCGGCGGCACCGGCAAAGTTCGCAAAGCCTGCCCCACCTGCGGCGGCGAAGGACGCCTCCGCAAATCCGAAACGATCGATGTGCGCATTCCCGCGGGTGTCGCCAACGGCTCGCGGGTTCGCATTCCCGGCAAAGGCAATGCCGGCACCATGGGCGCGCCCGCTGGCGATCTTTATCTTCACGTCGAAGTGAAACCGCACGCCTTCTTCGAACGCAAAGGCAACGACCTCTACACCAAAGTTCCCGTCACTGTCGCCGAAGCCACACTCGGCGCCAAAGTCGAAGTTCCCACCATCGACGGCCGTTCGCTCGTCCGCATTCCGCCCGGCACCAACAGCGGCAAAACACTGCGCCTCAAGGAAAAGGGCGTGCCCAGCGCACGCAACGGTTCGCGCGGCGATCAATACGTAGAAATTCAGGTCGTCGTGCCACAGCCAACCGACGAACGCGTCCGCAACCTGATGAAAGAATTGGAAACCGTAGCGCCCGAAGATCCCAGAAAGGACCTGTTCACCAAGGCCGGAGTGTAATTTGTAGGGGCACGGCATGCCGTGCCCGTCTTGACGTTCGTTGCCTTGTAGTGGCGCAGCTTGCTGCGTCTGTGTACCAAGTGTAGGGGCGCGCTTTAGCGCGTCCCACGGTTGAGGAAACACCACGATGCCACCGCGAGCCAGAAAGCGCGCCAAAGCCGGCTACATGATTTCCGCCGTGGCCGAGCTTTACAAATTGCACCCGCAGACGCTCCGTCTGTACGAACGCGTTGGCCTCCTCAAACCTTCACGCTCACAAGGCAACACGCGCCTGTACACCGACTCCGACCTCGAACGCCTCGACGTCATTCTCACGCTCGCGCGCGACATGGGCGTCAACCTCGCCGGCATCGAAATCATTCTCAACATGCGCGAAAAAATGGTCGAGATGGAAAAGCAAATGACCGAATTCGCCAGCGCCGTCCAGCAAGAACTTTCCCGCGTCATCTCCTCCCGCGAACGCGACCAGGAGCCCTCGCGCCACGCCATCGTCCTGCACACTCCCCGCCGCCGCCCGTGATCATGCAATTCCAAGTGGCATAGACTTCAGTCTGTGCCGCCGTCAACCTTGGCGCGCATGGTCCGCTCGGCACTGAAGGCTATCCACACTTTTCCCACGGCCGCACCTTGCCGCCCGCGCTTCCGAAACGTATCCTCTCTCCATGCCTCTCGAGAATTGCCCACTCTGCCGCGGCACCGGCTGGAAACTCGTCGCCCGTCCCGACAACGCCGGCAAAGCCGCCACGCCCTGCGATTGCGGCATGGAAGAGCGCTCCGAACGCGTCATCGAACGCGCCCGCATTCCCAAACGCTACGAACACTGCGACTTCGAAAGCTACAGCACCGACGTCGGCGCCACGCCGCAACAAATCAGTTCGCTCAAAAACGCGAAACTCCTCGCGCAAGGTTTCGTCCGCGATTATCCCGGCGCCGCCGAAAAAGGTCTGCTGCTTATGGGCCCGAGCGGCGTCGGCAAAACTCATCTCGCCGTAGCCGCGCTTCGCGAACTGATCCGCCGCGGTCACGCCGGGCTCTTCTGCGACTATCGCGAACTCCTCAAGGAAATTCAGGCCAGTTACAATCCCGCCAGCGAATCCACCGAAATGGCCATTCTCGAGCCGATTCGCACCGTCGAAATTCTCGTCCTCGACGACCTCGGCGCCAGCAAACCTTCCGATTGGGTCCGCGACATCGTCGGCATCGTCCTCAACGCGCGCTACAACGAGCGCCGCACCACCATCATCACCACCAACTACACCGACAACCCCGCGGCCGAAGGCGAAGCCGTGCGCGATCCGCGCGGCAAGCTAGTTATGCCCGTGCGCGAAGACGCCCTCGAACAGCGCATCGGCAGCCGGATGCGCTCCCGCCTCTTCGAAATGTGCCGCACCGTCGAAATCACCTCGCACGACTTCCGCCGCGCCAGCACCCAAGCCGGCCGCGCCCGCGCATAAGGCCCGGAACGATTCTCCTGCCTCGATAAAACGTTTCGGCGCCTTCTCGCATCCATACTGTCAACGTCCAGCGGTCAACGGCGTCACCCCCGCTCGAAACCAGTTTCGTTGACACCGGTGCAATGCGGCGAGTATGCTTTCAAGGTTGCAGCGCGCCTCGAAAACGCCCGCAGCATTGTCCCGAATGACCGCCTGGCGGTTAACCTCCTTGCAGTAACTCCGTTTCGGAATTTGCAAGGAACCTTATCGACTGTTTGCATTGCCTCGGCTCAGCCGGGGCTGGACAAAAGAGAAGCACTCTACCGGAGGCCAACAACCATGTTTCCTGACGACAACCTTTCCGCTACCGCCGCAGCTCCCGCAGCAGATTCTGGTTCAAGTTCCCACAGCAGCTCAGAAGAGGCCAACTCCGCTCCTCCCAGTGCGCCGGAATCCGCGTCGCACGAAGGGGACGCACCCGTTGCCGCCGCGGTCGAGTCCGCATCGGCGGCTCAGTCGAAAGCGCCCGCTCCCGCTGCGCAGCCGCACGCGGAAACTGCCTCCGCTCCAGCTGACCCCGAAGCCGTCGCCGCTGCCGAAGAAGCGGCCGGCTCGGAGGAAATGTCCAAGCTGATGGAGCAGTACGACGAGCAGCACGAAGCTGCCTCGCAAAACGAAATTATCGAAGTACGGGTGGTCGCCTACAGCGAGCACGGCGTGTTGGTCGACCTCGGTGGAAAAACCGAAGGCCTCGTTCCGGCGGTCGAATTCTCCGAAACCGATATTCCGCGCCCCGAGCCCAACGCCGTCATCGAAGTCCAGCGCACCGGTGAGCACAAAGACGGCTTCACGATTCTCTCGTACCAAAAAGTTCTGCGCCGCCGCACTTGGGAAAAGATCGAAGCCGCCTACAAGAACAAGGAAACGATCACCGGCAAAGTCGTCGACCGGATCAAGGGCGGCCTGGTCGTGGACATCGGCGTTCGCGCGTTTCTCCCCGGCTCGCAGTACGACCTGCGGCCCGCACCGAATCTCGACGACCTGATGAATCAGGAGATTCAGGTCCGCGTCACCAAGTTGAATCGGCGCCGCGGCAACGTCGTTGTGAGCCGTCGCGCGATTCTCGAGGAAGAGCTGCACGCCAAGCGCGCCCAGTTGATGGAAACGCTCAGCGAAGGTCAAGTCGTTCACGGCCACGTCAAGAACGTCACCGAATACGGTGCCTTCGTCGATCTCGGCGGCATTGACGGCTTGCTCCACCTCACCGACCTGAGCTGGGGCCGCGTCAAGCACCCTTCCGATGTCGTCAAGCCCGAGCAGGAACTCGACGTCATCATTCTGAAATTTGACAAGGACAAGCAGCGCGTTTCGCTCGGACTCAAGCAGCTCATGCCGGATCCGTGGGTCAATGCCGCGGAAAAATATCCCGCGGGCGGCAAAGTGCGCGGCAAAATTGTCGGCGTCGTGGATTACGGCGTCTTCGTCGAACTCGAGCAAGGTATCGAGGGCCTGGTACACGTGACCGAACTGAGCTGGTCCAAAAAAGTTCAGCATCCGTCGAAGCTGTTCAAAGTCGGCGAGGAAGTAGACGTGGTGGTTCTCGACATTAAGCCCAGTGACCGCCGCGTCTCGCTCGGCATCAAGCAGGCGCTTCCGGATCCCTGGCTGGTTATCGCGGAAAAATATCCCGTCGGCACCATCGTCACCGGTAAAGTCCGCAACATCGCCGAATTCGGCGCGTTCGTCGAAATCGAGGAAGGCTTTGACGGTCTCGTGCACGTCGGCGACGTGAGCTGGACCGAGCGCATCAAGAATCCCCACGAAGTTTTCAAGAAGGGGGAGCCGGTCACCGCGAAAGTTCTCAAGATCGATCCCGACAATCGCCGCGTATCTCTGGGCATCAAGCAGGTCAACGACATTTGGGGCGACTGGTTCAAGCAGCACCGCGTCGGCCAGATCGTCAAAGGCAAGGTTTCCCGCATCGCGACCTTCGGCGCGTTCGTCGAGCTGGGCGAAAACATCGAGGCCCTTTGCCACAACACCGAAATCGAAGACCGCCGCCGGCGCGATGAGGGCCCGTCCAGCTTCCGTCCGACGACCGGCCCGCTGAAGAGCGCCGGTCCGCTCGAACCGGGCAAGGAATACGATTTCAAGATCATCAAGATCAGCCCGGAGACGCGGCGCATTGGCCTCAGCTATCGCGCCGCCGCCAAACAAATCGAGCGCAAGGAAATCGAGCAGTATCGCTCCACGTCCAAATCGTCTTCGACCGCGACGATCGGTGACGCGCTCAAATCCAAGCTCTCAGCCCGCTAGCACCGTTCCCAAACCGGGGACGCTGTGCGTTTGCGCAATCAGAAAAGCGGCACACGCAAGAGTGCCTGTGTTAGTGATCGCTGCTTTTCCCGGCGCTTTCGGCCGCCCCGCTTGACAACGGGCTTACCATTGCGTTCTAGTTATCGCCTTTCAGGGGTCAGGCAGCACATCCGCGCTCGTCCCAGCGAGCCGGGCGGGTTCAGCAGTACAATATTCGTTTACCGGCGGGTCAAATTGATGATAGTAAGTGGGGCAACCGGGCCGCACCAGCCCCTCTAAATCGTTTTGCACCTGCAATTTGCGGCGGCTATACTAGTGCACCCGCACCGAGGCATACGCACGATGACCAAGCAATTGACGCTCACGAAAGCCGACCTGATCGAAGAAGTCCTGCGCATTACCGAACTCCCCCGCAAGGAGTCCGAGACGGTCGTCGAGACCATTTTCGACAGCATCATCGAGTCGCTGCAAAAGGGCGAAAAAATTGAGATTCGCGGCTTCGGCAGCTTCCGGACGCGCCAGCGCCGCGGTCGCGTGGGGCGCAATCCCAAGACCGGTGAGAAGGTCGAAGTGCCGCCCAAAAATATTCCGTTCTTCAAGCCCAGCAAGGAACTCAAGGACTTCGTCAACAACTCCGCCGACGAAACGGCTGCGTCGGCCAACGCGGATGGCAAACACTCGTAGGTTGGGCCGACATTTCTTTTTGTGAGTTATCCTTTCGAGGATGACCGCGCGGGTCGTTTTTAGCGCCTCCCTGTTTGATGTCCAAGCCAAATATTCTTTGAGGCTGGTTTACGTCCAACATCCAAGGTCCCCCGCGTTTTTGTCCTCCGCGACTCATCCCGCGATCTGCGCTATTCTGTTCCGCCAATCTCATTCGCGAGGAACTTGTGGACTATCTCTGGACTCCGTGGCGCTACACGTACATGGCGCAAGTCACTTCCGGCAAACAGCCCGACTGCATTTTCTGCGACGCCCTGGCGCGCAGCGACGACGAAAACACGCTGATCGTCTACCGCGGCCAGAAAGTTTTCGTCATTCTCAATCGCTATCCCTATACCACGGCGCACGCCATGATCGTTCCGAACGCCCACATCGCCGAGCTCCATCTCGCTGCTCCGGATGCTATCGAGGAGATGATGCAACTCGCGCAGCGTCTCGAAGGCATTTACAAAACCAAATACCGCCCTGATGGAATGAACCTGGGCATGAATCTCGGCAAAGCTGCCGGCGCCGGTGTCGCCGGACATATCCATCTCCACGTCTTGCCGCGCTGGTTCGGCGATTCGAACTTCATGTCCGTCGTCGGCGAAACGCGCCTCCACCCCGAGGAGCTCTCCACCACCTTCCAAACTCTCTCCGCCGCGCTCAAACAACCGGCAACCTCGTCCTAGAGTGATGTCATTCTGAGCGAAGCGAAGAATCCGGGCGAGCTTGCTGCGGCACGCGGCGGACCGTAAGCTATCCGCTGTTCCGCTCCTGCGCTAAACTATTCCTCGCCCATGAATCTCGCGCTCACGGAAGAACAATCCCTACTCCAAAAAACGGTTCGCGACTTCGCCGAATCGGAAGTTCGTCCGCTTGCCAAGGAACATGACGAAACCGGCCACTTCCCGCGGGTGCTCTTCGCCAAGGCCGCAGAACTCGGCCTCACCGGGATTGCGTTTCCCGAATCCGAAGGCGGCGCGGGCTTTGACCACATCGCTTACACCATCGTTATCGAAGAGATTTCCCGCCGCTGCGCCTCCACTGGCGTGATTCTTTCCGTGCAAAATTCGCTGTACTGCGATCCCATCCATCGCTTCGGCACGCCCGAACAAAAGAAGAAATTCCTCGAACCATTCGCGCGCGGCGAAAAAATCGGGTGCTACGCGCTTACGGAACCGCAAGCTGGCTCCAACGCTGCCGCGTTGCAGACCAAAGCTGTCCTCCGCGGCGACAAATATGTGCTGAACGGCACGAAAGCCTGGATCACCAACGGCGGCGCTGCCGATGCCGCCATCGTTTACGTGAATATGCATCCCGAAAAAGGCGAGCGGGGCATCACTGCGCTGGTCGTGGAAAAGGGCACACCTGGCTTCAAGGTCGGCAAAGAAGAAAAGAAGCTTGGCATCAGCGCCACGGCGTGTAGCGAATTAGTCTTCACCGATTGCGAAGTGCCCGCCGCCAATCGCATTGGCGCGGAAGGCGAAGGCTACAAAGTCGCGCTTTCCACGCTGGACGGCGGCCGCATCGGCATCGGCGCGCAAGCGGTGGGTATCGCGCAAGGCGCCTTCGAAGCCGCGGCGAAATACGCGCAGGAACGGCTGGCTTTTGGCCATCCCATTTCGCAATTTCAGGCGATTCAATTCATGCTCGCGGATATGGCCACCGACCTCGACGCCGCGCGTCTACTGGTGCGCAAAGCCGCCTGGAAGCAGGACACCGGCGCGCGCTTCAGCATGGACGCCGCCATCGCCAAGCTGTTCGCCAGCGAAATGGCCACCCGAGTCACCCACAAAGCCATTCAAATCCACGGCGGCAACGGCTACTCCCGCGAATATCCCGTCGAGCGGAATTACCGCGACGCGCGCATCACCGAAATCTACGAAGGCACCTCCGAAATCCAGCGGCTGGTCATCTCCTCCTGGCTGCTGCGTGCTTAAACGCTGTCCCAGCGCGAGCCATCTCGAGCGAAGCAAAGAAATCTCGTGCGGCTTTATTTTGGTCTGTTTGCTCTTGCTTTTCATCATCGGCGCTAGTCCGGCCTCGCCTCAATCCCGCTCAGTCGAAGGGATCTATCGAAACTTCGCACTAGGCTATTCCATTCGAGTTCCACAAGGATTGACAGGCGAAACGGGCGATCAGGCCGGCCCCGAACGAGGCGTCACGATCTCGCTGCGGTCGGGGGGTAAGCTCAAGGCGTTCGGCGAGCCAAACAGCTTCGAATGGAAGACTCCGGAAGAAGGCGTGAAATACTGGCTCAACCACGTTGACTGCAAATCCAGCAATCCAACAGTGAACGCCACTCGTCTAGGGAATATTTCTGCCGCACAGGTCACCGTCTAGTGCGGAGACCGCGTGTTGGAAGCGATTTTGGCGTTTCGACCTCCCAACGATCCGATCTACTGGCTTCAACTCGATACCGCGCGTGCGCACAAAGGAGAAGACGAAGCAGTACTGCAAGAGGTTGGGGCTAGCTTCAACCTGATTGCGTGGAAATGATGGCAACCTCATTCTTGCCTGCCTTGAAAGCGGCTGCTAGACTGAATCTCGCACAGGTGCGGGAGCGACAATGGCGAGAAAAAGCAAACTCACCGACCAACAAATCGCTGAAGAACTAACTGCCTTGGCTATGGAACAGCTGAAAGATCTACCACCGTCCGAGCGCGAAGCTCGGATCGCCGAATTTGGCCGCCGGGTCTCTAACGCCCGCGCTTCCCGATCAGCTCGCGCCACTTCTTCCGGAACTTCTCGTACTCGGCCGACCCGGGCTCGTGCCCGAGTGCGGTAACTGCCCACAAGAAACTCTCCTCATCGCAATTCCGTATCGCTTTCAACATAAACTGCTTCAAATCCGCTTCTTATTGCTCGGCGGTCTTGCCTTTTCGCTCCGCGCGCATCACTTCGCGGATCTCTTTTTCGTCGGACATCGCGCACCGCTCCCGCGGAGCGGAAGTCTATCAGACAACAAATAACTCAGCCAGTTATCACAACCCGTCGGGGCGGGCCCGTGCGGACAACCACCCCCTTCCTGTGCTACTTTTCGCTGGGCAATGAAACTCTACCGCACCGTTTCCGGGCTCCTGGTCGAATACGAACGGCAAACCTATGCGCTAGGCGACGCCGACCTTGATTCACTGCTGGCTCGCGACGATCTATATGGCCATTTGCTGCGCGTAATCGGTGGCTCGCCCGTTGTGGCGGAGGTTACAGGGGATGCGCCCCTCCTCGCTCCCATCTCCACCCAGGAAGTGTGGGCCGCTGGCGTAACCTACTTCCGCAGCCGCTCCGCTCGCATGGATGAATCGAAAGACGCCGGCGGCGGTACCTTCTACGACCGCGTCTACAGCGCCGAACGGCCCGAACTTTTCTTCAAATCCACTGCCAGCCGTGCCGTTGGCCACCTCGACAAAGTCGCCGTTCGCTCCGACGCCAAATGGTCCGTACCCGAACCCGAACTCACGCTGGTCTGCAGCGCCAAAGGCAAAATCACTGGCTACACCATCGGCAACGACATGTCTTCCCGCGACATCGAAGGCGAAAATCCGCTCTACCTTCCGCAAGCCAAGGTCTATCACCGCAGTTGCGCGCTCGGACCCGCCATCCTCGTCACAGAACAGCCGCTACGCCGCGACACTCGCATCACCCTGGAAATTCTTCGCGACAACGCTTCCGTCTTCTCGGGTGCCACCACGCTCGACCAGCTCAAACGCGACCCGCAAACCCTCGTCGATTACCTCTTCCGCGACAACGCCTTCCCCACCGGCGCCTTTCTCCTCACCGGCACCGGCATCGTCCCGCCCGACAACTTCACTCTTCACGCCCGCGATGAAATCCGCATCTCGATCGACCAAATCGATACTCTGATCAACTTCGTCGCCTGACCGGCCCTTTTACTTCACCGGCTCTATCGTCTCCACCTGCACACTCTTTTTCTCGGTGTCGAACTTTCCGCGCACGCGCACGTGCGCCGCCGGAAAATGCTTCACCGCGTCTGCATTCTCCACGATCCAAATCGTCTTCGTATCGTCCGCCACGAACACGGCGCGTTGCGGCTTCCACTCCGGGTGTCCTACCGCCGCGCCGCCTCTCCAGCATTTCTCGACACAATCCGGCTTGCCCTGCTTCGCGTGCTCCGCGCCGCAAGCCTCATCGCTGATCCAACCCGTCCGCGCTTCCCCCTTCCCCGTGTCGCCCTGCCAACCCCAGCCCAACGCGCCACTCGCACACGTCACCGCCAAAAGCGCTGTCATCACTACCGCTCGTCTGTCCATCTCCGCCTCGCAAGCCAAAATGAGATTGATTCTTACTGGTCCCCGATTCGCTTCCTTCTCCACTCCGCCGCTTTTTCAGGTTTGCCCCACTCCGAATACAGTTGGACCAGCCATTCGCGGCCGTGATCGACATAAAACCGGTCGGGGACGCCGATTCGATCCTGCCGCGCAAGCATCCCTTGATAGCCCTTGAGAAGCAGCGGCTCTGCCGCGCTATATTTTTTCTGTCCGGCCAGACTGGCCCCCAGCAAACTCTCGCCATAGAACCGGTCCCAGTCGTCCGGCTGTTTGCTGCGGTAGAACTCCACCGCTTCGCGCGCCAGGGGCTCGCTTTCGGAAAACTTGCGCTGCGAGACGTCCGCGAGTGCCAGATCCATCACGGAAGTGATCGTGTCTGCAGATTCCGCGCCAAAAGCGTGCCGCCGGCCCTGCAGAGCTTGCGTAGCGTACGTTTCCGCCAGGCTATACTTGCCTTCGTACAAATACATTTGTGACAGGGCCGCCACGGTGGCCAGCGTGAAAGAGTGTTCCGCACCTAACACCCGCCGCCCGGTCTCGATGGTCTTCAGGAACAGTGGCTCGGCGTCGGTATACTTCCCTTCCAGCTGCCAGACGACCGCCAGGTTGTGCTGGCACATTAGCGTGTCAGGGTGTTCGGGGCCGAGCACGCGGCGTTCGACCTCCAACGTGTTTTTGAGGAGAGCTTCTGTTCGCGCGTATTTGCCTTGCGCCTCGTAGACGTTGGCTAGATTCTCTAGGGTGGTAAGGGTGTTGCGATGCTCAGGGCCTAACGAACGGCGCCGCAATTCGAGCGCCTCGCTGTAGAGCGACTCGGCCTGCGCGAGCTTCCCTTCAGAGTAATAGGCGCTCGCCAAATCGTTCATGGAACTTATCGTTTCCGGGTGTTCGGGGCCCAAGACACGCCGCTGAATCTCCAGAGTCCGCGCGTCCAGTTCTTCGGCCTGCGGGTATTTGCCTTGTACATAGTACATCAGCGCCAAATTATGCATCGAATATAGCGTCTCGGGATGCTCGGGACCCAACGTCCGGCGCGTTATCTCCAAACTTTGGCTTTCCAGCGCTTCCGCTTCCGAGTATTTCGACTCCGCGTAGTAGACCACCGCCAAACTACTCATGGAATGAGCCGTGTCGGGGTGCTCGGGGCCCCGCACGCGACGCTGGATTTCCAAGGTCTGCGCATCGAGTTGCTCCGCCTGCGGGTACTTGCCTTGCATGTAGTAGACCAGCGCCAGACTGCCCATCGAGAGTAGTGTGTCGGGATGTTCGGGGCCGAGCACGCGACGGCGGATCTCCAGCGCTTCTTTTTGGAGTGCCTCAGCTTGCCCGTACTTGCCTTCCATGTAGTAAGCGTTTCCCAGGTTCGCCAGCGAATACAAGGTATCAGGGTGCTCGCGGCCGAGCACGCGCCTCTGCACCGGGAGGCTCTGACCAAACAGGGTCTCGGCCTCAGGATAATTGCCTTGAAGAAAAGCCGCACGCCCCACTCGGCTGATGGTTCTGAGTGTGTCTGGATTTTCGGCTCCGAACTGCTGGCGTCGCAGTTCCAACGCTCGTTCCAATTGCGTTCGCGCTTCCGGATATAAACCCAAGTCGAGGTACGTCTGCCCGATGGTTTCTCGAATGGCTGCTTCTACTTCGGGTTGGCGGCTGAACTTTCCCGAGATACGGGCGGCTGCGCGGTCCAGCGCCGTCCGCACCTTTAGGTCGGGATCCGGTTTCACCCTCAGCTTAGCCTGAGTGGACGAACTGGCCTGGGCCAACATGTCGTTCTGCAGAAAATCGTTCACGGCTTGGGCTACCGCCGCTTCTCGGCTAGCCCGGATGCTCTGCCAGATACTCACGCCCGCCGCGGCGATCAGCACCAAAGCAAAAGCGCCAGCGGTTGCTAACGCTCCGCGATGCCGCCAGGCGAATTTCCTGGTGCGGTAAGCGGCGGAAGGCGCCACCGCCAGCACGGCCTCATGCTTCAAGTACCGCCCAATATCCGCAGAGAAATCGGCAGCCGAACCATAGCGGCGCGACCGGTCCTTTTCCAAAGCCTTCAGCGCGATGGAGTCCAGATCGCCACCAATCTGTTTCACCAGCGCCAGCGGCTCGGTGTGCCGCCTCCGAGCGAGTTCTGAGGACGTAGCCTGGTCCTGCGTGCGCACCTTGGTGCTCGGTTTCGGCGGTTCTTCTTCGCGCAACCTGCGCATGTACTCGTCGAACGCGATCTTCCGCAGCTCGATAGGCGGCGCGCCCGCTAGCAACTCATAAAGGATGACCCCGAGCGAGTAAACATCCGTGCGGGTGTCCACGTCCTCGCCGGAAGACAGGGCCTGCTCCGGGCTCATATATTCGGGAGTCCCGACCAGCGTCCCTACGCGCGTGAACATCGTGTGCGCCGTCAGCTTCTGGCTTAACGCCTTGGCCACTCCAAAGTCGATGATCTTGGCCCTCGCCTGCCCATCCACTTCGGTTACCAGGATGTTCGAGGGCTTCAAATCCCGGTGGATAACCGCTTTCTGGTGGGCGTGCCGAACACCTTCGCAGACCTGCAGGAACAGCTCCAAGCGCTCTTTGATGGCCAGACGGTGATTGTCGCAATATTCGGTGATCGGCATGCCCGCGACGTACTCCATGACGAAGTAGGGCGCCCCCCGCGGCGTGGATCCGGCGTCCAAGACCCTGGCGATTGCAGGATGTTCCATCAGTGCGAGTGCCTGGCGTTCGGACTCGAAGCGCCCGATTACCTCCCGCGTACTCATCCCCGCCTTAACCAGCTTCAGGGCCACGCGCCGCCGGACCGGTTCTTTCTGCTCCGCTAGCCAGACTTCGCCCATCCCGCCTTCTCCGATCCTCTGCAGCAGGTGATAGTGGCCGATTACTGTTTCGCCGGTCTCAGGCGTGGATATATTGGGGGCTAGTTCGGTAACTCGGTCGTCTTCGCTGGACGTGGGTTCCGCGTCGAACGGGTCGCTCGGCAGCACGGCGGGCAACTCCTTCGTGCAACCAGAATTGGATGGGGAGTATACACCCGCTATCCCGCCGTGCGGAAGAATCCCATGGGTCCGACCGTATCCGAATTTGGTGCCACAGCCCGCCCACTTTTCACATATCCTCGCGGCCTGCTGCAAACGGACGTACGCACCCGAGACAAGGGCTTTTCGCGCGAGGAAGTAAACCATGTGCTATCTCGCCACTGAGCCGGTGTGACCCATCCGGTAGTATTCTATTTTCGTGCTCGAACTTGATTGTGGGCAGGACTTCGATGCGCAACACGACGAAAATTTCTTCGCCGTGCTGCCGCCGCGTCCCGCGGTTTGCCTCATCGAAACGCGCGCTGAAAACGCCCAGCCCTTTCTTTTCCGCACGCAGGATCTGCGTCGGCGAGTGCAGCGGCTTCTCGGGCCGCTCGAACCGGGCACCAAGCGCCTGAATCTCCGCGAACTCGCGGCACGTATCCGCTACCGCCTCACCGGCTCGAAGTTCGAGCAACACGTTGCCTACTACCAAATCGCGAAGAATCTTTTTCCCACGCGGTATCGCAAGCTCACGCGCCTGCGTCCTCCGGCCGTTCTCAAAGTCAGCTTGCGCAATGCCTACCCGCGCTGCTACGTCACTCGTCGCATTCCGGTAGACGAATTGGGCTCTCCCACCGCCGGCGCTTACTACGGTCCCTTCCCTTCTCGCAAAACGGCGGACGCATTCGCCCAACGATCGCTCGATTTTTTCAAGGTGCGCCGCTGCCAGATCAAAATTCGGCGCGATCCCACGTTTCCGGGCTGTATCTACTCGGAAATGAAAATGTGCCTCGCGCCTTGTTTCGCCGGCTGCACCGAAGAAGAATACGCCGGCGAAGTGCGCCGCCTCGTCCAATTTCTTGATACCAGCGGCAATTCCCTTCGCACGGGCATCGAAACCGATCGCGAACAAGCCAGCATCGATCTCGATTTCGAGCGTGCTGCGCTGCTCCACAAGCGCCTCGAAAAGCTCAACGACACACTGCGCCTGCAACCGGAACTGGCGCGGCGCATCGAAGACCTCAACGGCGTTATTCTCCAACGCGCCGCCGAAGATCAAACCATCGCCGTGTTTGCCTATCACTCGGGCCGTCTCGCCGAACCGCTTTTCGTCCGCTTCGCCCAAATCGCCAGTCAGCCCCGCTCGGCCGAGCACATTTTTAAGGACCACCTGGAAAGCGGCACATCACAACTGGCGGACCAACCAGATTCCGCATCCGCTTCCCGCGAACAGCTTGGCGAGCATCTCGCGCTGCTTTCGCGTTGGTACTACTCCAATCCTCGCGAAGGCGAGATTTTCTTTCGCGAAAAGGACTGGCCGTACCGTAAAATCCTTCGCGCCTGCTCGCGGCTCCTCAATCCGAAGAACGCGGAGCCGTCTAACGCAGAAGCGGTGCCAGAAAAACCAACCCAGGGAAATTCATGACCCAATCCGCCACTCCTGCCGGTACCAAACACTACGCCGAACGCTTTGCCGGCCGCGCCGTCAACGGCCATTTTCGCGAGGCGCAGAATCTTGTCGTTTCTTCGCTGGGCATCGGGACGTACCTCGGCAAGCCCGATCCCAAGACCGACACTTTGTACACGGCCGCGGTGGTCGCCGCGGCCCAGTCCGGCATCAATTTCATCGACGCCGCGATCAACTATCGCTTCCAGCGCAGCGAACGCAGCATCGGCGCAGCTCTCAAAGAGCTCTCCGCGAAAGGCTTTTCGCGTGAAGAACTCGTCATCTGCACCAAAGGCGGCTACCTCACGCCGGATGGCAGTATGCCGAGCGATCCCAACGAATATTTTTATCGGGAATACATTCAGCCGCGCATCTTGAGCCCCGAAGACATCGTCGCCGGGAGCCACTGCATGACCCCAACGTTTCTCGCCAATCAGGTCCAGCGCAGCCTGCAAAATCTGGGCCTGAATTGCATTGACGTTTACTATCTACACAATCCCGAAACCCAGCTCACCGAACTTTCTCGTCCTGATTTTCTGGAGCATGTGCGCGACGCCTTTATTTATCTCGAGTCCGCGGTCAGCGCCGGACAGATTCAGTTTTACGGCATGGCCACGTGGAACGGTTTTCGCCAGGACGCCCGGGCGCGCGACGCCATGCAGCTCGCCGAGATTGCGCAAATCGCGAAGGACGTTGCCGGCGATGCGCACCATTTCCGCTTCGTACAGCTTCCCTTCAACCTAGGCATGACGGAAGTCCTCACGCTCGGCAACCAGGAAATCGGCGGCGCTACCAAAACGCCGATGGAAGCTGCTCAAGAACTGGGCATCACGTTGGTGGCCAGCGCCTCGCTACTGCAAGGGCAGGTCGCGCGCAATCTGCCGGACTTTGTCGCGCAAGCTCTTGGCCTCGAAAACGACGCGCAACGGGCGCTGCAGTTTGTGCGTTCCTCACCCGGAATCACCACCGCGCTGGTGGGCATGTCCCGCGGAGAACATGTGCTCGAAAATGCCAAGCTGGTTTCCGTACCACCAGCGACAGAAGCGCAGTTCGCGAAACTGTTCACCCGCGGCGAAGGCGCGTAAGTCTTAAGAGAACGTAACACCGAAAAGGAAAACGCAGGACAAACGAAGGTGGATTCGAACGGCGCAGAGGCCCGTGAGCGACCGCTACGAAGAAATCGAAACTTTGTCCCCCATCCAGGAAATGATGGCGCTGTTGAGCTGATCGATCTTACCGGCGAAGAAGTGGTCGGCGTCATCCACAACGACGAGTTGATTTTCTCCTGGCAATGAGTCGACGAGTACGCGCAATTTTGCGGGGTCGCCGAACTGATCCTCGCTGCCGTGAACGAAGAGTTTGGGCTTGGCGCAGCGCTGTAAAAACGAAAAATCGGTGCTATTCACCGGCGTGCCCAAGCCGATTAGCAACTTTACGCGCTCATCTTCGCAGCCTACGCGCAGGCCGACCCAGCAGCCGAAGCTGAAGCCCGCCACGAGCACGGGCCGGTCCGGAAACTCGCTCGCGAGAAAATCCAACGCAGCGCGCACGTCATCGCGTTCGCCTTCCCCGCGGTCGTGCTTCCCTTCGCTGCGACCCGTGCCCCGAAAATTGAAACGCAGCACGGCAAGGCCGAGCGCGTCGAGAGATTTCGTCGCGTTGTAGACCACCTTGTTGTGCAGCGTTCCGCCAAATAGCGGATGCGGATGACACACGACCGAAACCATCGTCGGCGCGCGTCCCGTCGGAGTCCACAACACCGCTTCAAGCTGGCCAGCGGGTCCGGCAAGAAAGAAATGTTTGCTTTCGTGTGCAGGGTTCATGCAGCCTCAGAGAAGAAGACAGAGTGTAGCGCATCCCTGCGAAACGACGAATCAGCAGAGGCGTGACCGGGCGAGCCCAGGCGTGATCAATCGATTAAGTAGGCATCGCAGAGCGGCGGCAACTGTGCGCAATGCAAGAAATGGGAGTTAACGGCTCGCATCGAAAGGCGCGGCTCATGGTACTTCGTTGAGAGTACTAGGCTTAGCTAGTGATCTCAGGTCCGCAAAATCTCGTACTAGGACAAATTTCGCGTTGCAAGTTGGCTGGGGGCGATGTTACGGTTCAGCCAAATCCCAGCCGGTTGGGAGGACTGATGAGTGAGGGAGCCGATCGCCGTGAAGCCCGGCGTTTCAACATGACGCTGCCACTCCGCGTGCTGCCGCATGATTCCCACGGGTCCGTCTTTACCGCACATACGCGCGACGTAAGTTATCAGGGGCTGTATTTCCTAACGGAAAATAATCTGGAGATCGGCAGCGAAATTGAGTTCGTGATTACGTTGCCGCAGCAAGTGACGCAGTCGAGCGACGTGAACATTCGTTGTCTGGGACACATTGTACGCGTCGAACCGGACGGTAACGGACGCACTGGGATTGCGGCGAAAATCGAACGTTACGAATTCCTGCCCGCCACGGCCAACGCCGCCTAATTCGTGCGCCGAGATACACGCGGTTGTTTTCGTCAGTCGGCTCAGGCCGATGCCGGGTCGTTGCGACTCTTATCGGGTGGGCACTTCTTCGGATTGGCGGCTTAACGCTGCGAGGACCCATTTCTGCAGGATGTCGCGGACGTCGGCGGTCATGTCGGTGAACAAGAGGCCCACGCCATCAGAGAGCACGTAGATCACTTCAGCGCAGCATTCGAGGGACTCGAGTTCGTGAGAGATTTTGACGCGTACGCGCTGGTGCTCGGTAAACGCGCCGGCCGCTTCGACGAAACAACCGCGGAGACTCAATTGTTTGGCGCGTCCGCGGCTAGACTTGAACGAGCCTTCCGGGAAGACCTCGGCGTCGGCCTTAAACTCAAATCGCAGTCCACGCTTTTCCTGGTGCATATCCCGCTACTCTGAGCGTTGGTTTCGCGGGCCTGAATAGAACCGCAGTTCAGTTGTGCCCAATCTATTACGGCAAGGCCAAGCCCGCGGCCGAGGGCGCGGCGCCGGGTTCGCGCCGAGAGCCACCCGGCGAGTACAATAACGCCGGTCTTTTCCTGAGCGTCTAAACTAACAGCGACCTGTTTCTCCGCAGGAGGAACCATGTACCACTACGACGCCCACCTGGCGCTTGAAGAATTGCAGGAAGACGCGCTGCTGCCGCATCCGGTGAAATTGCGAGACATGATTTTACGGACGCAACTGGACCCGGAGCAGGCCAAACTACTCAATCATGAATTCCAGGAGTACCTGACGCGGTTTGGCGAGTTGCAAGGTGCGGCGCGGGGAATATTGCAGAAGATTGCAGCGGGCCACCGCAAGGCATCTTGATGGGCAGACGAAGAGGTTCCAGGCCTGCTGTCCTTCTAGCAGAGCAGACCCCTCCAGGAAAGAGGAAACCGCGAGTGCTACTGCTTTCCGCGTCGAGCGGCGCGGGACATGTGCGGGCGGCGCAGGCGCTGGAGAAAGCGTTCGCGACGCGCGGCGACTGCGCGGTGGAACACATCGACACGATCCATTACGTCAGCAAGCTGTTCAAAAGCGTTTACGACAAGGCGTACATTTCGATGGTGCGGCGAGCGCCGGAATTGATGGGGCTGCTGTACGATCGGACGGACAGGCCTTGGGAGAAAATGCGGCGCCGGCTGACGCTGGACCGGGTCAATAGCGGGCCGCTGATTCGTCTGTTGAAGAAAACGCAGCCGGATTTGTGCGTGGCGACGCATTTTCTGGCGGGGGAAATTCTTGCGTGGATGATCGCGAAGGAGAAATTGCGAGCGCGGAATGCGATTGTGGTGACGGACTACGATGTGCATGCCATGTGGTTGGTGAAAACGGTGGACCGTTATTTTGTGGCGATGGAAGAAGCGGCAGAGTATTTAGCTGGGATAGGAGTCGAGCGAGAAAAGATTCGAATCACCGGGATACCAGTGGACCCATTATTCGCAACGCCGTTGGACCGTGTGGAAGCTCGACGTTCGCTCCAACTGGATCCCGCGGCAACGGTCCTGTTGATTTCGGCAGGGGGATATGGCATTGGCCCGGTGGAACAGTTGGTGAAGGACTTGGCGGCACAACAAAAGCCCTGGCAGATCGTAGCGATTGCCGGGAAGGCGGAGAAGGTACAAAAACGGCTGGAGGAGCTTGCACGCGGCGCGGGGAAACTGGGGAGCGGCGCAGCGCGACTGGTGGCTGTCGGCTTCACGAAGGAAATGGACAAATACATGGCTGCCGCGGATTTGCTGGTCGGAAAAGCCGGTGGATTGACGACTTCCGAAGCGCTGGCGCGGGGTTTACCGATGGCGCTGATCGAGCCGATTCCGGGACAGGAAGAACGCAACGCGGATCACTTGCTGGAAGCGGGCGCGGCGATTCGCTGCAATAATCTTCCCGCGGCGGCGTGGAAAATCGGGGCGCTGCTGGATGATCCGGTACGGCTGGAACGAATGCGCTATGCGGCGCGGGATATGGGCAAGCCGCATGCGGCGGCAGAGATCGCGGAAGAAGCGCTGACGCTGTTACACTGACCTGGCCGCAAATTTTGCCGGACGCTGCGCGTGTGCTATGGTCCGGTTTTCCAGTGCGGAGCACGAGTCCCCGAATGCGACGCCACACCCTTTTGATCGATGCCGACGACACGTTGTGGGAGAACAACGTGTTTTTCGAGAAGCTGATCGAGGATTTCATCACGCTGGTCGAGCCTTGCGGCTACACGCGCGCGTACATCCGGCATATTTTGAATGAGACGGAGCGAAAAAATATCCGGCAGTATGGATATGGAGTGCGGAGTTTTGGGCGATCGCTGGAAGAGACGTACTTAAAGCTGGCGGACCAGATGGTGCGGCGGGAAACGCTCGCGCAGATTCACCGGCGGGTGCTGGAGCTGGAACGGACGCCGCCGAAAATCCTCGATGGAGTGCCGGAGACGCTGGCGTATTTGACGGAGCGACACCGGTTGATTCTGTTTACGAAGGGCGAACCGGCAGAGCAGGCAGCGAAGGTGGAGCGGTCTGGACTGCAGGGATTTTTTGAATTTATCGAGATTGTGAGTGAGAAGGATCCGGAGACATACGGCGCGCTGGTGCGGAAGCATAAGATCGTGAAGGCACAGGGATGGATGATCGGGAACAGCCCGCGGAGCGATATCAATCCAGCGATGAAGATCGGGCTGAATGCGGTGTACATCCCGCATCAGCATACGTGGCAACTGGAACATGAGCCCGTGGTGGCGGGCAACGGGAAATTGGTGATTGTCCCGTCGTTCCGAGAGTTGCGGGCGCATTTTTAGCCGTAACCGCAGCGGCGATGGGCGGTAGTGATTCCTCCCAATTTGGACGTTGTGGGGCAGGCGGGCTGGCGTAGCCTAGGCCGGTACCGTTCCGTGCCGGAGGCCAGCATGTCCAGCGCAGCGATTAGCCCCACCCAAACCAATTGGCGGGAAGAGTGGTTCGAATTTGAGGATGCCACGTATCTAAATCTGGCAGGGCAATCGCCGATGCCGAAGGTCTCGTTGCGGGCGATTCAAGCGGCTATAGCGGACAAAAAATATCCACATCATCGGCCGGATGCAGAATTCTATGCGGTTCCGGATCGGCTGCGAGCGAACCTCGCGCAGTTGATTGGTGCACGACCGGAAGAAGTGGCGGTGACGACGGGTGCGAGCGCGGGAGCAGTGGCCGTGGCGCATGCGTTGGAGTGGAAGGCGGGAGATGAAGTGATCACGGCGGCGCGGGAATTTCCACTGCAGTACGCAACGTGGAAGCCGATGGAAGCGCGAGTCGGCTTGACGGTGAAAGTGGTTGAGCCGCAGGAGCGTTTTTTGACGGCTGATGATTTGATGGCGGCGTTGACGCCTAGGACGAACCTGGTGTCCGTAAGTATGGTGCGATTTGACGATGGCGTGATGCTCGACGCGAAGAAACTGGCGGCGGCGTGCCATGCGCAGGGGACGCTATTGCTGCTGGACGTGAGCCAGTGCTGCGGCGCGGTGCCGTTGAACGTGCGGGAATTGGGCGCGGATTTTCTGATTTGCGCAGGATACAAGTGGCTGTTCGGGCCGTTTGGCACGGGTTTTTTCTGGATTCGACATGACTTGCTGGGGAAGCTGCGGCCAGATGCGTTTTATTGGATGGCGCTGGATGGATCGCATAATTTCGCGCAGCTAAATTTTCAGAATCCTAAGCCGGCGGATAATGCCAAGCGGTGGGATGCGCCGGAATGGGCGAGCCACTTCAATTTCAACCTGGTGGGGATGGACGCGTCGCTGGAACTGGTGTTGAAGATGGGCGCCGCAACGGTAGAAGAGCATAACCGCAGGCTGATCGAGTTTATGTTCGCAAGGTTGCCGAAAGATCGGTGCGTGCCGGCGAGTCCGCTGGACGCGTCGCAGCGCGGACCTTATGGATGTTTCCGGGCGCGGTCGGCGGAAAAGACGGCTGAGCTGTATCAGAAACTGCGCGCAGAAAATGTCGTGGTAAGCCTGCGCGAAGGAAATATTCGTGTGTCGCCGCACCTGTACAACACGGAACGCGACATAGACCGGCTGATCGCGGTGATTACGGCATGAGCGGGGAACAGAGCTGGCCGCGGATTGCCGTGGTCGGTGCGGGAGCAGTGGGCGGATATTTTGGCGGAATGCTGGCGCGGGCGGGCGCGCCGGTGATGATGATCGGGCGGCCGGCGTTTGTAGAGGCGGTAAAGAAAAACGGCCTCTTCCTGGACACCCTGCAATTCAAAGAAACTGTGAGAGTGGAGGCTTCGGCGCAATTGGAAGATGCACGCGGAGCGGAGATGGTCTTATTTTGTGTGAAGACGACGGATAACGCAGCGACAGCAAAAGCGCTTGCACCGGTGCTTGCTCCGGACGCGGTCGTGGTGAGTTTGCAGAATGGCGTGGACAATGTCGAGCAGATTCGCGCGGCGTCCGGAATGCAGGCGCTGCCGTCGGTAGTGTATATCGGGGCGTTTGTGCCGCAGCCGGGAGCGGTGAAGCACGGCGGGCGCGGAGATTTGGTGCTGGGGCCGGAGAATGGGCAGACGAAGCGAGTGGCGGCGGTGTTTACGCGCGCGGGCGTGCCGGTGCGGCTCTCGGCGAATATTGAGGGCGAGTTGTGGAGTAAATTTTTAGCGAATTGCGCGTTGAATGCGGTTTCGGCGCTGAGCCGAGCACGATATGGACACATTGGTAGCGATGCGGAAACATGGAAGCTGGTAGAGCAAACGCTGGCGGAAGTGCTGGCGGTGGCGAAAGCGGCGCGAGTCGAGCTGGGCGCGCTGGCGCAATTGCCGGAAGCCAGTGCGATGGCGCGGAAAATCGCGACGCAGTTGCCGGAGGCGTATTCCTCCACGGCGCAGGACTTGATCCGTGGAAAGCGGACGGAAATTGATTCGCTGAACGGGTACATTGCGAGACGCGGTGCGGAATTGGGAGTGGCCGCGCCGGTAAATCAAGCGTTGTATGCGCTGGTGAAGTTGGCGGAAGCGGCCGCGGCGAAGGTTGCAGCTTCGGCGGGTTCGTGAACGCTGGCCAGAGCAAGTTGAGCCTATGGATCAGAGCGCAAGTCCGCGATCTGATAAAACTCGCTGTCGCCGCCGTTCCGATCGCGATCGGGGTTTGTGTGCTGTTAGCCATTGCTTTGGCTATCGTGTTCCCCCACAGGTCACCGCCCAGGGAAGCGCAAGTCATCCACAATTTCGAAACGCACCGCGCTTCGTTCGAGCGCCTGCGGGAAATGATGATGGAAGACAAGGGCCTGCTGGGTCTGGCGAGTTGGGGCGTTGAGATGGAAGGAGCGGGTCCGCGAAAGGTGGCTGAAAGTGGTTTCCCGGTGGCGCGTTACAAAGAATATCAAGCGTTGCTTGAGGAAGTTGGCGGCATCGGCGCGTCTCGTGATCACGGAGATCCGCCGGAGAGCGTTTGCGTGTGGATCTATGCGTCAGGCTTCGCTGGGGACACTCGCCACATGGATCTCTGCGGGGTGACTCACGAGCCGCAGAATCAGGTTTCCAGTCTCGACGAATTTTACAAAACACCCAAGCCGCGTAAGCCGGTTTACAGGCGTGTCGACGGAAACTGGTATCTGTGGGCAGACTGGTAGGTGTTGGCGCGTGATCGGCAGAAACGCGAGGACACCTAGCGATCGTCGCGGATTTTGAACGGGATGTGGGCGATGACCTGAAGGTCGACGGGCGTGCCGGCTTTGGACGCGGGACTAAATTTCCATTGAGCGAAGGCCGATTTGGCGTTGGCGTCGAGTTGCGGGTCGAGGCTGCGGACGACCTGAATGTTGTTGACAGTGCCATCGGCGCGAACGACACCGTAGAGAACCACTTCGCCTTGCACGTTCTGCTCGATGAGCTCCGGCGGATACTTGGGGTCCACTTTTCTCGTGGGCACCGGCATCGCAAGATCGGCGGCTGTCGTTGGCGTTGCCGCTGTCCCTGCCGCGTAAGCTGCCGCCGAGTTGGAACCCAATTCCGCGAAATGCAAAATCCAACTGCCGCTGGCGCTGTTGATGTTGGCCATGTTGACAGCAAGCGTGTAGATGCGCTTCGAAGCGAAGAGTTGCTCAGGCTTGGCGCCGGGAGGAAGTGCGGAGAAATTGGGAGGGGCGCTGGAGTCAGTGGGATCATCGGCTTTAGCTTCCAGGCGCGTCATCAGGGAATGCGCCGAAGGCAGAGTTAGGTTGGATCGAGCGCCGGGTGCGTCACCGGAAGGATTGCTCTTGGGCTGCGGGTTGCCGCCGCTGATGCTGATGCCTACGTCGCTCTTGCCCGCGGCGGAAGAGGAGGCGCTGCCGTTGGCTCCGGCGGGCGCGCCGGGCTTGCCTTCGGGCGAGATAGAAACGCGCGCGGCCAGATTGCCGGCCGGCGGCTGGGTTTCGGGTTTGGGAGGAGCAGGCGAAGCGGAGAGGGCGATTAGCGTGGATGGGGCGTTGCCATTTTGCGCGGTGATTTCTGGGGCGGCGGCATCGCCAGTCTGCGAGTGTTGCGCGAGGCGCGGCGCAGTGCCGGCGTTTAGTTCGAGTTTGGGGCGCGCGGGGCCGCTGGCCGTGGGATTCAAGGTGATGTCCGCAGGCTTTTGGCCGAGCGCGGCTACGTCAGGTGCGGGAGCCTCGGCGCTGGTGGCGACATGACGTTGCGCCCGAGGATGCAGCTTGGCGATGGCGGCGGCGTTGATTTCGACGCGCGGACGAGCAGGACCTTGGAGTTGGACGATATTGGGCAGCGTGGGGGCTACCTGCGGAGCGAGTTTCGGCGCGGCGGGGTTGATCAGCGTCTGGCGCGGATGATTCGGACGGACGGGATCTGTGACGATGCGCTGGCGAGGATGGAAAGCATCGGCGGCTGGGGCGAGCGGCTTCGTCGGTTCGTTGCGGGCGATAAGGCGCTTCGGCTTGGCCGCGGGAATCTCGAGCAGCGGAAAATCTTCAATAGGGCCGGACCAGGTGAGCCGCGTGTGGTCAAAGGCAGGATTGTGGTAAAGCGTCGCGGTCAAGAGTGAGAAGGGCGCGACGAGAAAGGCTACGTGCCACAGTGCGGCTGCGAGAACGGCGCGCTTGGGGATGCGGCGCTCGACCCAGCAATCGCGGAAGTATTCGCTGCCGAGAAATTTGCGGAGGGTGAAAGGGCCGGTAAAAAATGCACGAACGCTGCTGAAAAAGCCCTGGTGAAAATCGCCCCAGGCAATGCCGAGCTTAGGCTCGACGATTACGGGGCCGGCTGGCGGCAAGTGCGGAACAGCGGGAATAGGAGCCATGCGCGCCGCAGTCGCGGCGCCGCCCTGTCCCAAGAGGTTGAGTGAGCTATTGACCTGCCCCAAAGACATGAATCCGTTAATTATAGCGTGGCCGGGGGTCCAGAATGCATGGGATTCGGACGGCGAGCGGGGGGATGCCTCAGGTTATCGTCGAACGGAAAAAAGAGAGGGCGGCGTCGCCTTGTTTGAGGAGGCGGATGCGGGAGAGCCGGCCGGAGGTTTCGGGTAGGGTGAATTTGTGGTGGTGCTCGAATATCAGGAGGGCATCCGAAGCGAGAAAGTGGGGCGCGCCGGGGCCGAGAAAAGTGAGGACGGAGAAGTAGGCGTCGTGAGCGGCGTAGGGCGGGTCAGCGAAGACAAATTTAATTGACGGAGTGGAACTAGGAGATCGTGCGGAAAGCTTTTGCAGGGCGGAGAGAGCGTCGGCTTGGACGAGCGTTGCGCCGGAAGTGATGGCGAGGGAATCGAGATTGCGGCGGATGAGTTTGGCGGCGGGGCCGTGGTTTTCGACGAAGATAGCTTCGGACGCGCCGCGGCTAAGGGCTTCGATGCCCACGGCACCCGTGCCGGCGAAGAGGTCGAGAAAACACGAGCCCGCTACGTCCGCGCCGAGAATGTTAAAGAGGGTTTCGCGCAGGCGATCGCTGGTGGGACGGAGGGCGTCACCTTTGAGCGATTTGAGGAGCCGTGAACGATATTTTCCGGCGATGATGCGCATGCAGGTACGAAGTTAGCACACGCAACGGCTTGCGTCCGGCGGCGCTGAACTCTCGGCTAGGTAGTTCGTTAATCGGCAGCGCCGTGGGCGGCGTCGCGAGTGGAGTCGCGGATGACGAGTTCGGGAGTGACTTTCTGGCGAAGAGTTGTCCAGTCGCGTTTCTCCAGCCCGGCTTTGACGCCGTCCATCACGATATTGGCGGCGTTGGTGCCCATGGTTTCGAGCGGCTGGCGAATAGTAGTCAGCGAAGGGACGCTGACGGCCGCGGGCAAGACGTCGTCAAAGCCGATGACCGAACACTGTTCCGGCACTTTCACGCCCGCTTTGGTTAGCGCGCGAATGGCGCCCAGCGCCGTCAAGTCGTCGAAAGCCATCAGCGCGGTGAATTTCTTTCTTTTCTGCAAAAACTCTTCGGTCAAGCGGTAGCCGCCGTCGAAGCCGGAATTGGGGTCGAAGGAATCGGGAAGTTGCGCGACCAGCGCAGGATCGATCTCGATGCCCGCGGTGTGCGCGTATTTTTGGACGCCGCGCCAGCGAGGAGCGCTGTCAATGATCATTTTGGGGCCGCGAATGAAGGCCACCTTGCGGTGCCCAAGTTGGTGCAGGTGCTCGAGAGCAAGCCGGCCGCCGGTTTCGTTATCGACCATGACCGAGCTGACGATATCGCCGGGCAGTTCCCAGCCGATGGTGGTGGCGGGAATGTTGCGTTTGCTCAGGTCGGCGAGCAGGTGAATGTCGACGACCAGCCAGTTGGCCACGACGATGAGCGCCTCGACGTGGTGTTCGAGGAGCATTTCGAGGTAGCGCTCGAAGCGATTGCGCTGGTTGTGGGCATCGGCAAAGATCGGCACGTAAGAGGATTGGTAGAGGGCATTTTCGATTCCGCGCAAAACCGGCGTGCAAAACGGGTCGGTGATATCGAAGAAAATGACGCCAACGCTATGGCTGCGTTTGCTGCGAAGGAAGCGGGCCATGGCATTTGGCCGGTAGCCGAGTTTCTTAGCGGATTCTTCGATGCGTTTCTTGGTAGCAGGAGCAATGTAGCGCGCGAGCGGCGCGTTATTTAGAACGATGGAAACGGTCGCGGGCGAGAAGCCGCTGTCCTCCGCGACGTCGCGCATCGTGACGGTCTGGTTTCTGCCGCTTCCGCGCTTCACCTGCATCTCTCCGGGCACCGCCATTCTGCCAGACTTCCTTTTGTTTGGATTAGATAAAAACCTGGTCCCTGTTGCGGTGAACGGCCAACGACGCATTCGCTCAGCCGGGCTTACGATTCTTTGAAATCGATCATTACGGGCGCCGAGCGGAACCAATTTGTTTTGTAGCCGACATACAGGAGGCCGATCACGAACCAGATCCCACCGACGACCCACGTGATGTGGTTCAGGTTCCACCAAATGCCGGCGCAGAAAATGAATCCGACCAGCGGCAGCAGCACGTCGCGCAGCGGATTCATCGGAACTCCTTGCTGGCGGCGGACGGAAAACTGCCAGAAACAGGCGAAATTCACCCCCGCAAAAGCGAGAAAGGCGCCGAAGTTGAGCAACTCTCCGGCGTGCTCAAAGGCGTTGCCGATCTGGTCGAGCAGCACGGCTCCCACAAAGGAGAGGCCGCCGATCAACAGGATGTTGTTGACCGGGGTGCTCGTCCCAGGTTTCAGTTTTCCGAAGAACCCTTTTGGCAGGACGCCATCGCGGCCCATTCCAAAGAGCAACCGGGCTGCGCCGAGCGTACCGGTGAGGCCGCTGCCGAATGCGGCCACGATCAAGATAAACGCCATCGACCAGGAAAGGACAATTCCGCCAGCGCGGAGACAAATATCGATGAACGAGGTCTCCAGGCTGGGAAAAGAGTGCCAGTCTGGCCACACGCGCGCACCCAGATAAGCTTCCACGGCACTGGAAATGCCGGCGAACAGGCAGGTCAACACGACCGCGAGCAAGACGTTGCGCTTGGGATTCTCGACGTCTTCGGCGAGCGTGGTGACGCCGTCAAAGCCGATGTAAGTGAGTGCGGCAAAAGAAGTCGCCATCAGAATCTTATGCGAATCGAAGGTCCTGGGATCATAGAAGGGCTGAATGGAAAAAAGCCCGGCCCATCCCTGCCCCGCGTAAAGGAAGCGAACCGCAAGCACAACGAACGCCACCACGACCACCGACATGATCGCCAAGAGCACCTTGTTGGCACTCGCGGATGCCTTGACGCCCGCGAGATTCAAGACGGTCATGATGCCGGCAATGAACAGCGCCCAAACGATAAAAGGAAACTGCGGGATGTGGAAGTACGCGGCGCGATCATGGAGCGCGGTCGAAATCCAGATGGTATTGATCAACGGCTGGAGCAGATAGTCGAGAATCATCGCCCAGCCGGCCAGAAATCCGAGATGCGGGTTCAGCCCTTTGCCCACGTAGGTATACGCCGACCCTGCCGTCGGATAGAGCGTGCCCATCCGCCCATAGCTGACGGCCGTGATCAGCATGGCGAACAAGGCGATCAGAATAATCGTGACAAAGTGGCCGTCCGAAAGCTTCTGCGCCACGCCGTAGAGCGGCACAGGCGCGATGGGCTGGATGAGAACAATTCCGTAAAAGATCAGGTCCCAGAGCGTCAGCGTGCGCCGCAGATGCGGCACGTTATTGCCGCTGGTTTCGTTGCTCAAGCGGTGCTCCTTTTCCGCGAGGTCGCCGCAGCGGATCCATTCCTGGACTCAAGAACAACTGCGCGCGTCAGATTCTTCGGCTGATCGGGATTCAGTCCCTTGCGCAAACCTACGGCCAGCCCGAGGAGTTGCGTCGGCATGGCGGCAAGGGCGAGCTGAGCAAACTCAGGCTCGTCGAATCCCAGTTCCACGGTCAGGTCGCTCCAGCGCGGCACGGCTGCGGCAACATGATTGCCGATCACCAAAGTGGCCGCACCGAGTTTTTTCACTTCCTCGACGAGTTGGCCTTCCTCTTCTGCGGTCGCATCGGAAAGTAGAAACGTGATCAGCGTATCCGGACTGGCGATGGACTTTGGCCCATGGCGGAACTCCAGCGTGTGATAGGCCTGCGCGTAAGAAGAAGACATCTCCGTCATCTTCAACGCGCCCTCCTGGGCCAGCCAGTAATGGGTTTGTTGTCCAAGAAAAACAAAATCGCCGAACCGGTGCCCCGCCCCAAAGGCCCGAATCTTATCAGCATTGGCCGCTAGCCAGGCAGCGGCTTTCGCGGGTAAACGGCCCAGCGCGGCGGAGAGGGCCACGTTCTCAGTGAAGTCGGCGGCCAGTCTGGCGAACAACAGCAGGATCGCGGTGAACGAGCGGGTCATCACCAGACTTTTTTCGTCAGCCCAAGGCAGGCTGAGAGTGAGCGTGCACAAGTCCACTAGTCGGCTGTGTTCGTTGCAGGTTACGCCCAGCGTGCGCAGGCCGTGGCGCGCGGCGAGTAGTTGGGCAACGCGTAGGACCTCGGTAGTCTTTCCGGAACGGGAAATCAATACCAGTTGCTTCGCACCCGCGCGCGCCAAGATTTCCTCGGGCGCGAAGAGCATTTCCGAGGCGGGCACCGCCATACAGGGAACCGCCAGCAGCTTGGACCACTGCGCGGCGACTATCCAGGACAGGTAGTAGCTCGAGCCGCAGGCGACAAACAGAAACGGCTCGCGGGGAGAAAACAATTGGGGGATCTGTGCAAAGAGCGCGTTGTTTGCGAGGCGTTGCGCTGTTTCCGTCCAAGTTTCGGGTTGAGAGAGAATTTCGCGAAGGGTTTCGCCGCCCTGTTTTGGCCCTGCGGCGCGCTTTGCCGGTCGGCCGGTTGGCGTCTTCAGAATTTTGGGTGAATTTTTCTTCACGCGAATCTAGCATCCTCCGAGCGCAAGCAATCAGAATTGGTGGACTAGACCGAACCCAAAAACGCAGCGCGCCATGCTTTGGCGGGTCGCCTATTGAATCGTTTCAATACTGCATTTTGCAGAAGGCCGGCGGCTCATGCAAGCCAAAACTACGGAGCTGTTTCATCGTGTCCCTCGCGCTGTACGACGCCGCCATCCCTTTTTCGTCCACGGCCGCCTGTACGAACGGACAGTGTGCATTTTTTCCACAGTCGGTGTTTCTTTGGTTAAGCACATCTAACTTTCGCCGTAGCACGACCCCACTCCGCATAGTCTAATTAAGTAGCACCTCGTTCCAGTCCGAGGGCCATCTTTTATGGACGAGGACCTTTCTGTGAACCGGCCAAGCTCTTTCAAGCTGATCTTGTGGCATGTTATCGGCTTGTTGCTGGTTCTCTTTGCCGCAACCTCGCTGCGCAACGTTTCTCTCGAACCGGATTCCGTCTTACAAGGCTATTTACAGGTTATCGGCGCGCTGCTGGCGTTTGTGTTCGCCGCCCTCAGCTTCGTTCGTTTTCAAGGCACGCAGGATCGCATTGCGTTGATTCTGGGCGGTGGATACCTGCTGTCGGGAGCGGTGCTGTCCGCTTCGAGCGTGCTCTTTTTCCAATTCCTGCAAGACTCGCCGGCACGCGCGTCGTGGGCGCCGGTGGCCTGGTGGCTTAGCCGCATGATTCTGGCCTTGTTGCTGCTGGTCGCACTGCTGGTAGAACGCTTCATTCCCCGTTCGCGGCACACGAAAGGGGAAATCACCGGTGCACTGCTGACGGTGGTAGGTGTTACCTATCTTCTGGCAATGGCCCTGCGGCGACTTCCCCCGGAAGTGTCGCGGCACCCCGTGGCGTTCATTCCCAACCCGCAGCAACTGCTCCCGGGAGTGATTTTTCTGGCCGCGATGATCTGGTATCGAAGGCGTTTGCGAACAGAAGATTCGGCATTCGATCGGACGATTTATGCCGCGGCCTGGATGAATTTCGCGGCGCAACTGGCGGCGTGCCAATCGGAGAAATTATTGGATGCACCTTTTGTGCTGGCGCAGGTGCTTACGGTCAGCAGTTACGCCCTAGCGCTGGGCGGAGCATTGCTGGACAACGCTCATCTCTTCGAACAGGTTCGTCATCTGGCGGTCAGCGACCCGCTTACCGGGCTGGCGAATTACCGCCGATTGCTGGATGTACTGGAAAACGAAACCGAACGAACCAATCGTACCGGACGGTCTTTTGCGGTTCTGTTGCTCGATTTGGACGGTTTGAAAAAAATAAACGACAATTATGGACACCTGGTGGGCAGCCGCGCGCTTTGTCGAGTGGCGGCCATCCTGAGGATTCATTGCCGGACCATCGATACGGCAGCCCGCTATGGGGGCGATGAGTTTGCCCTGGTGCTACCCGAATCGAAAGAAGTGGAAGCGCACCAGGTAGCCAACCGCATTCGCCAGGTGATGCTGGAAGACAAAGATGAACCGAGGCTTTCCGCAAGCATTGGCATTTCCATTTACCGCGGCGATGGCGAGCGGATTGAGAAACTACTTTCGGAAGCCGACCAGGATTTGTACGCGGAGAAGGCGCGGCGCGTGAAGCGCGGAATCACCGCCTACCATGCGCGGCAGCGGGCGCGAAAAAGCACGACCTGAGTTTGTGGCGGCGAATGAAAGTGGGAGATGGTCCAACCGTAAGGCTCACTATCTAGAAGACAGTACGGTGCTGAACCGTCTCTTTCGCTTTCAGGGAGAAGCGCGGCTCGACGGCACCTTTGTTCATCAGGCGGTCCGCGACGTATTCACCAACGGCCGGTCCGTGCTTAAAGCCATGACCCGAGCCTCCGCCTACTAGCCAAACATTTTCCATTTCGGGGTGGCGGTCGATCAGGAAATCACCGTTCGAAGTATTCTCGTACTGGCAAACGCGCGTTTCGATGATCGGTGCATTGCGCAAAGCCGGAAAGCGTTTGGCGACATAGTCGCTGACCACCCGGGCTTCTTCGGTGGTGACAATACGCTGCTGCGCGTCCGGATCGACGCGTTCACCGTGGTGATCCAGAGCAATCTTCAAGCCGCGGCCCTCGATGTCCGGCATCCCGTAATACTCATCCTCCTGGAAGAGCCAGGTGGGCAAGGCTGGCCGGGAAAAACGCGCATCCCCGGCAGGCACGCCAAAGAAAAACACTTCCTGGCGGCTGGGGAAAATACGCCGGCCGAGAACCTCGGGAAAAACCTTGCCGAGCCAGGGCCCGCAGGCGAACACAAACTGTCTGGCAACGACGGTTTCGCCGCTGCTGCATTTCAGTGCAGTCAGGCTCAGGCCCTCACTGCCTCGCGGCGTTTCAGCCTTGGAGATGCGAAACTCGACGCCTTTTTTCACGGCGTCTTCGGCCACAGCGGCGACGGCTCGTCGCGCCATCAGAACACCGCTATCGGGCTCGAGAAATCCGCGGGTTACCTGCTCGAAAGAGACTTGCGGATAGCGGCGCTCCAATTCCGGGCGCTCCATTTCTTCGAATGGCACGCCGCAACGGTTCAAGGTGGCCATGCTTTCGCGCACGCGAGAATCATCGGAGCCCGCAAGCCACAAGACACCGGTTTCGTGAAATAGCACGTGCCCAGTGGCAGCGAAAAAATTCTTCCATTGCACCAAGGAGCGCTGCGAAGAACGTGTGTACAGCTCGTCGCTTCCATAGCCCATGCGAATGATGCGCGATTCGCCGCCGGAACTGGCCCGTGCGTTCGATGGCCCATAGGCATCGAGGAGCAGGACGCGCTGTCCGCGTTGCGCCAAGTGCCAGGCGCTCCACGCGCCGAAAACACCGGAGCCGATCACCGCAACGTCAAAGGTTTTACCTGCCGTCATGGCGCTGCATCTTATCGCATTCGCCGCGCCGGGAAAAAGTCGTACTAGCGTCTGTAGTTTTGCGGGCCAGCAGTGATACCATGCTGCGTTTCGCCGCTCATTTCCGGAGGTCGCCGTGAAACTGGTTCGCCGAATTGGTGCGTGGTCTCTCGCTGGAGTTGTTCTCAGTTGTGGATTGTCTTGCGAGTTGCGTGCTCAGCAGATTGATACGAAGACCTACGAAGCCATGAAATGGCGGCTGATCGGGCCCTTCCGCGGCGGACGCGCGATCACCGTGGCGGGCGTACCGAGCCAGCCGTATACGTACTATTTCGGAGCAGTGAGCGGCGGCGTGTGGAAAACGACTGATGGCGGAAACTCTTGGGATCCCCTGTTTGATAAGGAGCCGATTTCCTCGATTGGCGCCATTGCCGTGGCGGACTCTGATCCCAACGTGATTTATGCCGGCTCGGGCGAAGCGTGCATTCGCGGCAATATTTCCTACGGCGATGGCGTGTACAAGTCTACCGATGCGGGGAAAACCTGGACCAACGTGGGACTGAAAGATACGCGGCACATCGGTGCAGTGATCATTCATCCGACGAATGCAGACATTGTTTTCGTGGCGGCCCTGGGGCACGCGTATGGCCCCAATACGGAGCGCGGCATTTTCCGCACACACGATGGCGGCAAAACCTGGGAAAAGGTTTTGTATCTCGATGATCGAACTGGCGGAATCGATGTGGTTTTCGATCCGAACAACCCGCACGTGCTGTTTGCAGCGATGTGGGAGGGCTGGCGCACGCCATGGACGCTGAATAGCGGCGGCGCGAAGGATGGTCTGTATCGTTCGAATGATGATGGCTCGACTTGGAAGCGCGTAGAAGGGAACGGCATGCCCGAAGGGACGCTGGGCAAGATCAGCGTTGCCGTATCTGGTGCGGATTCCAATGTCGTGTATGCGCTGATCGAAGCGAAGCAAGGAGGGCTGTATCGCAGCGATGACGGCGGGGTGAACTGGACGTTCGTGAATGCCGATCATCGCTTTACACAGCGGGCGTGGTATTTCACACATGTGTGGGCGGATCCGAAGAACGTAAGCGGCGTCTATATCGCGAACACCGGGCTGTACAAGTCGACTGACGGAGGAAAAGGCTTCGAACGAGTGAACTCGCCGCACGGAGACAACCACGCGCTGTGGATCGATCCGAACAATCCGAATCGCCTGATCAATGGCAACGATGGCGGAGCGACGATCAGCGTAGATGGCGGGAAGAATTGGACGACTCAAAATAATCAGCCGACTGCTCAGTTTTACCACGTGGCTGCGGACAACGATTTTCAGTTCCGCGTGTATGGCTCACAGCAGGACAACTCCTCGATCGGGATACGCACGCGCAGCGACCACGGCGGGATTTTGCCGGGTGACTGGGATGCGGTCGGTGGCGGCGAAAGCGGTTACATCGTGCCGGATCCGCGTGATTCGAACATTGTTTATGCCGATGACGAAGGGCCCATCCTCACGCGTTACGACCGGCGCACTAATCAAGCACAAAGCATTCAGGAATGGCCGGAGGATCCCAATGGCCATCCCGCGGTGGAGCAGAAATATCGTTACACCTGGACGATGCCGATTGTGATCTCCTCGCACAATCCGGACGTGCTCTATCACTCGTCGCAATACGTGTTTCGTTCGAACGATGCGGGGCGCACCTGGACCACGATCAGTCCGGACTTAACGCGGAATGACAAGTCGAAGCAGCAGGATGCGGGTGGTCCGCTGACGAAGGACCAATACACGGTTGAATATTACGACGTGGTTTTCAGCCTTTCAGAATCCCCAAAGCAGCAAGGCGTGCTTTGGGCGGGCACCGACGATGGCTTGGTGCAACTCACGCGCGATGAGGGGAAGAGCGGCTGGGCCAATGTCACGCCGAAGGATGTTCCAGAGTGGGCGGCGATTAGCTTGATTGAAGCATCGCCCTTTGATGCGGGAACCGCGTACATCGCGGTGGATGCCCACAAGCTGGACAATTTCAAGCCGTACATCTTCAAGACCAGCGACTTCGGCAAGACCTGGAGCAAAATTGTCGCGGGCTTACCCGAAAACGTCTACGTCCACGCCGTTCGCGAAGACCCCAAACGCAAAGGACTGCTCTACGCCGGAACCGAAACCGGCATCTACGTCTCTTTCAACGACGGCGCGAACTGGCAGCCGCTGCAACTGAATTTGCCGGTGACGCCGATTCACGATCTAGTGATTCACGACGGTACGCTCGTTGTGGCCACGCACGGCCGCTCGTTCTGGGCGCTCGATGGCCTGGGCCCGCTGCGGCAGGCGAGTGCATCTATTACCGGGGAAGACGCGCATCTTTTCACGCCGGATACCGCGTATCGCACCCGCGAAGGGCATTTCAATCCGCGGCGCTATCCGGTGGGAGAGAATCCGCCTTCAGGAGCAATCCTGTACTATTACCTCAAAGACGCGCCGAAACAAGCCGCAAAACTCGAATTGCTGGATGCGAATGGAAAAGTGATTCGCGCCTTTACCAGCGAAGAGAAAAAGACCGAAGGCGCGCCGGACGAGGGCGAACGCGACGAACCTGCCGAGCACATTCCCGCGAAGGCCGGACTAAATCTCTTTGTTTGGGATTTGCGTTATGAGCTGCCCACAAAGGTGCCTCTGCTCATTTACGACGCCGGCGAGCCGCTAGGTCCGCTGGCGCTGCCGGGAAAGTATCAGGCGCGGTTGACCGTGGCGGGAAAATCGCAGGCGGCGCCGTTCGAAATCAAGATGGATCCTCGCGTGCAAACTTCGCCGGAAGACTTACGGAAGCAGTTCGAACTGATGCGCAAGTTGCGCGACCGGCAGCACGAAATGAACACGGCGGTGATTGCGATCCGGGATTTGCGCGCGCAACTGCAAGCGATCGAGCGACGAGTCGGATCGGGCGATAGCGGCAAGCCGGTCGTGGCGGCCTGCGCCGATCTCCGCAAGAAAATCGGCGACATCGAAGAGCACCTGGTGCAGGTCAACTCGAAATCAAGTGAGGATCAGGCGAATTACCCCACGATGCTGAACAGCAAAATCGCGTATTTGCAAAACGTCGTGGATAGTGCCGATACCGCCCCAACGCAAGCGGAAGAAGATGTCTTTACGGACTTAGACGCGCGTCTCGACGCACAACTGGTGAAATGGCGCGACGTCTTGTCGAAGGATCTGCCCGCACTAAACGAGACGATGCGCAAGAACAACGTTCCGAATGTGGCGCCATCGGCAGCGCAGCCGAGCCGATAGAGCAAAAGAGCTCGAGCACCGCTTTTGTGGCAGCGGCTTTGCGCCGCCGCCGCTCGGCCACAACAGGCTCGCGCAGCCGTACTAGCGCATCCCTCGCGCGACCGGAGAAGCCCGGTGCTACCGGGCAGCCTCTAAGCTCTTTGCCCAGTGCGAGAGGTGATTGAGAGAGCGCGTGTCGGTAGGATCGAGATGCAGCGGCGTAACCGACACGGCGCTGGAAAAAATCGCGGCGTAGTCGGTGTCGGGCTCAACGTCGCCGTCAATGCGCTGCTCGGTTAGCCAGAAATAGATGCGTCCTCGCGGATCGCGTCCTTCGGTGAGCTGGTTGCGCGTGATTTTCTTCGATTGCCGCGTGAACTTTACACCGCCGCTCCACGGCTCCGGCACATTAACGTTGAGCAGAACTTGGTCCGGCAAACCTTCCTTCAAGATCAGGTCCGCTGCGGAGCGAGCCAAACGCGCCGCCGGCTCGAAGCTCACATTCGGCGCTTTCGAACAGAGCGACATCGCCAGCGCCGGCACATGATGCAGCGCCGCTTCACGTGCCGCGCCGACCGTTCCCGAATAATAGACGTTCTCGCCGAGATTGCCGCCGTGATTGATCCCCGAAATCACCAAGTCGGGCTTCTGCGGCAGAAGTTTGTGCATCGCCACGATCACACAGTCCGCCGGCGTGCCATCCACCGCCCACGCGCGTTCGCCTTCCTGGTGGCATATAATCGGCTGCCGCAACGTCAACGCCTGCGCCGTTCCACTCTGCTCGCGGCTCGGCGCCACAATGCTCACCGTCGCAAAATCCGCCAACTCCTCCACCAGCGCATTCAACCCCCGCGCCTGAATCCCATCGTCGTTTGTTAGTAAGATATTTTTCATTAATCTGCTAACGCCGCACCTTGATTTTCGCAAGACTCCGCTGCTTCTTCAGATGAATCAACTTCACTTTATCCTTCATCCACAACCACAAAATGCCATAAGGAATTGCCAGTACAACTAAAGCTCCCCACGTTTCTCCTCTCGACAGATGGTATTTGCTAGTGAGTCGCAGCGAGGAAGCAAGCACGGCGATGACCGCGATCCAATTTAGAACGTGCACGGCAATCCACAACCAGGGCACCTCCCCGGTCTGGCGTTTGTAGACTCTCCATCTGCGCAGGGTCGCGCGTCCGTCGTCAAAGAAACTCTTCAGCGCTGACATATCGCAACGATGAACAAAAGCTTAGCAGGAATTTCCAGAAGCAGGAAAATGGTCGGGACGACTGGATTCGAACCAGCGATCTCACCCACCCCAAGGGTGCGCGATACCAGGCTTCGCTACGTCCCGACTGCCTAGGAGATGGGGTAAACAGCGTAATCAGGCTATCACTTGCGTTCGAGAAGCGTCAAGAATGCGCGCAGTGAATCACGCAGGTCGAGCAACATTTTGCGGCTTAACGTTTGCGCCGCGCTCGCTCCGCCCTCACTCGCAACTCCCGAACCAGCCGCAGCGCCCGTCGTCTCGCCTTCGCCGCCGTTTTGCTCCCGCAGATGCCGCCGCGCCCCGGCGATAGTGAAGCCTTCATCGTAGAGCAGCCGCTTGATGCGCAGCACCAACTCTAAATCTTCCTGGCGATACAGCCGATGGCCTGCCGGCGTTTTCATCGGCTCGAGCATCGGAAATTCCGTTTCCCAGTAACGCAACACGAACGGCTTCAGATTCGTAATTTTAGCAACGTCGCCAATCCGGTAGAACTCCTTCTCGGAATCGGTTTGCGCTGCCATCGCGGTGCTCGGCATAACCATCCTGTCGGGTGGGGGCGCGGTTATCGTAGCAGTTTCCGCCGCTTTGCTGAACTGCACTTTTGATCTGGCATGGGCTTCCGACTCAATTCAAGTGCAAAGCCACCCGCAGGAATGCCAGCGCTACTCATCTTCGCGCTCACGGCGCCGCCCTTCACGTTTGCGCAGGCGCTGCACAAAACGAACGGGAGTGCCGGCGAACGCATATTTCGCGCGCAACTGGTTTTCCAGATAGCGCTCATAGCTGAAATGCAGGGGCTGCTTCTGATTGGTGAAGAGCAGAAACGTTGGCGGAGCCGTCTTCGCCTGTGTGATGTAGTAGATGCGCACTGGTCGCGCTTTGGGAGTTGTGCCGCGCTGTAAGTCCACATCTTCCTTCAGCCAGCGGTTCAGTTCCGGTGTGGGAATGTGCCGCCGCCGGTCCGCCGCCACGTGATCGATCAGCGGATACAATTTGCCCGCTCGTTCGCCCGTCTTCGCCGAAAGAAAAACGATCGGCGCATAACTCAAAAATTTCAATTTGCCGCGAATCAGCTTCTCGTAATCGTGCATCAGCACGCCCGGATCAATGCGATTCGGCTTTCTGCTCTCGCGACCCGCTCCGCGCTCCTCACGCCTCTCGTGTGAACCGCGTTCCGCATGCTTTCGCTTCCCTTCCCCACTTCGCTCTTTTTCAGCCGCGACCTGCGCCGCAGCCACCGCCAAGTCCCACTTGTTGATCACAATAATCACCGACCGGCCCGACTGCTCAGCGTAATTTGCAATCTGCGCGTCGCCTTGCGTCACGCCCTGCTCGCCGTCCACGACGAGCAGCGCCACGTCGCACCGCTCCAGCCCCCGCCGCGCCATCACCACGCTCAACTTCTCGGCGATCAGTTTGGTTTTGCCTTTACGCCGAATGCCAGCGGTATCCACGAACCGGTACAGATGTCCATCGCGGATTACGTCGGTATCCACGTTATCCATCGTCGTGCCGGGAATCGGCGAAACAATCGACCGCTCTTCTCCACACATCCGATTCAACAGCGTGGATTTACCCACATTCGGCCGCCCGATAATCGCGACCTCGACGATTCCTCTATTGCTTTCTTCACTCTCCGCATTCGAAACAGCTGCGCCTTCCACTTCCGCCAGCGCCGCGTCCAGCAGATCATCCACGCCAGTCCCATGCTCCGCCGTAATCGGAAACACCGGCGCGCCCAATTCATGAAACACGGCGGCATTCACTTCCTGCGCCGCCGAATCCACCTTATTCACCGCCACCACGAACGGCTTGCCCGTTCCGCGCAGCAGCCGCGCCAACTCCTGATCCAGCGGCGTTACCCCCGCCTGGCTGTCCACCACCAGCACCAGCAGCCCCGCTTTCTCGATGGCCACCTGCGCCTGGCGAAAAATTTCCTGCGGAATCAGCGCCTTGTCGTCCGGCACGATTCCGCCCGTATCCACAATCTCCAGCGCCTTGCCGCGCCATTCCGCTTTGCCATAAATCCGGTCGCGCGTAATTCCCGGCTCATTCGTCACAATCGACCGCCGCGTCCCCGTCAGCCGATTGAACAACGTGGACTTGCCCACATTCGGCCGCCCGAGAATCACCAGCGATGGAAGCTTTTGCGTCATTGAGGATGCTTAAACTGCCTTCGGGTGAAACGCCCGCCGATCCTTCGCGCTACAGCGAGGAGCGGCGAGCAGTCTGTAATCTTCCAATGTACAGCATCCGCGCTCGCGACCAAAGCATACGCTCCCACTCAGCCATCGCGATTCTGCACTTCCTTTCTAAACGCAATTCGAGCTGCCAGCCAGCCGAGATCTAACGGCTCGGGAAATCTTCGGCAGTCTATTCTGCGGGTCTGAGGGTTTGGCAGAAAAGCAAAGCGCCCCAGCTTCCTGAGGCGCTTCGATCCAAGTGAATTGGTCAGGCGAAAACTTAAAAGATAATCTTCGCCACCAACTGAATGTTGCGCGGTTCACCGGGCCCGATGGCGGGAGCACCGTTGAAGTCGCCGATGGTGTCCGTCACCTGCCCGAAACCACTGTTAGCGGTACATACGCCAGTCACGGCGTTAGGCGCGCAAACACTATTCACGGACCCCACGCCCGAGGCGAGGTTAATGCGGTTGAAGAGGTTAAAGAAGTCCGCACGGAGTTGGATTTTCACGCGCTCGGTTATCGGAATGTTCTTAATCAAGGACAAGTCCACATCGCCGAAGCCCGGGCCAGTGAACTTGTTTCGCGCCAGGTCGTCCGCCGTTCCTGGGCATGCGGTACCGCCCGGTTGACAGAAGGCCGCCGGATTCCACCATTGGACACCCGGGATGCTCAAAGTGAAGCTGTGGCTGACTCCAGCATAGGGGTTGCCAATGAGATCCAAACCCAACCGGCCCTCGTCGGAAGGCTGGCCACTATGCCAGATCATCATGCTGCTGACTTGATAGTCGTTGAAAATGTGTTTTGACCACGACGAAGTGGCCCACGGCGCTTTCGGTACGTCATAGTTAAAATTGACGGTGAAGAGGTTTCTGGTATCGAAATCGCTATTCCCGTAGTCCAGCTTGGGATCCAGATAGTTGGTCAGGATTGCGCCCCGATATTCACTGACCTCGTCCAGGGAGTGCGCCCACGTGTAGGCAAACTGCGATGAGAATCCATGCCAGGCGCGGGTCCGGAAAATTGTCTGCAAAGAGTTATAGTTGGATGTGCCGATGGTGTTCAACTGCAGGATCGGTCCAAACTGCGGGAAGGCGCCGATTTGATTGATATTCGAAATGATATTCAGCTTTCGCCCCTCGCTGCCAACATATCCGATCTGCAAAACGGCAGCGTTGCCGAAGCTCTTCTCGACCTGCAGGTTGTAATTAAAGAAATAAGGCGTGCGGAAGTTCGGGCTAACGGAGTACACGCCCAGTCCTTTGGGGTCTGTTGCGGCAAGGCAGTTTGGATCCGTGCATCCTTGAACCGGCCCGAAGATCGACTTGTTGGCATTGGCTGCTCCGGCATTCGTATAGCCTGCCGGGCACGTGGCTTGCTGCACTGCATCCCACTGATAAGAGCCGTTCGCGAGCGTGCCGCAAAACGGGCTGCTGAACGTCGAGATCGGCGAAGGTCCGAAAGGATTACCTTCGATACCTTGCGGCGCACCGCTGACGGGCGGTCGGAAGTCGAGGAAGGGGTTTAGGTTGATCTGGTCGTAGAAGACGCCAAAACCCCCGCGCACAACTAAATCGGGTTTTGCCGTCGGTTGATAGGCAAAGCCGAGGCGCGGCGCGAAATGATCCTTGCCGGGATTAAAGAGCGGATGGCTGCTGTTGGTGATCTGAAATCCGCTTCCCGGAATGAAATTGGCGATGTCCCCCCGGCCGCTGGACATTGGTCCAAAATACTCGTAACGGACGCCGTAGTTGACGTTGAGTTTCCTCGTCAACTGCCAGGAGTCTTGCATATACAGATTGAAGGCCTTGACCGATACCCACCGTTCCGGGTTACCGACCGCAATGTTGGACCCGCAAAGATCGCCTGCCGCTAGATGCGCCGCATCGCAGCCAGAAACATCCCCAGCGAGAAAGTCGGCTAGCGCACATACGAGAGGGTTGTTCGTGCACGTCGCGCTGCCGGCCCAAGGACCGGCGGTACCGTCGAAAACGAATTGACCGGTGCCCCTGCGGTGATAGAACTCGTCAAGATGCGCGTCGCGTACCTCGCCTCCGAACCGGAATTGATGTTTCCCGGTCGTAAAAGAAACGATGTCCGTGATGTGCCACGTAAGATCGCTTCGCCCTTCCGGTGGAGTGAGCCCAATCTGTTCAAAGCCGCCCGATCCACCGGCGGAAGGTGGAGCGATAACGATGTTGGGAGCCCCGTTAATGTATTTCCCTGCTTTGGTCGCACTCGGGCTGAGGAACAATCCCATGGTCTGCGTGTCGAAGCCGCTGTTATTGTCATGAAAGATCTGGTTGAAGTAGTTGGCGCCGAACAAAAGTTGGTTGGTTATTTTCGAGGTCAAAGTTGAGTTGAGCACCGCCGAATAGTTGAAGACATGGATCGGCGCTACTTCGAAATAGTAGGGCAAATTCGAGCTGGCTGTTCCTAAAGCGGGGCTGCCTCCCAGCGGTGCTACCTGGTCACCTTGTCCCCCGTAGACGCGCAAATAGAGGTGATGTTTGTCGCCTATCTGTTGATCGAGTCTGGCCACGCCGTTATAGCTGTATCCAGTCTCCGCGCTTGGACTGAGAAAATTATTGCGGGTCCCGGGCAGGCCGCCGATAACGCTTTGTGGCCAAAATCCGTTTGCGCCGATAGCCGTAGCCGAAGCCGCGCTTTCGGGTACGCCTGCCGTGTTCAGCAACGCGAGCGCTTGATTCACCCAAGCTTCGGAAGGCTCGGTGGCAATACCCGACAGACCAAAGATGAACTGCTGCTTTTCGAAATTCGCAAAGATAAACGTCTTGTTTTTGATGATCGGGCCACCAGCCGAGAAGCCATAATTTTCGTTACGCTTCGGCGAAGACTTGGTCGGATTCCCCGGGTTGCACGCCGGGTTGTTGCCCGGACAGAAGAAAGGAGTATTGTCGGCGAAGTATTCGTTCCGATTGTAGTAGTAGGCCGACCCGTGGAGTTCGTTGGTTCCGGACTTGGTGACCACGTTGACCGTCCCGCCGGCATTGCGCCCGCCTTCCGGACCAGAGGAAGTCTGCGACGAGAATTCGGTAACTGAATCAATCGGAAGAACCACGCCAGCAATACCCGAAACACCGCCCTGATTTACTGCAGGAATGTTGTGCCAGAAGTCGTTGTTATCTACCCCGTCGATCTGCCAGTTGATCTGATTGGGGCGCGTTCCGTTGAGGGAGCCAAACCCACCGACGTTGTACCCACCAAATCCCGGTTGAACCGAAATCAATTGGGTGAAATCGCGGCCGTTGAGCGGCACATCCTGGACTGCACTCTCGTCGAGCGTCATGGTTTGTGTCTGGGTGGTCGTATCCAGAGCTAACGCCGCTGCCGAAACTTCCACCGTGGTGGCCTGGCCCTGCAGACTCAGCTTGACCGGTAACGTGTAGATCGTTCCGGCGACGACTTCCACTTTGTCCACCGTGAACACCGGAAAGCCGCTGGCCGTCACCGTCACTTTGTAAAATCCGAGTGGCATATCCTGGAAGGAAAACTGTCCGTCGCTGGTCGTGACGGTGGTGTGTTCAATCCCCGTGGCGCTTTCTGTAGCTTTGACTTGCGCGTTCGGAACTACTCCGCCGGAAGGATCGGTGACTGTGCCGTTAATCGACCCGCGAAACGTCTGCGCGTGCGCCGCGCCAACGGCAAGTACCAGCGCAAGCGCGCACACCCCCCAGCGCCACATCGTTCTGAATACACCCGTGCCTAGCCATCGTTTTTTGCCTTGCATAGATACACCCCTCCACACAGTTGCCCTGTGTTGTTTCGAGATTTGCTAGGACCACTCCCCTGATGGGCACAAGGAAACACCCGTTCGCATTGTGGTGTCAATCCAAACTTTTCAATTCGATAAGCCAAAAGATTGAATTGGAAAATTCAATAACAGCCACTTTGGCTTTCTATAAGAAAATCTGTTGGCGATGCACAGCCTGCCCCATCACGCGCATCTTCTACAGGTAGGACTTCGGATTGATCTGTATCCGGCACGCTGGGTTCGCACCTGTTCTGTGAGCCTTCTTCGCGGGGCAGGGGATAGTCCGGCCGCCGGATTCGACCGAGAGAGTTCTTCGCGGTATTGCTGGAATACGCCGGAAAACCCCCCGATTTCTGGTAGAGTGCTGAACCTAACGGAGTTACCGGCGGCCGGTTTTATTGCTATTTGCGAAAATCGTGTAAGTTTTCGGGGTCGCCCTGCGTACTAGTCTATGGAACCGCTGAGACCAGGCCCGATGAACGTGCCCGGAATGACGGAGACCACGGAGGCAGTTGCTCGGGCTCGTGCAGGCGATAACGAGGCCTGGGGTCAGCTTTACAAGGATTACGCGCCCGCGATTTTCCGGTTTTGCCGCCGCGCGTTGCCTACCCGCGAGGATGCGGAAGACGCCACCATGGAGATTTTCATGAAGTTGAGGGACAAGCTGAACCAATACGATCAAACCCGGTCGTTTTCGGCTTGGCTCTATCGCGTGGCGGCGAATCACTGCTGGGACATCCTGCGGCGTCGTAAAATCCGCCAAGATAAAGAAACCGAAGACGTCGAAACGGTTCCGCTGGAACATCCCGACCCAAGTCAATTGGACAAGCTCATCGAACAACGCACCAGCGAAGAAGTACGCGAGGCGCTGCACAAGCTCGCGCCCCGGGCGCGCATGGCGCTGGTCTTGCGCTACTACTCCGACATGAGTTATGACGAAATTGCCGACGAACTGGGAGTGCGCCGCGCCTTTGTGGGCGTCGTCCTCCTCCGTGCTCGGCATGAACTTCGGCAGGCGCTCGAAGGCACAGCGGCGCTGGCTGCGGGAGGGACGCCATGAGCGATCCTGCCAACCCCGTTTCACAAGAAGGACCAGACCGCACCATGGACCATCTGGACGAAATCACCTGTCTGATGTACGCCGAGCGCCAGCTTGACCGCGAACGCGCGCAAGCCGTCTCCGCCCACACGCAGGAATGCGCCGCCTGCCGCATCTTACTCCGCGCTCTGGAGCGCGAATCTCGCCTGCTGACCCGCGCCATGCTGGAGGAAGACGAGCCGCTGCCCGCGCGCTTGGCCCAATTTCAAACGCACTCCCAGCGTTCGTTTCAGTGGATTTGGGGATTGATCTTCGCCTTGTCCGCTACCGGCTTGTACGCGCTCTACACCAGTTTCATCGAACCCTGGATGACCCGGCTGGAGCAAGCCGGCCTCGGCGGCACTAGCTTACTCAGCGTTCTCATTTCCCAAGGCGCCTTCTGGAAAGGATGGCAGTCCGTGATCACATTGGTCGAGGTTCTGGCGATGCTCATTGTCGCGGGTTTCGCCGCGGTCATTTTCCGGCGGCGCATCGGCCGCCGCGGCTCCGCCCTGGCGCTGGTGCTGACCGGCATGTGCGCTTTGCTAAGCCTGCCCTCGCCCGCTTCCGCTGCGGAATTTCGTCATGAGGACCGCGTGACCATCGGTCCGGACGAGGTGATTCACAGCGACCTGTTTGTCGCCAGCGGCCGGGTTCGCGTGGAAGGCACGATTGAAGGCGATCTCATTGCGGCTGGCGGAGAAATTGACGTGACTGGTCACGTTACCGGCGACATCCTCAGCTCTTCCGGGACCCTTGTGGTCAGCGGCCAAGTAGACGGCAACGTTCGTTCCTACGCCGGCAACATGACCATCCGCGGCAAGATTGGCCACAATGTGTTGATCGCTGGCGGCGATGTAAACGTTGACCGCGATGCCGTGGTCACCGGCAGCGTCACCACTTTCGGCGGACATTTGACCGTGGACGGCCAAGTCGGACGCGATGTCCTGGCGGCCGGTGGGACCGTCAGCATTGCCGGCACTCTTGGCGGTGGCCTGAAAGTGCGCAGCGGTGAGCTGAGCATCAGTTCGGGCGCCATCGTGAAGGGCCCCGTTGATTTTGAAGGTGACAATCCTCCGGAAGTCGCCAGCGGCGCAAAACTGGCCTCGCCTGTCCATTTTGAAAAACTAAAGCATGGCGAAGACGACTATCGCAACGCCAGGTACTACATGTGGCGCGTCATCTGGTGCGCCGCCTATATTCTGTTCGGACTGGTGCTTTTCAAGGTGATGCCCGAGTTTTCTGCCGAGTGCGTCGGTATGGCCGAGCGTTACGGGCCATCGCTGGGCGTCGGCCTTTTGTCCATCCCCGGCATATTTGTCGGCAGCATCATCGCCTGCGTGACCATCGTCGGGCTATTCATCGGCGTTTCCACATTATTCTTGCTGTGGGCGGGAATTTATTTCGGCCTGGTGGTAGCTGCCGCGGCTATCGGCCAATGGCTGTTGGGCCGCACCCGGGAAAGCTGGCCGCTGATTGGGCGTATGGCTTTGGGTATGGTCCTCATGCGGGTCGCTTTCGCGATTCCCAAAGTCGGCGGCTGGGTCAAGCTTGGCGCCGTGATCTGGGGCGCCGGCGCGGTGGCCCTGGCCCTGTACAGCCGCCTGCAGCCCAAGCTTCCGACCATCCAGGCTGCCACCGTGCAGCCCGCCCCGGTCGCCACTCCGGCGCTGTAATTCGGCCCGAGTGTATTTAACCACTCGGTTAAATACGCGAGCGAACCCACCCCCTTGCGCTCAGGCCGACAGGTGAGACGGACATCGTCTGCTTCCTTCTTTCTCACTGCTCCCGCGGAAACAGTTCGGGCCGGCGCACCTTACGATGCACCGGCCCGTGGCCTCTGCGGAGGCGGTAAATCCTGTATCGCTACTGCTGGCGAACCTTCGCTGCGAAAAATGCCGGCGCCAGCGTACCTCCCGGGTCCTCAATGTACAAGGCCCGAATACCTACACCCGGCGTAGCGTTCGGCGCGCTTCCGTCAGGAATCCCATCGAGGTTCGTAATACCCCGGCTTCCTTGTCCTTGCGTTCCCGGAAAAATCTCCACTTCCAGGATACTCGTGGAAGTCAGACCGAAATAAGAAGGCAGGTCGGTGACATTGATAAGCGAGTTGCTCAAGGCTCCGGTGGGCGTGGACCCAAACCGGGACCAACGCAGCGTCACCGCCGCCGTCTGGTTGCTGATGGCCGGCGTATTGCCATTAGCGGCCGTGAAAGATGTGATGGGAATAGCTACGGTTTGGCCCGGTTGCAAGCCGGTGGTGTTGGTTGACCCGATAAAAAACTGATAGCTAGAGCTGAAGTCCGTCTGCACCGGCAGCCCCTTGGAGTCGACCAAAAATGTGGGACCCACCGCCAGATTGACCGTAAGCGGATCGCCGATGCTGATACTCGAGATTTTCGAGTTGCTGGCCGCCGGAATGATGTTGGTGACAATCATCCCGAATTGCGTCTGGCTCGGTATCGAGTAAATCGTGCCCTCGACGCTGTCTTGCAGCGTCGCGGAAAGCGGCTCGATTTCCTGCACCGTGAAGGTGCCATCGGCGTTGAGTACGGCGTCCATGCTCGCGGGCGCGTTGCTGGTTACGCAAGTCGAGAGGGTCGTCGCGTTTTGGCAGAGCGCGTTGGTCGGGTCGAGGTCATAAATGGTGTTGCTGTTGCTTGCCGCCGCAATAGTGGGCTGACCGGTAATCAGAGCCGGCGTCACGGTGACGCCAGAGCCGCTCAGGCTCACCACGCCGGTGACGTCTTCGATCAAGTCCAGCTGGCCCGCCAAAAGATTGGAATTCGCGCGGGGCAGCGTAAACGAGCTAACGGAAGTTGTGCTCGCATTCGTCAGGTTCAACGCCAGCGCGCTTCCACTGACCGTCAAAGCGTTGCTGAGGTTGACGTCAATGCCGAATCCCGTGTTGCCGCTGATCGTCTGAGCAGCGTTTATGGTGGCAGTCAACGGGCCGCCAAAGGTGGCGACGCAAATGTCGCCGCTCGGGCAAGTCGGGGTGGTCAGCGCGACGCCGGTGTTGTTCTGAAATACCAGTTTCGCGCTCGAGAATTTCACGGTGATGGTACTGTTGGCCCCTGTAGGAACCGAAGCAGCGGTGCCCGCGAAACCGGAATCCGATTGTAGGCGGGCCAGGTCGAAGCTCAAGCCGGAGTTGCCGTTAAGGTTTAGCGTGGTCGCCGCGCCGGTCGACGACGTGAGCGTGATGCTCTGAATCGTAGCCACGAAGCTGACGATGCCCAGGTTGGCGGGCGGAGTGTCGGCTACCACCGTAAAGCTCACCTTCGCCGTGCCGGTCCCGCCTCCCCCGCCCCCGCCACCGCCGCCACCGGGAAACTCGTGATAGCACGAAGTCATGCCCATCGAGCATGCTAATGCAGCAAGAACAAAGGACTTATTCAGTTTCACAGTGCACCCCACAGCGATTCGGAAAAACCCCGCCAGCTTAGAAATTCCCCGAAACCCCAATTTACTCTCTCTCATGCGAGTAATGGGACTCTCAAAACAGGCGGCTTGCCCAACTACTAAACGCAGCTCGCGGCTGCGGCTGCGCATCTGAAATTCCCTGCCGGCAAAGGTTCCCGCCAGCCCAATCGCAACCAGGCAGACTCTCAGCGCAACGCAGCAGTTGGGAGGAGCCTCTGCCACGAGAAACCCTCCGGATCGCGCCTTGCATCGCAACTTCCCGTTTCCGCCTGGGTTGAGGTCGGCACCTGGTGGTATGCCGCGGGGAGCGGTCCTTCAGCAAAAGGGCGAGTACACTTTTTTCACCGGGAAAGCCTGTATTGCACGGGGGTTTCGCCAGGAAGTAGTTTCACAAGCCACATACGCGGATTAAGACAGTGTTCCGCTTCGTCGTGTCTCGGAGTGCCTTCCGCACTGTCCTTCCGCAACGGGGAGGTCCGTTATGCATCGTAGTGTCCGTCTTGCGCTTCTTTTGCTTTACGGTCTGTTCCTTCTTGTTTTCCAAAGTAGAACCACCCGGGCTCAGGACATCCTGATCCCTGCTGGAACTCTGCTGCACTGCACTCTCGACGAACCGAATCTTTCCTCCGCCACCGCGGCCGTCGGCGACCCGGTGATCTGTCACATGCGCAGCATTCAGGAGTTTGGCCACGTAGTTTTTCCGCGCGGCACCTATCTGGGCGGCCATGTGGAAGCAGAAAAAGAGCCGGGGCATTTCGTGGGCAAAGGCTATCTGAAGCTGCAGTTCGACCGTATCGGGCTGCCCACCTCCGACCTTCCGGTGCCCAGCAAAATCATCGCGGCGAAGGGCTTCAAGGTAGACAAGGATGGCGACATCAAAGGCCATGGCCACGCCACCCGCGATGTCGTCGAATGGATGTTCCCTCCGCTTTGGCCGTGGAAACTGATCATGCTTCCGGCGCGTGGGCCACGGCCGGCGCTAAAGGGCGAAGAGCAAGTCACACTGCGCCTGATGGACGATGTGATGGTGCCACGCAACGTCGCTGCCACCGATTACTACCCGAATCGTCCACCGAACAGCTACTCGCGCACGCAGCCTTCCTCGCTAAATAGCTTGGTCGTGCCCGATGCGATTCGGCCGGTGCCGAGAGTCACCTCGGTCCCGCAACAGGCCTCCTCGACGCGAGAAACGACCGTGGCTTCCTCGTCGTTGGCCAGCCCAGCCACTTTTGTTTCGCCAACCGCACCGACGGCCGCCGGGGACACGACTCCTCACGTGACGATGATCGCGCTGAAGTCCGGTGAAATTCAGAGCGTTCGCGGCTACCGCATCGACAACGGGGTCCTGAATTATGTTTTGCCCAGTGGCGTCGGCGGTTCCGTCTACGTCAGCGAAATCGACTGGCCCACCACGACTCGGCTCACCA
>Ga0335073_10000507_pt1 | contig 49838 bp, 44 predicted proteins | sample Lox_Sample_22_FD_207093 | JGI IMG/M metagenome (GOLD analysis project Ga0335073, IMG submission 207093) | Soil microbial communities from Loxahatchee National Wildlife Refuge, Florida, United States - Lox_Sample_2.2 | ecosystem: Environmental > Terrestrial > Soil > Wetlands | place: USA... | reverse complement strand
GAGATGTTCCGACATCTCCAGCAAGAGCCGCGGTGGAACGCCGACAGGCGAGCGTGCTCCGCCGAGCACGCTGCCGCATCCGATGATGCGGACGATTGGACTACGCGTCGGTCGGCGTTCCGCTTCCCGTTGTTTGGTTCTCCCGCGTTCTTTGGTTCTCCCGTTTGTCGGTTCTCTCGACCGCCATTGCCGGGCTTCGTTGTTCGAAGCATCGTTCGAAAGCATCTTGCCGCTCGCCGAACGGCCATGTCCGGCGGTGACGCGAAGAGGGTGACGCGAAGAGTCTGTTGCTGTTTGAAACCGCAGCCGCGGCGGAACGGCATTGCGCCTTTCGCGGCGCAACGCGGAATGAATCAGTCGTTGCTGCAGCAGGCGAACAGGATGCTGACCGTCGGCGCGTTGGGAAACGACATCGCCGCTCCGGGCAAAGCATCGGCCGCGGCTTCGAGCGCCGCATCGGACACGTCGTTGAACAGAATCTGTTCGTCGCTGGCTTCGTGATCTATCGCGTTCATGGCACCCCCCGCCCGCTGAGGCCGGCACCATACCATGATCGTCGTTGCGAGCCATCCGCTCCGGCCGTTGGCCGGCCCCATGACGCGAAAGCGTGAAAACAAAACGGGAGGCCGAAGCCTCCCGCTGTTTGGTCCCTCATCTTGGCGACCCTTGCCGCATGATCCCCCCGAATCCGGGATCGTGCGTAGCCTTCACGGCCTCAGCTCCGCCCGACGACGTTCAGCGTCACATTGGCGAGGCCGGAAAAGCCGAGCGCATGCGCCGCAGCCGGCGACAGATCGATCACGCGGCCGCGCACGAAGGGCCCGCGATCGTTGATGCGCACCACGACCGAACGGCCGGTGCGGTTATTCGTGACCCGGACCATGGTGCCGAACGGCAAGCTGCGGTGCGCCGCCGTCATGGCGCTGGGCACCATGCGTTCGCCGTCCGCGGTGCGTCCCCCGGAATAGACCGAGGCGATTCCAGATTGTGCTGAAGCCCCGACAGTAAAGCCGATAGTCGAAGCAAGAAGAGTAAGAGCGAATACGAGTTTCCCCGGGCTGTGCCAAGCCATCACATACCTATTACGCTGTTATCACGATGGGTGAATAGGCTCGGTCCCTCGAGCCTGGATCGCGTATGACCAGCCGAATGTGGTTAGAATGCGTCCCCGGAGGGCAGGTTAGACTTTGGGCAAGACCGTGAAAACTACGCGGCAGAGCGCGTTTAATGGAACGTTAGCTCTAAAATATTGATTTTGATTGGTTTTTTATGCGAATCGGAGCGGCGGTGCCGGCCGAATCAGAATCAGCCCTGCGTCTCGTGCATCGCGACACACCGCACCTATGCGCGCTGCGGGCGAACTTTTAACGACGAAAAGCGTTGCGGCGGGCTCGAACTCAGTGGTCATCGCGAGCCAGCGCGTCCGGCCCGAAGTCGCCCGCCCGATGACGCGGCTGCGGTTTGCTTCGTCGCTCCGCGATATCTCGGCTGCAAATCATCACGCCGCTAAGCCGCCGCGTTCGGCAGCACGTAATTCTTGAACTGCTCGCGCAACACGGTCTTCTGGATTTTCCCGGTCGCGGTATGCGGGATCTCGCTGACGAAGACGACGTCGTCGGGCATCCACCATTTGGCGACCTTGCCGTCGAGATAGGCCAGCAATTCCTCGCGGCTGACCTCTTGTCCGGCCTTGGGCACGATGACCAGCAGCGGCCGTTCGTCCCATTTCGGATGGCGCACGCCGATCACCGCGGCTTCTGCGACCTTGGGATGGCCGACGGCGAGATTTTCCAGCTCGATCGAGGAGATCCATTCGCCGCCCGACTTGATGACGTCCTTGGAGCGGTCGGTGATGTTGAGATAGCCGCAGGCGTCGATGGTGCCGACATCGCCGGTGTCGAAATAGCCCTCGTCGTCGAGCGCTTCCCCGCCCTCCTTGAAATAGGCGCGCGCGATCGAGGGCCCGCGTACCTTGAGCCGGCCGAAGGTCGCTCCGTCGCGCGGCATCGGCCGGCCGGCATCGTCGGTGATCTTCATCTCGACGCCGAACGGCGCGTGGCCCTGCTTCATCTGGATGTCGAGCCGCGCCTCGCCGCTCAGGCCGGCATATTCCGGCTTGAGCGTGCCGAGCGTGCCGAGCGGCGACAATTCGGTCATGCCCCAGGCGTGGCAGACCTCGACGTCGTAATTGTCCTGGAATTTCTGCGTCATGGCGCGCGGACAGGCGGAGCCGCCGATCACCACCTTCTTCAGATAGGGCAGCTTGAGATTATTGGTCTCCAGATGCGTCAGCAGCATCAGCCAGACCGTGGGCACCGCCGCTGTGAAGGTGACGCGATAGGTATCGAGCAATTCGTAAATCGAGGCGCCGTCGAGCTTGCCGCCCGGCATCACCAGCGTGGCGCCGACCATCGGCGAGGTCAGCGCCAGGCCCCAGCAATTGGCGTGGAACATCGGCACCACCGGCATGACCACGTCGCGCGACGACACGCCCATGGCATCCGGCTGCGCCGCCATCATCGAGTGCAAAACGTTCGAGCGGTGCGAATAGAGCACGCCTTTGGGATGGCCGGTGGTGCCGGACGTGTAGCACATGCCGGCGGCGGTGTTCTCGTCGAACTGCTTCCAGGCGTAGTCGCCGTCGGCCGGCGCGATCCACTCCTCGTAGGGCACCGCGTTCTTGAGCGTGGTCGCGGGCATATGCGCCGCGTCGGTCAGCAGGATGTATTTCTCGATCGGTGCGAGCTTGTCGGCGAGCTTCTCCAGGATCGGCACGAAGGTGAGATCGACCATCATCATGCGATCTTCGGCGTGATTGACGATCCAGGTGATCTGGTCGGCGAACAGGCGCGGATTGATGGTGTGATAGATCCCGCCCATGCCCATGATGCCGTACCAGGCCTCGAGATGCCGCCAGGTGTTCCAGGCCAGCGTCGCCACGCGATCGCCCTGCCGGATGCCGTCGCGTTCGAGCCGCTGCGCCACGCGCAGCGCGCGGGCGCGCACCTCTTTGTAAGTGGTGGTGTGAATCGGCCCTTCGACCGAGCGCGAGATCACCCGCCGCTCGCCGTGATTGAGCGCGGCGTGATCGATGATGCGATGGCACAACAGCGGCCAATCCTGCATCAGGCCAAGCATGGCGTTTTCTCCCCTTTTTTGCAGTTGGCGCTCCCTGAAAGCCGGCTTGCAGCCTCGGGATCGCACTGTCTTTGCCGTGAGGTTACCTCTGCCGTGCGGTAAGGCAAATCCTCCGATGGTCCAAAATCGGCTGAGATTTCAGGGCACCGTCGCGGCGGTTTCCCTGGCCGCCCGAACGGCTTGAATCCCGGCCCGCAGCCGGCCTAAACAGAGAGTGCCACAGCGCTGGGGATGTCCGCGTGAAATGTGCTGTCGTCGCCGCCGCGCTGTTGAGCACCACCTTTGTCGCGGCACCGCAAAATGCGATGGCGCAAGCCGCCGGTTCGCCCAGTGCCGTGTCGAAAAGCATGCCGCCGAAAGACACACCGTCGATCGCCGCGCCTGTGACATCTGCCGCACCGCAACCCAAGCGCGTCAAAACGACGAGAGCCGCGCCAAAAGCTGCATCACGGCCTTTGTCTGTCGTCATTCCGCAACAATTCGCGCCGCCGCAGGAGGAATACGCCTCGTTTCCGGACAGGTCGGCGGCCGCGACGGCGGCCGCTGAAAAGCCGTCGGCCTGCCAGGTCGCGCTCGCCAAAGTCGCCGAATTCAAGCCGCTGCCGATTTTGATCGGCGCCGGCGAATGCGGCGCGAGCGACGCGGTGCTAATGGCCTCCATTATTCTGCCGGACCAGAACCGGGTTGCCGTGTCGCCGCCGGCGACGCTGCGCTGCCCGATGGCGCAGGCGCTCGCCGACTGGGTGCGCGAGGATGTCGCGCCGTCGCTGAAGAAATTCGGCCCGCCGCTGCATGCGCTCGACAATTTCGATTCCTATTCGTGCCGCGGCCGCAACAATGTCCGCGCCGCGCTATTGAGCGAGCACGGCAAGGCCGACGCCATCGACATCCGCGATTTCGCGCTGGCTGACGGCCGCGAATTCGGCCTGACCGACATCCACGCCGACAAGGATTGGCGCGAGACGGTCCGCGCCAGCGCCTGCGCGCGGTTCTCGACCGTGCTCGGGCCCGGCTCGGACGGCTATCACGAGCAGCACATCCATCTCGACCTCGCCGAGCGCCGCAACAATTACAAAATCTGCGAGTGGGACGTGCGCGCGCCGCCGCCGCCTCCTGAAGCCAAGGCGCAAGACAAGGGACAAGGCAAGCCGGAGGAGGAAGCGCAAACCGCCGCGCCGCCGGCCGACGGTTCCGAACTGCAAGGCGACGATGCGCCGACCATTCCGATCGGCGAGGTGCCGCTGCCGCGTCCGCGGCCCGTCGCGCAGATCGATCGCGCGCTTGGCCGTCAGCATCGCTCGAGCATTGATCAGCCGCTCGGGCTGACGGCACAATAGCGCCAGATTGGGTCGTTAGATTCAGTGCCGTCGCGATCTTCAGACGCGCGTGATGATTGAGGCTTGAATTCTTTCATAAGGAATTTTTAGATGCCGCTCAGCAATCTCGCCACCCGCGATGTCGAAACGCTGGTGCATCCCTACGTCAATCTCGCAAGCTTTCGCGACAACGGCCCCCTCATCGTCGAACGCGGCCGGGGCGTCTATATCTACGACACCGAAGGCAAGGCCTATATCGAGGGCATGGCGGGGCTGTGGTGCACGGCGCTCGGTTACGGCAACGAGGAACTGGTCGAGGCCGCCACGGCGCAGATGCGCAAGCTGTCGTTCGCACATCTGTTCAGCGGACGCAGTCACGATCCGGCCATCGAGCTTGCCGAGAAGCTCAAGGAGATCGCGCCGGTGCCGATCTCCAAGACGTTTTTCTGCAATTCCGGATCGGAAGCCAACGACACCCAGGTCAAGCTGGTTTGGTATCTCAACAATGCGCTGGGCCGGCCCAACAAAAAAAAGCTCATCAGTCGCATCAAGGGCTATCACGGCGTCACCGTCGTCGCCGCATCGTTGACCGGACTACCGGCCAACCATCGCGACTTCGATCTGCCGCTGCCGGGCTTTCTCCATGCCGGCTGCCCGCATCATTATCGCTGTGCGGAGGCCGGCGAGAGCGAAGAAGACTTCGCCACCCGGCTCGCCGCCGAGCTCGACGCGCTGATCGTCAAGGAAGGCCCTGACACAATCGCCGCTTTCATCGCCGAGCCGGTGATGGGCGCCGGCGGCGTAATCGTGCCGCCCAGGACCTATTTCGAAAAGATCATGCAGGTATGCGCCAAGCACGACGTGTTCATGATCTCGGATGAGGTGATCTGCGGCTTCGGCCGGCTCGGCACCACATTCGGCTGCGAGAAGCTCGGCTTTCGCCCGCATTCGATCTCGATCGCGAAGATGCTGTCGTCGGCCTATCTGCCGATCGCCGGCGTCATGATCCCGGAAGACATGTATCAGGCGCTGCTCAGCGAAAGCAAAAAGATCGGCACATTCGGCCACGGCTTCACGTATGGCGGTCACCCGGTCTCGGCGGCGGTGGCGCTCAAGGCGCTTGAAATTTATGCGCGTGATCGCGTCGTCGCCAAGGCCGCCGAGCGCGGCGTGCAATTTCAGGCGCGTCTGAAAAAGCTCGGCGAACATCCGCTGGTCGGCGAAGCGCGCGGCCTGGGCCTTATCGGCGGCGTCGAACTGGTCGCCGACACGACGACCAAGCGCGCGTTTTCGCCGCAGCACGGCGTCGCCGCGCGCGCGGTGCAATTCGCCGAAGCCGAAGGTCTGATCGTGCGCGCGGTCATGGGCGATGTATTAACCTTATCGCCGCCGCTGATCATTAGTGCCGAGGAAGTCGACGAATTGTTCGACCGGCTGACGCGGGCGCTCGACAAGACGCTGGATTGGGTCAGGCGCGACAAGCTCGCTCATTCGTGAACCAAAAAACCAGAACGCGGCCCGACCCGCCTGTTCCGTCCACAAACCGTCGCAATTGCTCGATTACTTTGCCCGGCAAAGTAAGACATCTGTTTTGCTCGCTGCAACGGCGCGTTCATCACTCGGCGCTAAGAGAGATCCATGCAGGACGATGCTCCGCCCAGCTCCATTGTGCCGCTCAAGGCCGGCTTTGCGCGCGCAGCAAAGCCGGCCTTGAGCCGGCGGCAATTAATCGCCGGCGGGATCGGGTTGATCGGCCTTTCAGCGAGCGCGACCGGCGCTTATGCCAGCACTGTCGAGCCGTCCGATCTTCTGGTCACGCCCTACGCCGTGACGCCGCCGAACTGGCCGGCGGGACGGAAGCTGACGATCACGGTGATCGCCGATCTGCACGCCGGCGGGCCGCATATCACGCTGCCGCAGGTTGCGCGCATCGTCGACACCGCGAACGCGCTGCAATCCGACATCATCGTGCTGCTCGGCGATTTCAAGGCCTTCTACAGTTTTCCGATCAAGCCGATCGACGATCCGCTCTGGGGGGCCGAGCTCGCGCGACTCTATGCGCCGCTTGGCGTCTGGGCGATCCTCGGCAATCACGACTGGTGGCACGATCTGCACGGCGTACGCAGCGCGCTTGCCGGCGCGCGCATCCCGATGCTCGAGAACGATGCGCGGCTCCTCGGCGCACCGGGACAGCAATTCTGGCTGGCGGGACTTGGCGATCAGGAAGCGCATTGGCTCGGGCGCGGGCGGTTTCGCGGCATCGACGATCTGCCCGGCACGCTGAAACAAGTTCGAACCGACGATCCGGTCGTCCTGCTCGCGCACGAGCCGGATATCTTCACGCGGGTGCCGCCGCGCGTTTCGCTCACGCTTTCCGGCCATACCCATGGCGGACAAATTCGCGTGCCGCTGATCTGGCCGCATTTCGTGCCGTCCCGGTACGGCGCGCGCTTCGCCTATGGCCACATCGTCGAGAACGGCCGCCACATGATCGTGTCCGGCGGGCTCGGCACCAGCGTCATTCCCGCGCGCCTTGGCGTGCCGCCGGAAATCTTGCACGTGACGCTCGGGGCTTAGTGTCCGGTCCGCAAAAGCAAACGGCGCCGGCTTCACGCCAGCGCCGCTTCAATCTCGTAATTCGCCAAACTCAGTAGGGCTTCGAGGCGGCCGGATCGCTCTCTGCCTGCGCAGCCGCCATCTGACCACTGAACGGCGCATCGGTGTTCTTCGGCGCCAAGACGACGACAATCGTGCCGACCTTCACTCGATTGTAGAGATCGATCGCGTCCTCGTTGGTCATGCGGATGCAGCCCGACGAAATGGCCTGACCGATATATTCCGGCTGATTGGTGCCGTGGATGCGATACAGCGTATCCTTGTTGCCCGAATACAGATACATGCCGCGCGAGCCCATCGGATTATGCGGCCCGCCGGTCACATAGGCCGGCAGCGGACCGAGCCGCTGCTGCTCGCCCGGGGTCGGAACCCAAGCCGGCCACTCTTCCATGCGCCCAATCTTCGCGATGCCGTTCCAGGCCTGCGCTTCTTCGCCGACGGCGATGCCGTAGCGGATCGCCTTGCCATTCGGCAACACGTAATAGAGGAATTTGTTGTCGCTATCGACGACAACGGTACCCGGCGCTTCCTTGCGCGAATACTCGACGATATGGCGCTTATACTGTTCCGGAATCGCGGCCTGCTGATACGGCAGGTTCGACATCAGCTGCTTGTCGCGCGCGTTCCATCCCGCCTGGGTCGACGGCTCGATCGTCTCTTGCATACAGCCGCCGAGCGCAATGCCCGCAAGCCCGATGATCACGAAAGCAATCGAACGCATTGCCATCACTCGCCAACCAATCCGTCCGCCGAAGCCGCCCCGGCTGCGATACGAGATTCTAGCTTCGAGAACCGAGATACTCGAACCCTTTTGGCCATGCCAGACGTTACATGACCTCGGGCATCAGGTCGCTGAAAACTGTTGCAGGAATGCCGCAGTTTTCTCAGGCCGGAGCGGAAAAACTTCCCAAACTCCAAGATAAACAGCCGTTTGAATAACCGGACCCGGACAGTATGGGCCCGAGACATTAAGCAAGGGTTTACCACGCATGGGGATTGGCATGGGGTTGGTGAGCCTCGCGGCCGAAATATCACGGCAAGGCACCGATTGTCGCCGATTTCCGCCGCACTATGCGCTCAGCACCAATCATCGCTCTAAGCAACGGGCAAACAAAGGGAATGGGGTTTCACATGACGAGTATCGCTGCCGAAACGGGCGCCAAGACGAACCAAAAGGCCGGCGCGCATAAAATGCCGGGCGAAGTGCTCGACCAGCGCTATCGGCAGATCGGGATACCGGCCGTTGCCGCGGCCGCACGTTACCACGGCGCGGCGACAAATCCGGCCTATGCTCCGGCGGCAATCAAATGGGATCGCGCCGACGACGCCGCCTGAGCGAGTTCTCAGCCGGCTTCCGAACGGCTGATCGGCAAAAAAGGGGACGGAAGCGTCCCCTTTTTCGTTGCTTGTTTTGCCGCCTTGCCGCCTGCTCTCGCCCGGGTCTTAGGTCACGCGGTCTGGGCCGCTAAACCCAAGCCAAAGCTGGCACGCATTCGGGGCTCCTGTTTGATGGACGACTTTTCCAAAACCGAAATCGAGGCCGGCCGCCGGCTGTTTGCGGGCGACTGGAGCTTCTCGTCGGCCGCCTCCTCGCTCGCTTCCCTGCCGCCGATGGCCGGGCCGGAAATCGCCTTCGCCGGCCGCTCCAATGTCGGCAAATCCTCGCTCATCAACGCCCTGACCGGACGCAAGGCGCTGGCGCGCACCTCGAATACGCCGGGCCGGACCCAGGAACTGATCTTCTTTCGCAGCCCGGACCGGCTCGTCCTGGTCGACATGCCGGGCTACGGCTATGCCGCAACCGCCAAGAGCAAGGTCGCCGCCTGGACCCGGCTCATTCATGACTATCTGCGCGGCCGCGCGACCTTGGCGCGGGTCTATGTCCTCATCGATGCCCGGCACGGTCTCAAGGAGACCGACGACGGCATTCTCGACGCACTCGGCAAGGCCGCCGTCAGCCATGAGATCGTTTTGACCAAATGCGATCAGGTCGACGAGACCGAGCTTGGCGAACGGATCGAGGCCGTCAAAGCGGCGATCCGCAAGCGGCCGGCGGCCTTTCCCGACCTGATCGCGACCTCGTCGCGCACCGGAGCCGGAATTGACCAGCTGCGTGCGGCGGTCGCTCGGCTGCTTGCCGAGCGGCCCCGTTAAACCGGGGCCACCGATCCGACCTTTCCTGTCGTGACCCTGTTACAAGGGCCTCTCTACTGCGCATGATCCTTGTGCCCATGATCCTTGCGGCAAATCGGTTTCCACTTTTCCGCATCATGCTCTAGATAGGCTGCGCCGATCGCCGGGAAAGAGAACGGAATGAGCAAGGACCAGCCGACCAGCCCTGAAGTGCAGGCCCGCATCCTGTCCGAAGCGCTGCCTTATATGCAGCGTTACGACGACGAGATCGTCGTTATCAAATACGGCGGTCACGCCATGGGCAAGGAGGATACCGCGCGCGAATTTGCCCGCGACATCGTCCTGTTGGAGCAGACCGCGATCAATCCCGTCGTCGTCCATGGCGGCGGCCCGCAGATCGAAGCCATGCTCAAGCGCGTCGGCGTGCAGTCGCATTTCACCGCGGGCTTGCGCATCACCGATGCCGAGACGCTCGAAATCGTCGAAATGGTGCTGGCCGGCTCGATCAACAAACAGATGGTCGGCTACATCAACGAGGCCGGCGGCAAAGCCGTGGGCTTGAGCGGCAAGGACGGCAATATGGTGGTCGCGCGCAAGCTGACGCGCACCGTGGTCGATCCGGATTCGGCGATCGAGCGCGTGGTCGATCTCGGCTTTGTCGGCGAGCCGGAGAAGGTCAACACCATGGTGCTCGACCAGATTCTCGGTCGTGAGCTCATTCCGGTCCTGGCGCCGGTCGCAGCGGCTGCGAATGGCGGCACGTTCAACGTCAATGCCGACACCTTTGCCGGCGCCGTTGCCGGCGCGCTCAAGGCCAAGCGCTTCCTGCTGTTGACCGACGTGCCGGGCGTTCTCGACAAGTCGAAGAACCTGATCAAGGAACTCTCGGTCGACGACGCGCGGCGCCTCATCGCCGACGGCACCATTTCCGGCGGCATGATTCCAAAGGTCGAGACCTGCATCGACGCGCTTGAACGCGGCGTCGAAGGCGTTGTGATCCTCGACGGCAAAGTGCCGCATGCCGTGCTGCTCGAACTGTTCACCGAGCTCGGCGCCGGCACGCTGATCCACAACTGATCGGCGGTCCTGCAAAGCGGAATTGCCTGTCGCACAGATCATGAGCGGACACGACACCGGGACGCCGGATTCCGCCGCGGGCAAAGCTCCCGCCGAGCATTTTCTGTTGCCGCTCGCTCCCGGAATAGCGGCCGGTCTGGCGCTCGGCGTATCCGACGTGCTGTCGAAGATTGTGTTGGCCGATGGCGGACATGTTCTGCCCATGCTGTCGTTTCGCAGCGTGGTCGGCATCGTCTTTGTCGCAACGTGGTTGCGTTTCGGCAAAAAGCCTTCCGCGAGCCCGCGCGTGCGCTGGATATCGATGGCCGTCGGCGTGATGTTCACGGCTTTGATCTATTGCCTGTTCAAGGCCATCGAGGCGGTGGATGTTTCGACCGCGATCCTGTCCTATTTCACCTATCCGGTGCTGACCGGGATCGCGGCGTCCGCCTTGCGGATCGAGCCGCTGCGCTGGCAAGGCGCGCTTTGCGCCGTTGCCGCCTTTATCGGCCTTGCCATCATGATCGGCGCGCATCCGGCAGGCTTGGCGCTGGCCGGTGTCGCTTACGGCGTCGGCGCCGGCTGCTGGCGCGTCGCCGTCTTGCTCACCACACGCGCCTATCTGGTCGGCGCCGATGCCCGGCTGACAACCTGGTATTCGATGATTTCCTCGACCGCGCTGTTTCTCGCCGCATCGCTTGTGGTGCGCGACTGGAACATGCCGCACACCAATCTCGGCTGGGCGGCCTTGGTCGTGATGAGTCTTGCGACCACGGCCGGCATTTTGTTGATCTTCATATCGACGGTGCGGATCGGGCCGTTCCGCACCGCGCTCATTCTCAATCTCGAGCCGCTGACCGCGACCATTCTCAGCGCTCTCGTCCTCGGCGACGTCATGACGCCGCTGCAGGGGCTCGGCAGCGCGATCATGCTCGGCGCCCTGGTCGGCTTCCAATTGCTGCGCTGACGAGAAAGATCCCGACAATAAGGTACTTTACAGCGCCGTCGCGGCGTTCTGTAATCGCGCAAAACAGGACGTGGGAGGAAAGGCATGAGCGGGCAAAGCGGCGCGGCTGCGCCTTTGTGCATCGAAGCCAACCGCAAGACAGGCAGCGTTTCGGGCAAATGGTCGTTCGGTTGTGCCTGCCATTCGCCTGGCCCCGCCGCATCGCGCCGCCAGTTTCTGGCGAGTGCCGCGGCCCTTGGTGCCGCCGCGGTTCTGCCCGCCACCAAGACGCCGGCCCGCGCCGCGGCGGAAAAGCTGATCGACACCCATCATCATTTTTATCCGCCAGCCTATCAGAAGGCATGGTCGGATTGGGAGGACCAGCGCAAGATTCCGCATTTCGGCGTGCAACTCGCCTGGTCGCGCGACAAAGACCTCGAAGCGATGGACAAGAACGGCATCACCACCAGCATCCTGTCGCTGGCATCGACGCCCGGCGTGTGGTTCGACACCGAGGCAAAAGCCGCGCACGACATGGCGCGGCTGTGCTGCGACTTTGCCGCCGAGATGGTGCAGAGCAAGCCGGAGCGCTACGGATTGTTCGCGCCGCTGTCGATGCTCGATGCGGATTTGACTCTGAAAGAAATCGAATATGTCTTCGATACGCTGAAGGCCGATGGCGTCAATCTGCAAACCAACTACGGCGACAAATGGCTCGGCGACGCCGCCTATAAGCCGATTTTTGAAGAGCTGAACCGCCGCAAGGCCGTGGTCTATGTGCATCCGCTGGTCGCCAGTTGCTGCGGCCGTCTCAGTGTCGGCGCTTTCCCGGCCGTGATCGAAGTGCCGCATGACACGACGCGCACCATCGTCAGCCTGCTGCTGAGCGGCACCTTCGCACGCCTGCGCGACATCAAATGGCTGTTCTCACATGCCGGCGGCACAATTCCGTTCCTGGCCGGCCGCATCGAGGCGTTCTACGACCAGAAGGCGCGCGGGCCGTCGGGCTTTGCGCCGGACGGCATCGAAGCCGAATTGCGCCGGCTTTATTACGACACGGCGAACGCAACCCATCCGGCAGCGATCGCGGCTCTGACCACGCTCGTGCCGTTCTCCCAGATCACCTATGGAACCGACTATCCCTATTTCCCGCTCGATCAGATCGACAACTTGAAACGGCTCAATCTCGGCGCCGAAAATCTCGCGGCCATCGCGTCGGGCAATGCATCGCGATTGTTGCCGCGCCTGAACGCCTAGCGCATATCCGAAAAAGCATGCCTCAGATTATGTTCCAAACACGGGAACCGGCGCATATGTGCTCGTGAACCTCGCCCTAGCACCTTGATCGTGCATTGCCTTTTTGCCTCGGCCGCGCCGGTCGGACATGCGCATTGCCGCGGTCGCAAATCGCTCAAAACGGCTCGGGCCGCCCCAGCCTTCCAGCTTAAGACTTGGGCAACCGGAAAATATGACACTTTTATCGCCAACGACGGGCGGTCAGGGAAACGCGTCATGGTGCCGAGTTCAAATGCTGTTGATCTTGGACGCGCGGCCATGTCACAAACTGGGCCGGTTTCGCGCCCACGATTCGCCGGGTACCCACTGAATATGCAGTTTTGTCAGCGGTGAGACTTGGGACCATGCGAGGGTTGCACAACAGTTCGTTCGACCCCCAGACGCTGGTCGTACTGGAAGCCGCGTTTGATGAAGCGTGGCTGACCTTGAAATCAATCGGCAATACGACAGTGAAGCCGGACGAATTGGCGCGCAGCATGTTGCGGCTGGCCATGGAAGGCGAGCGCGACCCGGTGGCGCTCCATGACGGCGCACTGGAGCGCCTCGTGCCGTCGACGGCATGGCGCGAAGCGAGCTAGCGCCGATCAGCAGACGATGAGCAAACAACCTGCCCGCCGCGGTGCGGCCAAGCCCGGCGCCAAAGCCGCTGACGATTTCGGGCGCGTCGCGACCTGGGTGTTCGATCTCGACAACACGCTTTATCCGCATCATCTCAATCTCTGGCAGCAGGTCGATGTGCGCATCCGCGACTACATCGTCAACCTGCTCAAGATCAGCCATGAGGATGCGTTTCGCCTGCAGAAGGATTATTACAAACGCTACGGCACGACGCTGCGCGGATTGATGAAAGAACACGGGCTCGCGCCGGACGAGTTCCTCGATATGGTGCATCAGATCGACTACTCGCCGCTGGCGCCGAACCCGGCGCTCGGGCTGGCGATCGAGGACCTGCCGGGGCGCAAGCTCATTCTCACCAACGGCACGCGCAATCACGCCGACGAAGTGTTGCGGCGGCTCGGCATCGGCAAGCATTTCGAGGACATCTTCGACATCAAGGCGGCGGAGCTTGAACCGAAGCCGAACGCCGCGGTCTATGAGCGCTTTCTCAAGCATCACAATGTCGATCCGCGCCGGGCCGTGCTGTTCGAGGATCTTGCCCGCAATCTCGAAGTGCCGCATGCGCTGGGCATGACCACCGTTCTGGTCGTGCCGCAAGGTGCCGGCGTCGTGTTGCGGGAGGACTGGGAATTGACCGGCCGCGACGCGCCGCATGTCGACCACGTCACCGACGATCTCGCCGGATTCCTGCGCGGGATCGCAACCGCAGTTGCGGCAACTTGACATCACCGGTCCCTGCCCCGACAACGCGCCGGGCAAACTTCTTTCAGGCTATTTCCATGTCAACCGGGACCGCGACCAAACTTGCCGAAACCATCGACGCCGCCTTCGAGCGGCGCGACCAGATCGACCAGGCCACCAAGGGCGAAGTGCGCGAGGCGGTCGAACAGGCGCTCGATCTGCTCGACCGCGGCGCCGCCCGCGTCGCCGAAAAAAGCGCCGACGGTGCAGCCAAAGGAACGTGGCAGGTCAATCAATGGCTGAAAAAGGCCGTGCTGCTGTCGTTTCGACTTAACGACATGACCGTGATCGGCGGCGGACCGGGCCACGCGGCGTGGTGGGACAAGGTGCCGTCGAAATTCGACGGCTGGGGCGACAACAGCTTCCGCAGCGCCGGCTTCCGCGCCGTGCCGGGCGCGATCGTGCGCCGCTCGGCCTATATCGCGCCGGGCGTGGTGCTGATGCCGTCCTTCGTCAATCTCGGCGCCTATGTCGACCAGGGCACCATGGTCGACACCTGGGCCACCGTCGGGTCCTGCGCGCAGATCGGCAAGAACTGTCACATTTCCGGCGGCGCCGGCATCGGCGGCGTGCTCGAGCCGCTGCAGGCGGGACCTGTGATCATAGAGGACAATTGTTTTGTCGGCGCCCGCTCGGAAGTCGCCGAGGGCGTCGTTGTCCGCGAAGGCTCGGTGCTGTCGATGGGCGTGTTTCTCGGCGCCTCGACCAAGATCGTCGACCGCGACACCGGCGAAGTGCTGCAGGGCGAGGTGCCGCCTTACTCCGTCGTGGTCCCGGGCACGCTTCCCGGCAAGCCGGGCAAGAACGGCGCGCCGTCGCCGGGGCTTTACTGCGCCGTCATCGTCAAGCGCGTCGATGAAAAGACCCGCGCCAAGACCAGCATTAACGAGCTGTTGCGGGATTGAGGCCGCCGAACCGTTGCATCGCGCCGGGTGATGGGGCTTTGATGGATTGGGCTTTTCTCTACAACAATTTTGAAGGCCGTATCAGCCGCAAGACGTTTTGGATCGCGGTCGCGGTGCTGACGGTCGCCGAGCTCATCGGCTATATCGTCGCCGAACAACTGGAAGGCGACCGGCTGAGCGCCATCGTCGATCTCGCCTTCATCTACCCGGAATTCGCGGTTGCGGTGAAACGCGCGCATGACCGCAACATGCCGGTGCTGCTTCTGGTCGTCTTTTTCGGCGCCAGTGCCTTCCTCGACTTCCTGACGGTCCTGCAGATAACCGGCACCCAGGACGAGCCAAGCCCGATTCTGGTGGCGATCTGGCTGCCGTTTTCCGTCCTCAGTCTGTTCCTTCTGGTCGAGCTTGGCTTTCGCAAAGGCGTCGATGGGCCTAATCAGTATGGGCCCGATCCGCTCGCCAGGATCTGACAATGACCGCCGATCCCGTTGCCATTGCCCGCGATCTGATCCGCTGCCGCTCGGTGACGCCGGACGACGGCGGCGCGCTTGGCTTCTTGCAAGGGCTTCTCGCGCAAGCGGGCTTTACGGTTCACCGCACGACATTTACCGAACCCGGCACCGCGCCGATCGAGAATCTCTATGCGCGGATCGGCGTGGCCAAGCCGAATCTGCTGTTCGCCGGCCATACCGACGTGGTGCCGCCGGGCAACGAGGCGACGTGGTCGCATCCGCCCTTTGCCGGCGAGGTCGCCGATGACACGCTCTATGGCCGCGGCGCGGTCGACATGAAAGGCGGCATCGCCTGTTTCGCCGCCGCGGCGCTTGATTATGTCGCGGCGAAGGGCGGCAAGCTCAAAGGCTCGATCTCGTTCCTGATCACCGGCGACGAAGAGAGCATCGCCGTCAACGGCACGGTCAAGCTGCTGAAATGGGTGACGGAGCGCGGCGAGAGCTTCGACCACTGCATTCTCGGCGAGCCGAGCAACGTTGACGTGCTGGGCGACACCATCAAGGCCGGACGGCGCGGCTCGCTCAACGGCACGCTGATCGTCACCGGACGGCAGGGCCATGTCGCCTATCCCGAGCGCGCCGATAACCCGGTGCGCGGGCTGGTCACGCTGATCTCGGCTTTGCAGGCGCCGCTCGACGAGGGCAGCGCGCAGTTCTCGCCGTCCAATCTTGAATTCACCTCGGTCGATGTCGGGAACCCGACCGTCAATCTCATTCCGGGCGAGGCGCGGGCGCGTTTCAACATTCGCTTCAACGATCGCCATACGCAAAGCTCGCTCAAGGCGCTGGTCGAACAGCGCGCCAAGGCGGCGGCAGGCGGACGGATCGATCATGCCTTCGAATGGCAGCCGTCGAATGCCGATGTCTTCGTCACCAAGCCCGGCGCCTTCACCGATCTTGCCGTGGCGGCCATTGCCGAAGTCACCGGCCGCACGCCGAAACTCTCGACCAGCGGCGGCACATCGGACGCGCGCTTCATCAAGGATTATTGCCCGGTGCTCGAGTTCGGCCTGGTCGGGCAGACCATGCATGCGACCGACGAGCGGGCGCCGGTGCGAGACCTCGTCGCGCTGACTGCGGTGTACCGGCGGATCATCGAGAAATACTTCGCCTAGATCATCGTTTGCGCATGATCCTTTCGGATCATGTTCCGGGTCAATTTAATAAAACTATCGGCAAGCCCTGGATAAGTGCTTCATCCTGCAACCGTAACGTGACGGCGAAAGTCAGGGACGCCATGCATGTCGCGTGGCGGCAGTCCTCCCTGGGAAACTTGCAGATGCCGAAAGACAATAATTTTGCGACGCAACGCAAATCGCTCCGGACCCTCGGCAAACGTCTCTGTGCCGCAGTCTGCGTCACGGTGCCTGTTGCGTGCGGCCTCGTTTATTTCCACAGAGACTTGGCGTTGCTGAGTTTGTCGTCAGTCAGCCCGCAGCCGACGGCGCACACGATACCGAACGGCTGGATCCTCGTACCCTACGACAACGGCCGCTGCCGGCTGCACGCGCTCGACAATGCCACCGGCCGGATCCAGGACGGCGGCGTCGTCAATTGCCTGGACGCGACAGACCAAAACGCCGCCATGTGGAAGTCGCTCGCGGACCAGGCAAAGGCGACCGAAATTCGCAAGTCGTTCCGGCATGAATAGGTTGGGCGTGGTCTTCATTACAGGACACGACGCATAACAAACGGCGCGCCTGCCGCCGTGACGGGTCAGAATTTTCCACGCAGCGCCGCCACCTGCGCCGCGGCGGCAAGGCCGGTGAGATAGCCGCCATGCGCGGTCGAAAAATCATGCGCCGAGCACGCCTCGCCGGCGAAGAACAGCCGGTCGTCGACGGGTGCGGCGAGAACCGCGCGGCAATCGGCAAAGCCGGGCAGGGCGAAAGAATAAGAGCCGAGCGCATAAGGATCGTGCGCCCAGCGATGCACCCGGATCGGCTTCAGGCGGCGAGAGAAATCATTGCCGAACAGTCCGACGAGCTCGGAGACCGCGAAATCGAAGAAGGCCTCGTCGCCGCCCGCCTCCAACGCGGCAGCCAGGCCGCCGGCAAAGTAAGCTTCGATCAGCGGCAGGCCGAAGGAGCGCATATGATAGCCGCCGGTGCCCTTGCGGTCGGTGCGTCCGAACAGCCGCGTGTCCTGCTCAAATTCCTCGGCGCCTTCGAGTGAAATGAAAAGCTTGTCGGCAAGGCCGAGAGGCAGTCCCCGTGCGGCCGCGATTTTGTCCGGCAACGCCGGCGTGAACGCGATCCGCCCGTCGGCGAGCACCGCGCTCGGCACAGTCACGATTACCTGATCGGCCGTGATCGCGCCCTTGTCGGTCTCGATGCGCAATCTTTGGCCGCGATGGTCGATGGCCCGCACCGGGCAATCCAGCATTTGCGGAATGTCGGCGCCGTAATCCGCAATGAGCGCGCCATAGCCCTTGAACGCCCGGTAATTGACGCCGCTGTCTTCATAGCGATCGAAGTCCTTCACCGACAGCCGGTCGAGATCGCCGCCGCTGATGTAAGTGCCGACGGAATTGATCAGCCCGTTCCAGCGATTGCCCGGTTCGAGCAGCGTTGATGCGGCGACATCCTTGTCGCCCTGCGCCGCCTGTTCGAGCCGCGCGAAAAACTCGGCCATGGCGTTTTGAAAATCGTTCTGCTCGGCGCGCGGAAAACCGGTTTCCAGCGTGCGGCGCTGCCAAGGCGGTAATGTCTTATCGAGAACGACGCCCTCCTCTTCGGCGACCCGCACCCAGGGATTGCGATCGGCGGAATGCAGCCAGCCGCAACCGAGATCGAGCGCAAAGCCCGAAGGATCAATGACGGTGTAAGCACGTCCGCCCAGGCGGGGCCGCGCTTCGACCAGAAGGCAATTCACCGCTGCCCGGCACAGTTGCTTGCCGGCCGCGACACCGGCGGCCCCGCCGCCGACGATGACGACGTCAACATCACCATTGGACATTGCTGCTCCACCTTCGCGCGCCATGGCGTCGATGATCTAGTAATCCACGCGCACCAGATAAAGGCCGTGCGGCGGCGCGACCTGGCCGCAGCGGGTGCGATCGCGGGCGGCGAGCGCGGCGGCAAGATCGCGCGCGCTCCATTTGCCTTCGCCGACATGCACGAGCGAACCGACCATCGAGCGGACCTGATGCTGCAGGAAGGAGCGTGCCGACGCCGTAACGCGCACTTCGTCGCCGTCGCGCGTGACGTCGAGGCGGTCGAGCGTCTTCAGCGGCGATTTGGCCTGGCATTCGGTGGAGCGGAACGTGGTGAAATCGTGCTTGCCGGTGAGCTGTTGCGCGGCCGCCTGCATCGCCGCGCAGTCGAGCGCACGCGGCACGCGCCAGGCGCGGTTCTGATCGAGCGTCAGATCGGCGCGGCGATTGACGATGCGATAGAGGTAATGGCGCTTCAGCGCGGAGAAACGCGCATCGAAATCCGGCGCGACGCGCTCGGCCTGCAAGACGGCGATCGGCTGCGGGCGCAAATGAAAATTTGCGGCGTCACGCACCCGGTCGACCTCCCAGTCCTTGGCCAGATCGATATGCGCGACCTGGCCCAGCGCGTGCACCCCGGTATCGGTGCGCCCCGCCCCGGCGACAACGACCCGCTCGCCGGCAAAGGCCGCGATCGCCTCGGTGAGCGCGCCCTGCACGGAAGGGCCGTTATCCTGCTGCTGCCAGCCGATATAGGGCGTGCCGTCATATTCGATGGTGAGCTTGTAGCGCGGCATGCGCGGTCAGTTCAGCACGGTGCCGCAGGCGACCTGAGTGCCGCGCAGGAATTCGTCCGCCTGCATCGGCTGCTTGCCGGCGCGCTGCAATTCGACGAGCCGCACCGCGCCGTCGCCGCAGGCAATCGTAAGCTTGTCGTCGATCACGGTGCCGGGCGCACCTCGACCCTCGCCCTTGGTTGTGCGCAGCACTTTCACGCGGCCTCCAGCAAGCTCGAACCAGGCGCCGGGAAACGGCGACAGGCCGCGGCAATGATTATGGACCTCGTTCCACGGCCTGGCCCAATCGATCCGTGTTTCGGCCTTATCGATCTTTGCAGCATAGATCGCGCCTGCGTCCGGCTGCGGCGTCAATTGCAGCGTGCCGCGTTCGAGCGCGCTCAATGCGACCAGCATCAGCTTGGCGCCGCGCGGCGCCAGCATGTCATGCAGTTCGCCGGTCGTCATGTCGGTGCCGATCGGCACGCGCTCCGCCATGGCGATCGGGCCGGTATCGAGCCCCTCCTCCATCTTCATCGCCATGACTCCGGTCTCGCGATCGCCGGCCATGATGGCGCGATGAATCGGCGCGGCTCCTCGCCAGCGCGGCAATAGCGACGCATGCAGGTTGAAACAGCCGAGCGGAAAAGCGTCGAGGATCGCTTTGGGCAGGATCAGGCCATAGGCAACGACGACTGCGGCATCGGCACGATGCGCGCGCATCGCGTCCGCGGCGTCGGGCCCCTTCAGCGACTTCGGCGTGAAGATGGGCAGCTTGAAGCGCTCGGCCTCGCGCGCGACCGGGCTCGGGCGCTCCGCCATGCCGCGCCCGGCCGGCTGCGGCGCGCGCGTATAGACCGCGACGACATCATGACCGGAGCCGACAATTTCGAGAAACGTGGGCACCGCGAAATCCGGCGTGCCCATGAACACGAGGCGCAAGGCCAATCACGCCTCCTCCTTCTTCCGGGAGGCTTCGTTCTTCGATCCGCCTTTGGCTTCGCTTTTGCCTTCGTTTTTGGCCGCCTTGGTGAACTTCTTGATGACGCGATCACGTTTGAGCTTCGACAGGTAATCGATGAACAGAACGCCGTTGGTGTGGTCGATCTCGTGCTGCAGGCAGGTCGCGAGCAAGCCCTTGGCCGTGATCTCATGGCTCTTGCCGTCGAGATCGAGATATTCGACCTTCACCTCGGCCGACCGCTCGACCTCTTCGTAATATTCCGGGATCGACAGGCAGCCTTCCTCATACGTGCTCTTCTCTTCCGACGCCCACGTGATCTTCGGATTGATGAAGACGTAGGGCTTGGCCTCGTCCTCCTTCTTCGACAGGTGCATGGTGACGACGCGTTTGGCGATGCCAAGCTGAATCGCCGCAAGCCCGATGCCGGGCGCGTCGTACATGGTCTCGAACATGTCCTCGACCAGCTTCCGGATGCCGGCGTCGATCTTTTCGATCGGCTCCGACTTTAGCCGCAGCCGCTTGTCGGGGATCTTGATGATTTCGCGGATTGCCATAGCGGCGATGTAAGCGGTGACCCAACCAGGGTCAATGTAGAGGCATTTTTGCGCGTGTTCCATTGCACCTTGGGCCGTGAGCTAGTATGACCGTTCGCTCTTCGTTCCAGGCGCCGATTCGCCGCAAGGAGCGCTCAGAGGGGACGCGTCATGATCGAGCACTGGCCGGCTCTATCTCCGGCTCTCATGACCCCGGAAGCGGTCACCGCTGCGCTGATCGCAGGTTGCGCCTTGGGCGGGCTGGCGCTGATCGCGCTCGCCGTTCTGGTGTGGCGGACCCGCTCGCGTCCCGACCCGCAAGCGGCCCTGATGGCCGACCTGACGCGTGCCCAGGCCGACGCGGCGGCGCGGCTCGAGACCATGATCCGCATGGTCGGCGACCGGCAGTCGCAGCTTCAGCACGCCGTCAATGACCGGCTCGATTCGGTCTCGCACCGGCTCGGCGAATCGCTCGAACGCACCAAGCAGAACACCAGCGAGAACCTGCAAAAGCTCAATGAGCGGCTGGCGGTGATCGATCATGCGCAGAAGAATATCACCGCGCTTGCCACCCAGGTGACGTCGCTGCAGAGCGTGCTCGCCAACAAGCAATCGCGCGGCGCTTTCGGTCAGGCGCGCATGGAAGCGATCGTGCAGGATGGGCTGCCCAAGGGCACCTACGCCTTCCAGCACACGCTGTCGAACCGCACCCGGCCGGATTGTTGCGTGTTCCTGCCCGACAACCGGCTCCTGGTCATCGACGCCAAGTTTCCGCTCGAAGCCGTCACCGCGTTTCGTGACGCCAGAAGCGACGACGAGCGCAAATTCGCCGCCCAGCGCCTGCGCGCCGACATCGGCAAACATATTGCCGACATCGCGGACAAATATTCGATTCCCGGCGAGACGCAGGAACTGGCGCTGATGTTCGTCCCTTCGGAATCGGTCTATGCCGAAATCCATGACGGCTTCGACGACCTCGTGCAGAAGGCGTTCCGGGCCCGGGTCGTGCTGGTGTCGCCGTCGCTCCTGATGCTGGCGATCGCGCTGGTACAGCAAAGCCATCGCGATGTGCGCATGCGCGAGGCCGCCGATCTCATTCGCGACGAGGTCGGCCGGCTGATGAAAGACGTCGGCCTTCTCGGCGAGCGCGTGCGCAAGCTGCAGGCCCATTTCAATCAGTCGAACGAAGACATCCGGCAATCGCTGATCTCGATCGAAAAGATCGAAAGCCGCGGCGAGCGTATCCAACAGGTCGAATTCGGCGGAATCGATGCGTCCGATTCCAACGTCATCCCGGCGCCGATCCCACGCAAGCTTGAAGCAGGCGAGTAGCGGCCAGCGAGTAGCCGAACATGGCGGTCACGCCCCAAGCCCCCGATCAAGCTTCCGGCCAAGCCACCGGCGACGCCGACCCTCCGCGTCCATCGCTTGCCGACACGCTTGCCGTCTATCTCAAGCGGCGCGTGCTCATCGTCATGTTCCTCGGCTTCTCGTCGGGCCTGCCGCTGGCGCTGTCGGGCTCGACGCTTGCGATCTGGATGACCGAGGTCGGCGTCAATCTCAAAACCATCGGCCTGTTCGCGCTGGTCGGCACGCCCTACACGATCAAGTTTCTCTGGGCGCCGCTGATCGACGCGCTGAACGTGCCGTTGTTGTCGCGGCGTTTCGGCCGGCGGCGCGGCTGGCTGTTGCTGCTGCAATTCATCCTGATCGCGGTGATCGTCTTTGTCGGCCTGTCCGATCCCGCCGTTTCGCCGTTCACGGTGGCGCTCGGCGTGCTGATGGTCGCGACGGCCTCGGCGACGCAGGACATCATCGTCGACGCGTTCCGGGTCGAAAGCCTCGACGAGAGCGAGCAGGCTGCCGGCATGGCGGCCTATGTCGCAGGCTATCGCGTCGGTGCGCTGGTCTCGACCGCGGGCGCATTGTTCCTGGTGAGCTGGTTCCAGACATTCGGCCTCGATCACCACGCGGCGTGGCGCGCCGGCTATTTCGCCATGGCCGCGCTGGTGCTGATCGGCGTCGCGACCACGTTCGCTGCGACCGAGCCGCCGCAATCCGCCACGGCCGAAGCGACGCTCGAGCGCGAGAACGTGGCGTACCGCCTCTATGACGCAGCGGTGGGCGCGTTCACGGAATTCCTCTCCCGCGACTCCGCCCTTGTGGCTTTGGTCTTTGTCGTTCTGTTCAAGCTGACGGATGCGCTGTCCGGAGTCATGACCGCGCCGTTCGTGATCGATCTCGGCTTCTCGCGCAACGAATATGCCGCCATCATCAAGGGCGTCGGTTTCGCGGCGACATTGCTCGGCGGTTTTGCCGGCGGCTTTCTGGCGCGCGCACTGACGCTGCCGGTCAGCTTGCTGATCGGCGCCGTGGTGCAAGGATTCGCCAATTTCAGCTTCTCCTGGCAAGCCGTGCTCGGTCACGACATTGAATGGCTGACCGTCGCCATCGTGCTCGAGAATTTCACCAGCGCCGTCGCCACGGTTGTCTTTGTCGCTTACCTCTCGGCGCTGTGCCGCAATCCGCTGCACACCGCGACCCAATATGCGCTTCTGACCGCGCTCGCGGCGGTTGGCCGCACATATCTGTCGGCAGGAGCGGGTTACATCGTGACCGGCTTTGGCGGATTTCCCGGCGTTGGCTGGGCCTGGTTTTTCGTCATTTGCGCAGTGGCAGGTGTTCCGGCGCTGCTGTTACTCGCCTACCTGCAACACCGCGGTCATTTTGACGGGTTATTGCCGGCGCGGCGATGACGACGGCCGAGCCGCGACCCGGCAGCGGAACTATGGCGTAAACATAAGATAACGCGGCTTCCGACCGTGGTGCCGGTTGCGGTTTCGAGCGGCCCGCCGGCCGCCTTCGCACCCGCAAAAAAGTCTTTTTGTAAGGATCAGATCGCTATAATCCCTGTTCTCCTAGAGCATGACCGCGAAAAGAGGAAACCGGCTTTCGCAAAGGACCATGCTGAAACCGAGATCTAAAGCGCCCCTCGAACCAGGCTGCCGGCCGTAGCAGTCCCGATCACAGCAGTTCCCCTGGCAGCCCTGATGGACACAATCCTCGTCAAGATTTTCGCGACCGCGCTGGCCTTGAGCGAAGTGACGACACAACCGCAGGCGGTCAAGACGCATTTCGATCCGGTCCAGGATCAGGCTCAGGTGGTGCAGCTGCTGCGCGACGGTTGCGCGCATATGAAGCAGGCCTTCGACATCGAATCGATCAATCTCGACGAACTGATCTCGACGGCGATGGACGATCCGAAGGCCGCAGCCGGCGATATTCCGGCGTTCCATGGCGTCAATTTTTCCGACCTCAACACCGCCTATCACCAGTTCTGCAAGAACGAGCCGATCGTCAGCCCGGTCGTCGACATGGGCGAGGTCATCGACTTCTACAACAATGCGGTCAGCGATCTGCCCGATCCGAAAGTGCTCAAGGGCAAGAAACTGCCGAGCCTCACCACCGTGCTCGATGGTTCCGGACAGGATTATGCCGACGTGTTCCAGCCCGGAAACCGGCGCATCTGGGTGCCGCTCTCCGACGTTCCCGATTACGTGCAGAAAGCCTTCATCGCCGCCGAGGATCGCCGCTTCTACCAGCATCACGGCGTCGACGAGCGCGGCATCATCCGCGCCTTCATCGGCGACATGGGCACAAAGGGCCGGCCGCAGGGCGGCTCGACCATCACGCAACAGGTGGTGAAGAATCTCCTGGTCGGCGAGGACGTGAGCTACGAGCGCAAGATCCGCGAGATGATCGTGGCGTCGCGGCTCGAAAATACGCTGAGCAAGAACGAGATCCTCGAACTCTACATGAACTCCGCCTATCTGGGCCGCGGCTCCTGGGGCATCGAGATGGCGGCGCGCAGTTATTTCGGCAAATCGGCGAAAGATCTCACCCCCGCCGAAGGCGCGCTTCTCGCCGGGATGCTGAAGGGGCCGAATTTCTACAATCCCGACCGCCATCCCGATCGTGCCAAGGAACGCCTCGCCTATGTGCTCGGCCGCATGCAGGACGACGGCGTCATCACCGCGGCGCAGAAAGACCAGGCGCTGGCGACGCCGCCGAAGCTGATCGCCTTTACGCTGCCGCACCGCAATTCCGGCTTCAATTTCGTCGACTTCATCGGTCGCGAAGCCAAGAACGACGGTGTCGCCGATCTGACCTCGGATTCCTACACGGTGCATTCGACCATCAATGCGCAATTGCAGCGCGACACCGAGGCGGCGTTGCAGGAAGGCCTCGCGCATTACGAGATATCAATGGGGCGCGTGCAGTACCGCGGACCCGAAGCCAATATCGCCGACGCCGTCCAGAACATTCAGAACAAGGCGGCAGGCGATCCGAGCGGCGCGCCGGCCTGGCAGCAGGCGCTGCAGGCGGTCAAGCTGCCGCTCTATGACGTGCATTGGACGCCGGTGGTGGTGCTGCAGAAGGGCAATGGCCAAGGTGGCGGCGACGCCGTCCGCGTCGGCCTGCCCGATGGCCGGGTCGCACCGCTGACCGGCACGAGCCCGCAGATCAGGCGCAGCCTCAATCTCTACGACGTGGTGTATGCCAATATCGTGCAGAGCAAAGTCAGCGAAGCAAGGCGTGCCAAGCCCGCCAAGGGCTCGAAATATTCCGCCAAGGCAGAAGGAAGGGACGCGGCCAGGCCGGTGGAGCCGCCAAAGCCCTTGATCGGCAACGCCATCGCGCAGTTGCGCGTACGCCCGACGGTCGAGGGCGCCGCGCTGGTGCTGGAAAACAGGACCGGCCGGATTCTGGCGATGGCGGGCGGCTTCTCCTATCCGATGAGCCAGCTCAATCGCGCGGCGCAAACCGCGCGGCAGCCGGGCTCGGCGATGAAGCCGCTCACATATCTTACGGCGCTGCAGCGGGGGTTGCAGCCGAACACGCTGGTGCCCGACTCGCCGATCACCTTTCCGCCGATCGGCAGCAGCAACAGCGGCCGCGAGGTGATTGCCCGCGAATATGGCGGCACGGCGCGCCCGGAGGATTTCTGGTCGCCGCGCAATTACGGATACGAAGAGGGCGGCGTATTCACGATGCGCCGCGGACTCGAGAATTCGGTCAATATCGTCACCGCCCATCTGCTCGACGGCGGCATCGATGAAGATCCGGCGAAGAGCCTCGACGAGATTTGCGCAACTGCGATGGCGGCAAAGATTTATAGCCAATGCGTGCGTTACTATCCTTTCGTCCTCGGCGCGCAACCGGTGCGGATGATCGATCTCGCCCCGTTCTATGCAGCTGTCGCCAATGAGGGCCTCTTGCCGACACCGCACGGCATCGATTCCATCGAGGAGCACGGCAAGACGATCTATCAATATCCGTCGACGCCGCTGCCGCGGATCGGCGCCGCCGATCCCGCCTCGTTCTATCAGCTGAAAACCATGCTGCAGGGCGTGGTGGCGCGCGGCACCGCGCGCGCCATCGGCGGCCTCTCGCCTTATGTCGCCGGCAAGACCGGGACAACGGAAGACTCCGTCGACGGCTGGTTCATCGGCTTCACCAATGACGTCACCGTCGCGGTCTGGGTCGGCTACGACAATGGCGACGGCAAAAGGCGCTCGCTCGGCTCGACCGAAACGGGCGCGCGGGTGGCACTGCCGATCTTCCAGCCGATCATCGAAGACATCTGGGCCCTGCACGTCGCGCCGAAAGCGCCGCTCTCCGGCCCCTCGCCCGAAGCGAAGCGGGACCTGGTCGACATCCCGATCGACTATTGGAGCGGCAACCGCATCGGCGGCAACACCAATGCCAATCGCGACGGCAACGGCTTCTGGGGCGCGTTCGGCAATGCCGGCGCCAACACCAACACCGATCGCGGCAATGTTTTCGTCGAACATTTCAGGCGCGAGTCGGACGGCCAAGTGGCCGACACGCAGTATCAGCTGATGTCGCGCGAGGATGCCTACGCCTCGAGCGGCTACCAGGATCAAACGGAAGGCGACAACCAGGACAACTGGTTCTTCAATCTGTTCGGCGGCAACAGATATGGCGGCCAGCCGGGCAACCGCTCGTATTACCCGAACCAAGGCTGGCAGGCGCAGCGCCAAGCGCCGCCGCAGCCTCAACCTCAGCCGCGCGGCCTGTTCCAGCCTTGGTGGAACGACAACCCGCAGCCCGCGCCGCCGGCGCAGCGCAGTCAGAATTACTATTACGGCCGCAACAATTATTGATCCATTCGTCCGAAATCATTTCATGAGAGATTTGCGCATGCGGATGCAGCACGCCATCGTGCTCTTCACCCTGTTCGGCTCGGCCGCGGCTCTGGCCGCGCAGGACTTCACCATCCAGGAGGTGAGCGACGCGCGCAAAACCGAACTCGCGCAGATCAAGCCCGGCATCATCGTGTTTTCCGATCATACCGGGCCGAATACCGTCGACAGCGAAACGGCGCTGTTTCATTTCGACGATTGGGCCGAAAAGCATCCGACCGAGAAGAAATTTCTCGCGCTCTACCCGGGCTATACCGAGCCGACTGATCCAAAAGTGGTGAACGGCACGACGTCGCCGGTTCTGGAAAAGCTTTACATGTATGTCGCGCAGGCCCGCTTTGTGCTCGACAAGGCGCCGGGCGCGATCGACCTGTCGCATTACGTCTCGCTGGCGTTCCTGCAGAAGATCGATCCGACGATCACCCATCAGGCGCTGGCGCCGGGCGACATTGGCCCGTTCAACGATGAAGCCGGCACCGGCAACCAGAATCCAGATCGTGCCTGGTGCACCGGGCGCACTACCTCGATCTGCATCAAGTCGAACTACAAGCTCGAGGGCAAGATTCCGATGGGCATCATGCTGGTCAACAAGTTGCGCGACGGCTCGAAGAAGGTCGCCGACCACATCGATTTCCAGAGCGAATTGTCGGCGCTCGGCCCGAGCGATCTCGATCAGGCCGCCTTGCAGGACCTGACCACGCTGAACACGCCGGTGAGCGGCGTGCTCGAACAGGACCTATTCTACATCAACCAGATCCTGAAATTCGGCAAGTTCTTCGCGGTGTTTCAGGCCGATCCGGACGATGGCAACAAGACCGTCGTCACCGCCTTCATGTCGCTTGCCATCAAGGCCAGCGTGCTCGATGAGAAACGCGGCTACGAGACGATCCCCGTGCTGCGCAATCTCGTGCCGGCGCAGGTGCTCATGGGGCAGTCGTCCTTCAATTCCGGCAGTTCGATCAGCGCCGGGCTGCCGGTCTACGCACGCAACGAGATCAAGACCATCGCCGGCATCCTGCAGCGCGATGCGAAATAGGCTCGCGCCGACAATCACGACGCCGTAAGCACGCGGCCCTTGGTTTCCGGCAACAGCAGCGCCGCCACCATCAGCAAGCCGTAAGCGGCGATCGCGAACACGCCGATCGACTGGCCGAGCGGCAGCTTGGCGCTCAATAGGCCGACGAAGAGCGGATTCATCGCCGCGACCCCGCGCCCGAAATTATAGGCAAAGCCCTGTCCCGATCCGCGCACGCGGGTCGGGAACAGTTCGGTCAGGAACGGACCCATCCCGGAGAAAATACCGGAGGCGAAGAAACCGAGCGGAAAGCCGAGATACATGATCGCCGTATTGTCGATCGGCAGCTGGGTATAGAGGATCACCGTGACGATCGAGCACGCCGCGAACAGGATGAAGTTTGTGCGCCGCCCGATGCGATCGTTGAGCCAGGCGCTGACGATATAACCGATGAACGATCCGACGATGATGACCGCGAGATAGCCGCCGGATCCGAGCACCGTGAGCTTGCGCTCGATGCGCAGGAAGGTCGGCAGCCAGGTGGTGATGGCGTAGTAGCCGCCCTGCGCGCCGGTGGTGAGGATGCAGGTCAGGATCGTGGTCCGGATGATTTCGGGAGAAAATATTTCCAGGAAGTTCGCTTTGCTGCCGGCGGCGGCGAGATTGTTCTGCGTCTGCGTGAAGACCTTGGGCTCGTCGACGGCGCGGCGCACGAAGAACACCATCAGCGCCGGCGTCACCCCGACCCAGAACAGCGCGCGCCAGGCGAAGTCGGCCGGCATGATGCTGAAGAACAGCGTGGCGAGGAGCGCAGCGATCCCCCAGCCGATCGCCCAGCCGCTCTGCATGGCGCCGACCGCCTTGCCGCGATTTTCCGGCCTGATGATCTCACCGACGAGAACGGCCGCCGCCGCCCATTCGCCGCCGAAGCCGAACCCCATGAGCGCGCGAAGGATCAGAAGCTGCGTGTAATTCTGCGCAAAGCCGCACAGTCCGGTGAACACGGCGAACCAAACGATCGTGATCTGCAAGGTGCGGACGCGGCCGAAACGGTCGGACAGCGCGCCGGCAAACCAGCCGCCGAACGCGGAAGCGAACAATGTCGACGTTCCGATCAAGCCGGCGTCGGCATTGCTGATGGCGAAGGCGGCGATGATGGCGGGAAAGGCGAAGCTCAGGATCTGCACGTCCATGGCGTCGAGAATCCAGCCGCCGATGCTGGCCCAGAACGCCGCCTTCTCGCGCCTGTCCATCTGCGCGTACCACGCGGTCGGATGGTCGTCGCGCGCTGCCGTCGTCGCCTGCATTGTCATGTTGCTTGAACCTTTCCCGCCCTGTCCCAGTTCCCGGTCCCCGCCCTGGCTGTCGGCCCGAAGGACCGGCCGCGTTTGCGCGAGCCGAGCATCGCGGCCTCATCCTGTCCAATCGTGTTTTTCGATGGATTTTGATAAGCTTGCCTTATCGGGAGAAACCGACCGCGGAGAGGTGCGGCAATGATCGACTTCAAGGCGCTGGAAACCTTCATCTGGGTCGCCAATCTCAAGAGTTTCCGGCGCGCGGCGGACCGGCTGAACACCACGCAGCCGGCCGTGTCGATGCGGATCGCCCAGCTCGAACAGATGCTCGGCATCCGCCTTCTGGAGCGCGACAAAAGACTGGTCGCGGCGACCCCGAAGGGCCAGGAACTGCTCATTCACGCCGAACGGCTGATCCGGCTGCGGGCCGACATGGTCGAGTCGGTCGGCGATCGTGCCGCCGTGCGCGGCATCATCCGCCTCGGCGTCTCCGAGAGCATCGTGCATACTTGGCTGCCTGCGCTGATCGAGCGGGTCAACGCGGCCTATCCGAATCTCGAACTGGAGATCGAGGTCGACATTTCGCCGAACCTGCACGAGCGCCTAGTCGCCAGGGACCTCAACCTCGCCTTCCTGGTCGGACCGACCAATAATCCGAATGCCTACAGCCGCCCGCTCTGCAGTTTCGGCGTCGCCTTCGTCGCGTCGAGCAGAATCAAGTTTCCGCGCAAATCGATCGACCTCGATGACATCGTCAAGTGGCCGATCATCACCTTCTCGCGCAACACGCAGCCTTACATCAACTTGCGCGACTTGTTCGCGCGCAACGGGCTGCGGCCGACCATGCATGCCAGCGCATCGCTGGCGACGGCGGTGCGCATGGCGCTCGACGGCATTGGCATCGCCGTCATTCCGCCGGCGATCCTCAAGAGCGGGGCGCCGCGCGACAAATTGCGCCAGCTCGCGACCAGGATCGAACTGCCGCCGCTCAACTTCGTCGCCAGCTGGCCGACCACGCCCGACAATCCCACCGCGCGGCGAGTTGCCGAGATCGCCGTCGATGTCGCGCAAAAGACGATGCGGACGACGGCGAAAGCAACAATGAAGACGACGCAGTGAAAAGTCCCATGGACGGCCCCGCGCCGGCGACCGGGCCACCTCGGCCTGATAAATTCTGCTTATCAAAAATTATCCAAACTTGCGATTGGACGAAGCGGCACAAGATATGCTTGCTGCGTAGGCTTCGACAATTCCGACACCCGTATGATGAAAAGGAGCCGCCCAGTGCCTGCCGCAGCGCAATCGTCTTGGGAATTCTGGATCGACCGCGGCGGCACATTTACCGACGTCATCGGCCGGCGGCCGGACGGGGCATTGGTGACGCACAAGCTTTTATCGGAAAATCCCGAAGCCTACCGGGACGCGGCGGTGCACGGCATCCGCCACCTGCTCGGGCTCAAGGCCGGCGAGGCGATCCCGAGCGAACGGGTCGCGGCGGTGAAAATGGGCACGACGGTCGCCACCAATGCGCTTCTGGAGCGCAAGGGTGACCGCACGCTTCTTCTCATCACCAAGGGCTTCCGCGATGCGCTGCGCATCGGCTACCAGGCCCGGCCAAAAATCTTCGCCAAACACATCATCAAGCCGGACATGCTGTACGAGCGCGTCGCCGAAGTGGACGAGCGTGTGCGCGCCGACGGCACCATGGAACGCGCGCTCGATCTTGAGGCCGTGCGCGCCGAGCTCATTCGCGCCAAAGCTGACGGCATCAATGCGGTCGCTGTCGTGCTGATGCACGCCTACCGTTACGACGAGCACGAAAGACGCATTGCGGCTCTGGCACGCGAGCTCGGCTTTGCCCAGGTTTCGGCGAGCCACGAAGTCTCGCCCCTGATCAAGCTGGTCGGCCGCGGCGACACCACCGTGGTCGACAGCTACCTGTCGCCGATCCTGCGCCGCTACGTCGCGCGGGTCGCCGGCGAGTTGAAGGCGGAGGAAGACGGGCCGTCGAAAGCGACGCGGCTGATGTTCATGATGTCGTCGGGCGGCCTCACAGCCGCCGAACTGTTCCGCGGCAAGGATGCCATCCTGTCCGGACCCGCGGGCGGCGTGGTCGGCATGGCCGAGACCGGCCGCTCGGCCGGCTTCACCCGGCTGATCGGCTTCGACATGGGCGGCACCTCCACCGACGTGTCGCATTATGCCGGCGAATACGAACGCGCTTTCGAGACCGAAGTCGCCGGCGTGCGCATGCGCGCGCCGATGATGCTCATTCACACCGTGGCCGCCGGCGGCGGCTCGGTCCTGCATTTCGACGGCGCCCGCTTCCGCGTCGGACCGGATTCGGCCGGCGCCAATCCGGGACCGAAATGCTACCGCCGCGGCGGCCCCCTGGCTGTGACCGACGCCAATGTCATGGTCGGCAAATTGATCGCCGATTTCTTTCCGAAGATCTTTGGGCCGCAGCAGAACCAGCCGCTCGACGCCGACGCGGTGACCAGGGCTTTCGCGGCCATGGCCAAGGAGATCGGCGACGGCCGCAGGCCGGAAGACGTCGCCGACGGCTTCATCAAGATCGCCGTCGAGAACATGGCAAACGCGATCAAGAAGATTTCGGTGCAGCGCGGCTATGACGTGACGCGCTATGCGCTCAATTGCTTCGGCGGCGCCGGCGGTCAGCATGCCTGCCTGGTCGCCGACGCGCTCGGCATGACCAGCGTGCTCATTCACCCGCTGTCGTCGCTGCTCTCCGCCTATGGCATGGGCCTGGCCGATATCCGCAGCGTGCGACAGCAGGCGATCGAGGAGCCATTCGGCCATAAGGCGCGCAAATCGCTGGACGACGTGGCGATCCGGCTTGCCGCCGATACGCGCGGCGAAGTCATCGGCCAGGGCGTCGCCGCGGACAAGGTCAGACTCCATGTCCGCGCCCATATCCGCTACGCCGGCACCGACACCGCGCTGATCGTCGATGCCGGCGCGGCGGCCGGACGCGGCAAGATCAAGTTTGCCTCGCTCGAAAAGATGAAATCCGCTTTCGAGCGCGCCCACAAAGCGCAATTCGGCTTTATCGATCGCAGCAAGGAGCTCGTCATCGAAGCGGTCTCGGTCGAAGCCGTCGGCGGCGGCGCCACCTTCGCCGAGAAGCCGCGCAAGATCACGCGCGCGAAGCTTCCGGCGCCGGCCCGGCGCACCCGTTTTTACTCCGGCGGCAAATGGCACCGCGCTCTGGTCTATACGCGCGAGACGCTGCTCCCCGGGCACAAGGTGAAAGGCCCGGCGATCATCATCGAGCCGCATCAGACCGTCGTCGTCGAGCATGGCTGGCAGGCCGAGCTGACGGCGAAGAATCACCTTGTGCTCAAGCGCGTGCAGAAGCTCGCCCGCAAGCGGGCGATCGGCACCCATGCCGATCCGGTGATGCTCGAAGTGTTCAACAACCTGTTCATGTCGATCGCCGAGCAGATGGGCGTGGCGCTGCAGAACACCGCCTATTCGGTGAACATCAAGGAGCGGCTCGACTTCTCCTGCGCGGTGTTCGACGGCAACGGCTCTCTGGTCGCCAACGCGCCGCATATGCCGGTGCATCTCGGTTCGATGGATCGCGCGGTCGAAACCGTCATCCGCGAGAACAAGGGCAAGATCCGCCCGGGCGACGCATACGCGATCAATGCGCCCTATAACGGCGGCACGCATCTGCCCGACATCACCATCTGCACGCCGGTTTTCGACGGCAAGAACATCCTGTTCTGGGTCGCCTCGCGCGGCCACCATGCCGATGTCGGCGGCATTTCGCCGGGCTCGATGTCGCCGAACGCCACCAATATCGAGGAAGAAGGCATCCTGTTCGACAATTTCAAAGTCGTCGACCGCGGCCGCTTCCGCGAGGCGGCGCTCTATGCGGCGCTGAAGGACAACAAATATCCGGCGCGCAATCCGCTGCAGAACGTCAACGACATCAAGGCGCAGATCGCCGCCAACGAAATGGGCATCCAGGAATTGCGCAAGATGGTGCGCTATTTCACCCTGCCCGTGGTGCGGGCCTATATGCGGCACGTACAGGACAATGCCGCCGAAAGCGTACGGCGCGTCATCGACCGCCTGCACGACAGCGCCTTTGCCATCGAGACCGATCAGGGCAACAAGATCAAGGTCAAAATCTCGGTAGACAAGAAGAAGCGCGAGGCGACCGTCGATTTCACCGGCACCAGCCCGCAGCAGCCCTCGAACTTCAATGCGCCGGAGCCGGTGACGCGCGCAGCCGTGCTTTACGTGTTCCGTGTCATGGTCGACGACGACATCCCGATGAATGCCGGCTGCCTGCGGCCGATCCACATCGTCATCCCCAAGCGTTCGATGCTGACGCCGGAATATCCGGCCGCCGTCGTCGCCGGCAATGTCGAGACCTCGCAGGAGGTGACCAATTGCCTGTTCGGCGCGCTCGGCGCCATGGCGGCGGCGCAAGGCACCATGAACAACCTCAATTTCGGCAATGCGCGCTACCAATATTACGAGACTATCTGCTCCGGCTCGCCGGCGGGACCCGGCTTTCCCGGCACCGACGCCGTGCACACGCACATGACCAATACCCGGCTGACCGATCCCGAGATTCTCGAATTCCGCTATCCGGTGCTGCTGGAAGACTTCCACATCCGCAAAGGCTCGGGCGGGCGCGGCAAGTGGAATGCCGGCGACGGCATCCGCCGCACCATCCGCTTCCTGGAACAGATGGAATGCACGGTGCTGTCGGGCCATCGCCGCGTGCCGCCATTCGGCCTCGACGGCGGCAGCGACGGCCAGGTCGGCGAGAACTGGGTGCGGCGCAAGTCCGGCGCGATGGAAAAGCTCAAAGGCGCCGATGCCACCGTGATCGACGCTGGCGAGGCGATCATCATCCAGACGCCGACCGCGGGCGGCTACGGCAAGCCCGGGTCCTGAATCAGCGGGTCGGCGGCGCGGGCGCGGCCGGCGACGCATGCGGCGTCACCGAATATCGCATGCTGGCCGTCGAGCCCTGCCAATAGAACGTGTAGTCGACGGCGACAGTGCCGCCGTCCGGCAGCGGCAAGACCGCGTTGCAGACGACTTCCTCCTTGCTGCTCGACACCGTCTTGATGGGCGCGTAGCTCGTCGGCGCGAGCCGGTATTGTTTGAGCACGTCGGCGAGCGTGTGCTTGGCGGTCGCGGAATCGCATTCCGGCAGGAAGAAATGTGCGCGCAGGCCCTGATAGAGCAGCACGCCGGCGAAGGCGGCGGCGGGAATGCCCACGAGCCGCAGCGCCAGGCGATAGGAGCGCGGCCGCTCCGGCCGTTCCGAATCCGACGGCGGCCGCTTCCACGGCCGCGCCCGAATGGGCGCTGAAGGTTTGGGCGAAGACGGATCAGACGAGGAATCGTCGCTCATCAGAGCGCATCTTATATCGCCTTGACGATCTCTTCCGTCATTTTCTTGGCGTCGCCAAGGAGCATCATGGTGTTGTCGCGGTAGAACAGCGGATTGTCGATGCCGGCATAGCCCGAGGCGAGCGAGCGCTTGTTGAACATCACCGTGCCGCCCTTCCAAACTTGCAGCACCGGCATGCCGTAGATCGGCGATTTGGGATCTTCTTCGGCGGCGGGATTGGTCACGTCGTTGGCGCCGATCACATACGCGACGTCGGCCTGTGCGAACTCGGAATTGATATTCTCCAGCTCGAACACTTCGTCGTAGGGCACATTGGCCTCGGCGAGCAGCACGTTCATATGGCCCGGCATGCGGCCGGCGACCGGATGAATGGCATATTTGACTTCGACGCCTTCGGCTTTGAGCTTGTCGGCCATTTCGCGCAGCGCATGTTGCGCCTGCGCCACGGCCATGCCGTAGCCCGGCACGATGATGACCTTGCCGGCGTTCTTGAGAATGAAGGCCGCGTCCTCGGCCGAGCCGATCTTGACCGGCCGTTCACCCGCGGCGGCGGCAGGCCCGGCGACTTCGCCGCCGAAGCCGCCGAGGATCACCGAGATGAACGAGCGGTTCATGCCCTTGCACATGATGTAGGACAGGATTGCGCCCGACGAGCCGACCAGCGCGCCGGTGATGATCAGCGCGGTGTTTTCCAGAGTGAAGCCGATGCCGGCCGCGGCCCAGCCGGAATAGGAATTGAGCATCGAGATCACGACCGGCATGTCGGCGCCGCCGATCGGGATGATGATAAGGACGCCGAGCAGGAACGAGACTGCCGCGATCAGCCAGAAGGTGAGATGCTGCTGCGCCTCGAAGAACCAGACGATCAGCGCGACCAGCGCGACCGCCAGCACGATATTGATGAGATGACGCGCCGGCAGAAGGATCGGCGCACCGCTCATGCGGCCGGACAGTTTCGAAAACGCAATCACCGAGCCGGTGAAGGTGATGGCGCCGATGGCGACGCCGAGCGACATTTCGATCAGGCTCTGGCCGTGGATCGCGCCTTCGGTGCCGATGCCGAAGGCCGCGGGCGCGTAGAGCGCCCCGGCCGCGACCAGCACTGCGGCCATGCCGACCAGCGAGTGGAAGGCCGCCACCAGTTCCGGCATCGAGGTCATCGGCACGCGGCGCGCGATCACGGCGCCGATGCCGCCGCCGAGCGCCATGCCGGCGACAACCAGGCCCCAGGCCACCGCGCTTGCCGGCGGATGCGCTGCAAGCGTGGTCGCGATCGCGATCGCCATGCCGGTCATGCCGAACATATTGCCGCGGCGGCTGGTCTCCGGGCTCGACAGGCCGCGCAGCGCCATGATGAACAAGGCGCCAGCGATCAGATAACAGAATGCGGCGAGATCGGCGCTCATCGGCTTGCCCCCGTCACCGCTGCTTGCGCTGGAACATGGCCAGCATGCGTTTGGTGACCAGGAAGCCGCCGAAGATGTTGACCGACGCGAAGGTGAGCGCGACGAAGCCGAGCGCGCGCGCCCACACCGGGCCGGCATCGTCGGCGACCAGCGCCACGCCGACCGCCAGCAGCGCGCCGACCACGATCACCGAGGAGATCGCGTTGGTCACCGACATCAGCGGCGTATGCAGCGCCGGCGTCACCGACCAGACCACGTAATAACCGACAAAGACCGCCAGCACGAAGATCGAAAACCGGAAAATGAAAGGATTGACGGCATCCGCCGCAGCCGGTGCGCCATGCGCTACGGCCGCGAGATCGAGCTGGCCGAGGATGGAAAGGGTGATCATTGAGGGCTCCCCGGGGAAGAAAAATTGCGCCGCGTCCTGTTAAGCGGCACTGCTGTTAAGCGGCACTCTTGGGCTGGAAATTCGGATGCACTACGGCGCCGTCGCGGGTGAGCGCGGTGCCTTTGACGATCTCGTCGTCCCAGTTGATCGCGAGCTTCTTCTCTTTCTTGTCGATCAGGGTTTCGAGAAACGTGATCAGGTTCTTGGCGTAAAGCGCGGATGCCGAAGCGGCCAACCGGCCCGGCACGTTGAGATAACCGACGATCTTGACCTCGCCGGCGCGCACCACTTCGCCGGGCTTGGCGCCCTCGACATTGCCGCCGCGCTCGACCGCGAGATCGACAATCACCGAGCCGGGCCGCATCGACGCCACCATCTCCTTCGACACCAGCTTCGGCGCCGGACGCCCGGGGATCAAAGCGGTGGTGATGACGATATCCTGCTTCTTGATGTGGTCGGCGACCAGAGCGGCCTGCTTGGCCTGATATTCTTTCGACATTTCCTTGGCGTAGCCGCCGGCGGTCTGCGCGTTCTTGAATTCCTCGTCCTCGACCGCAAGAAATTTCGCGCCCAGGCTTTCGACCTGCTCCTTGGTCGCCGGCCGCACATCGGTCGCGGTGACGATGGCGCCGAGCCGGCGGGCGGTTGCGATCGCCTGCAGGCCGGCGACGCCGACGCCCATAATGAACACTTTGGCCGCCGGCACCGTGCCGGCCGCCGTCATCATCATCGGCAAAGCGCGGCCATATTCTTCCGCGGCGTCGATGACCGCACGATAGCCGGCAAGATTGGCCTGGCTCGACAGCACGTCCATCGACTGCGCGCGGGTGATGCGCGGCAGCAGTTCCATGGCGAAAGCCACGAGCCCCGCATCGGCCATTTGCTTGAGCGCGGTGTCGTTGCCATAAGGGTCCATGATCGCGATGACGAGCGCACCGCGCTTATATTTGGCAAATTCGTTCGGCGTCGGCCGCCGCACCCGCAACACGATATCGGCGCCGTTGGTCGCGTCGGCGGCAACCGCGGCGCCCGCCGCCGTATAATCCGCATCGAGGATGCCGGATTTGATGCCGGCGCCGGGCTCGACCGCCACTTCGGCGCCAAGCCCGGTCATCTTCTTGACCGTTTCCGCGGTCGCGGCGACGCGCGGCTCACCAGGATCGGATTCGGCGGCAACAGCGATTTTCATCATTCCTCCGACCGCGGCATCGCCGGCAAGCGGACCGATGTCGGTGCTGAAAGGTTCGGGATTAAACCAGGAAATATGCCATCAGGACGAGGATCACGACGAGCGTGACCACCGACACCTTCACCAGCCTGATGAAGCCGTGATAGGTCGCCTCGTGCGCGGCGTAATCGTTACCTGCCGCCGTTGCGTATTCCACTTCGCCGTGACTGGCCATTTCACCCCTCCGCAGTGCGCCCCGCGCGGTGCAATCTCGAATGTCCGCAACCGAAGCCTTGCAACCCCGGCAAAGACCTTTGCAACTTTAGCAAAGGCTCATAGAAACTTCGAGCGGCGCGGGACTTATACATTTACTTCCTCTTCACGGTACCCGTTCCGCGGCGACCCTCGCAATTGCCGCAAAAGCCGGGGAAATCAGCGTGCCGATTGGTCGCGGACTTAGCGTAATTGCGCCCGACGGGCAACCGCATTGCCGAGCGTTCATTTCCGGCGCGCCATGATGATTTGGATCAAAGCTCGGCGCCCAGCGCAACGCTGGATGGCGGAGAGGATCCTGCCGCTTGCCCGGAATGGACCGAATCCCTACTGTCGCCGAAACACCGCGAAGGGATGAAGGCCATGCTCAGGAAGGAACAGAACGATCTGCTCACCCAGACCGGTCCCGGCACGCCGATGGGGCAGATGTTTCGCACCTATTGGATCCCGGCGCTGCTCGCCGAAGAGCTGCCGGAGAACGATTGCCCGCCGGTGCGGGTGAAGCTTCTGTCCGAGCGGCTGATCGCGTTCCGCGACTCGGAAGGACGCTATGGCCTGATGGACGAGTTCTGCGCCCATCGCGGCGTGTCGCTGTGGTTCGGTCGCAACGAGCAGGGCGGGCTGCGCTGCCCCTATCACGGCTGGAAATACGACGTGACCGGCCAATGTATCGAAGTGCCGTCCGAACCGGTCGAGAGCGGCTTCTGCAAGAAGATCAAGCTCGCCTCCTATCCGCTGGTGAAAGTCGGCGACATCCTGTGGACCTATATGGGTCCCGCCGACAAGAAGCCGCCGCTGCCGGAATGGGAATTCGCGCTGGTGCCGCCGGAACAGACCTTCACTTCCAAGCGGCTGCAGGAATGCAACTGGCTCCAGGCCATGGAAGGCGGCATCGATTCAAGCCACGTCTCGTTCCTGCATCGCGGCGACCTCGCCAACGACCCGCTGTTCAAGGGCGCCAAGGGCAATCAATACAATCTCAACGACATGCAGCCGCATTTCGAGGTCGTCGAACAGCCCGGCGGCCTGTTCATCGGCGCGCGGCGCAATGCCGAGAACGGCAATTATTACTGGCGCGTCACGCCCTGGGTCATGCCCTGCTTCACCATGATCCCGCCCCGCGCCGACCATCCGATGCACGGCCATTTCTGGATCCCGATCGACGACGAGAATTGCTGGGCCTGGTCCTACGACTTCCACCCGGTACGGGCGCTGAGCAAGACCGAGGTCGACGCCATGAAGGACGGCGCCGGCGTGCATTGCAAATACGTGCCCGGCAGCTTCCGGCCGCTCGCCAACAAGGACAACGACTATCTGATCGACCGCGCCGCGCAGAAAGCCGGCCGCACATTCAGCGGCGTCTCCGGCATCGCCATCCAGGATTCCTCGCTGCAGGAAAGCATGGGGCCGGTCTGCGACCGCACCAAGGAAAACCTGGTTTCGACCGACAACGGCATCATCATGGCGCGCCACCGCCTGATGCGCGCCGTGAAGGCGCTGGTCGAGAAAGGCATCACGCCGCCCGGCGTCGACCCGGCGCACCATCATGTGCGCTCCTGCGCCATGGTCCTGCCGCCCGATGTGGCGTTCAAGGACGGCGCCAAGGAAGCGCTCAATGCCAAGCGCGGCGTGGCGCAGACGACGGTGTAAGCGCCCCCGTCACGCGTTTTCCGTCACCGCGTTCTTGCCGGCGATGAAGCCCTGGCAGATCGCGCGCGGCAGGCCGTGCATGGAAAAGCCGCCGGCCGATTCGCCGCCGCAATAAAGGCCGGGGATCACCTCGCCGTTCATGTCGATCACCTGGCAGCGGGCATTGATGCGCAGGCCGGCGCGGGTGTCGTGAATCACCGGCGTCGCCCAGGCGGCACAGAACGGCGGCTTGGCGATCTTGTAGAGCGGCTTCTGCTTGCCGAAATCCGTATCCTTGCCGGCATCGACGAAGGAATTGTAGCGCGCGACGGTCGCCGCGAGATGGCGCGGCGGCATCGGCACGCGCTGATATTGCATTTTGATCTTGGCGGCGAGCTCTTCGATGCTGTTTGCGGTGAAGAAAAAGCCGGCGTCGAAATCGACGTCGGGCGGATGCGGATTCCATTGCTCGCGCGCGATCGCATCGGCATCGAAGATCGCCCAAATCGGCCCGCCGCCATTGTGGCCGTCGCCGATGCCGGCCAGCGCCGCATTGATGAAATTGCCCGGGTCGTATTTGGCGTTCTTGGCGTTGAGGTAGCTGTAGGGCTCGTAGGGGTTCGTGCTCTGGTAGGTGTTGTAGTTGAAGTGGCCGGCGGTCTCGTCGTAGAAGCGCTGGCCGAGCATGTTGACCAGGATCACGTCCTGCCAGTCCTTGACCGGAAGGCCCACCGCCCGCGCCTTGTCGAAGACTTCGCTGCCGGGCCGCCAGCGTACATTGACATAACCGTACTGACAGCCGATCGCGCCGGGCTTGGTGATGCCGGAGCCGAACTCGCCGGTATAGTTGAACGTGCCCCAGAGCGAGGCGCCGATCGCCATGGCGGCGATCTCGCCGCTGGCATCCTGATTGGACCACGGCATGCCGGCAAGCCCGCAATATTCCTCGGTCAAACGCGGATCGAACATGCGGCGGAAATTGACATTGCCGGTCGAGCCGCCGGTGGCGACGATCACCGCCTTGCGGGCGCGGATATTGAGCGACGCGCCGTTGTAATCAACAGTGATGCCCGAGACGCGGCCGGCATTCGTGTTCTCGCGACGGATCGCGGTCATGCGGTGCTCGAGCAGGATTTCGACACCGGCCTCGAGCGCCGCCGCATGCAGCGGCCGCATCAGGCCGGCGCCGGCGCGGATCTCCAGATCGCCCGGATCGGGTCCCTTGCCGGTATGCACCATCGGCCAGTCGGCGACGTCGATCTGCACGGTGCGCAGCACCGAGACGCCGATCTCGTGGCCGACGCTGTTGGGCTTGCGGTCGATGACTTTGACGCCATGCGCCAGCAGGAATTCGAAGGCCGCAACGCTGTTGTCGGCAAAGGCGCGGATGATCTCGCGATCGTTATAGCGATAGGGCGGAAAGCCGTTGGTTTCGACAACAGACCAATCGGTGAGATCGCGGAAGAACAGATCCGGCGAATCCTCGATGCCGTATTTCTTCTGGTAGCCGGTGCCGCCGCCGAGCGGCAGGTTGCCGCCCGAGGTGATGGCATGGCCGCCGATCCGCGGCTCGGCTTCCACCATGATGACCGAGGCGCCCGCCTCGCGCGCGACGATCGCGGCCGGCATGCCGGTCGCGCCCGATCCGATCACCACGACATCGGCTTCGCGGTGCCAATCCGCCGGACTCTCTGCCTTAACCACGCTTACGCTCTCCCTCGTCTGCCTTCTCGTTATGCCACTTGGGCAGACACTAACAGGCCGGGCGATTTTGTGTCATGTGGTTGCGGTCAATGTCGCAGCCGTTGAATCGGCTTTGGAGTCTCGTCATGGCGGATGTCGTCCCTACCCATCGGCTCACCCACGAAGCCAGCATGAAGATGATGCAGGCCGCCGTCACCAAGGCCAACGAGATCAACTGCAAAGTGTGCGTCGCCGTGGTCGACCAGAGCTGCCGGCTGATCGGCTTCCTGATGATGGACGGCGCGCGGCATTTTTCGATCATCACCACCCAGCGCAAAGCGATCACCGCCGCCTCGCAGCGCCTGCCGACCGGCTATGCGCCGGAAGAGAATGCGCTCTCGATGGCGGTGCGGATGGGCGATTTCACCAATGTGCCCGGCGGCTTCCCGATCGAGGTCGACGGCGAAGTGATCGGCGCGGTCGCCGCCGGCGGCGCCAAGATCGAGCAGGATGTGGAGGTGGCGAAAGCGGCGCTCGCGGCGCTCGCACTGTAGCCGCTAGAGATCCAGCACCAAGCGCTCGCTCTTGCTGCCGCAGCAGCAGATCATGACCTTGTCGTTGGCGGCCTGCTCTTCTTCGCTGAGGATCGAATCGTGATGCTCGGGAATGCCGGAAATGACGCGGGTCATGCAGGCGCCGCAAATGCCGAGCTCACAGGAATAATCGACGTCGACGCCGGCCTCGTACAGCACTTCGAGGACCTTCTTGCCCTCGGGAATGAAATATTCCTCGCCTGACCGCGCGAGTTCGACCCAGAAGCCGCCGATCATCGCCGTTCCGATTTTCGTGAAATATTCAGCGCGATCATTCAGCGGTACAATGCTTGCGCGGCAAGATCCGGCTGCGGCTCCTGGCCGGCCGCCGCGACATAGTCGCCGAAGACGCGGCCGATCATGAGGACGACCGGACCCGACGGCGGTTCGGCGGCGAGCCTCTCCGGCAGGCCGCCGATGGCGCCTGCAATGACGCGCTCGTCGGCGCGGGTCGCGCGCTCGACGGCAATCGCCGGCGTCGCCGGATCGAGGCCGGCCTGCACCGCCGTCGCGACAAGCTCGGGCAGCGTCTTGATCGGCATATAGACCACGGTGGTCACCGCCGGATCGGCGACGCTCGACCAGTCGATGTCGGCCGGCAGTTTGGCCTCGCGCCCGTCGATGGTGGCGTGGCCGGTAATGTATTGCACGCGGCGCGCCTGGCCGCGGCGGGTGAGCGACACCAGAAGCCTGCTCGCTGCGCCCTGCGCCGTGGTGATGCCGGGTACGACTTCGGCCGGGATGCCGGCTGCACGGCAGGCCGCCAGTTCCTCGTCGGCGCGGCCAAAGATCATCGGATCGCCGCCCTTGAGCCGCACCACGCGGCGGCCGGCTTTGGCGAGCGAGATCATCAGCGCGTTGATGTCGTCCTGCCGGCACGAGACTTTGTGCCCGGTCTTGCCGACCAGCATCTTGCGCGCCTCGCGGCGGGCAAAATCCAGAATATCCGGCGCGACCAGCGCGTCGAACAGAATCACGTCGGCCGATTGCAGCGCGCGCACCGCGAGCAGCGTCAGCAATTCCGGATCGCCCGGGCCGGCGCCGACCAGCACCACCGATCCGATTTCCTGACCGGCATCCCGGCCCGCATATTGCGCCGGGACCGGCGCAAGCAGCGCCTCGAGATCGGCATCGGTCGGTTCGTGCTCCGGTGCCGCCGACGCGCGCGCGGCGAATTTTTCCCAAAAGCCGCGGCGGCCGCGGAAGGGCAGCGCCAGCGCCTGCACGCGCGGACGCCAGGCCCGCGCCGCATCGGCCCAGCGGCTGAAACCACGCGGGATCAAAGCTTCGATCTTGGCGCGGATCGCCTGGCCGAAGACCGGCGCTGCGCCGTCGGTCGAAATGCCGATGACCAGCGGCGAACGATTGACAATGGCGCCGAAGGCAAAGTCGCAGAAGGCCGGACGATCGATGACATTGACCGGCACGCCGGCGGCGCGAGCGGCTGCGGCAAAGGCGGCGGCCTCTTGGTCATCGGCACAATCGGCAACCGCGATGGCCGCGCCGGAAAGATCGGATGCGGTCCAGCGCCGTCCTTGAATCAAAACTTCGCCGCGCGGCGGGGCCGCGGACAACGCACGCAATTCCTCGTCGGCAGCCGGAGCAAAGACTTCAACGCGCGCACCGGCAGCCGACAGCAATTCGGCCTTCCAGATCGCGGCGGCGCTGCCGCCGGCGACCACGCTGCGCTTGCCCTCGAGCGCAAAGAACGCCGGCAGCCGGGCCAGCGGCGCCATGCGGGTAGCCTTGATCTCGGACGGGGTACGGCTCATGCGGCGATCCAACCTGCTCTGCAGATAGAATTTCCTGCTCCCCAAGGCAATCAGCGGCGATGACTTTGGAACAGATCAATCGCGCCCGCCGTCAGCGTGGGATAGCCGTTTCGGCTGCGGCTCCAGCCGAGAGATTCAGCCTCTGCACTCCCAGCGCTTTACCATTCAAACCGCGTGCCAGCCGTATGGCCTGAACCGTATGGCCGGAAAAATTTGGCGGGCGCCCGACGGGTTTCCGCCAGGCGCCCTTAGTTTCACGTCAGCCGGCCTGTAAGCCGGGTTCTGTATGGCATGCGCGCAGGGCGCGCATGCGTGACGGCCATTCCTCTGGGACGCCGGTTACCCGGCGCCTCAAGCAACCTACCCGGACGGCCGGACCTGGACACCGACCCCGAAGCCCACGCTTGCGCGAAGGCTTCGCGCCGCCCCTATTCGGTCTTGCTCCCGGTGGGGTTTGCCGTGCCGCCAGCGTCGCCGCCGGCGCGGTGCGCTCTTACCGCACCGTTTCACCCTTGCCGTTCCGACCCGAAAGCAAGAACGGCGGTCTGTTCTCTGTGGCACTGTCCCTGGGTTCGCACCCGCCGGATGTTATCCGGCACCGCTTGTCCACGGAGCCCGGACTTTCCTCCCCGGCAACCTTTCGGTTTTGCCGGAGCGGCCGTCCGGCCGACTGACATGCGCATAGGCATGGGGGTGCGTCACGCCCGCGTCAAGACCGAAAAACCCGATCAGGCTTAATCAGAAGACAAGATTCGGCGCGCTCAGCGTCATCGAGATGCGGGCACGCGCGGCCATGTTCCGGCCGCGGCCGCGACCGGACAAGAGTTCCTGCAAGGTGCTGCGCGTCGATGCATCGAAGACGCCGTCCACGCGTTCCTGACGGAAGTGACGCTGGAACGCTGCGACAACGTCGCGCGTCTCCACGTCATATTCGCCGGTGACCTCGATGCCGTAGCCGTATTCGGCGAACAATTTCTGCATCGTCGCCACTGCACTGCTGCGATCTCCCGGCCGCAATGTTTGGCCGAAATCCATGATCGGCGCCGGCTTCACCCAATGTCCGACGCCGGATTCGTAAAGCGTGCGCCACGGGAACTTCTCGCCGGGATCCTGCTTGCGCGCCGGCGCGACGTCGGAGTGCGCCAGAACGCGGGTCGGCGGAATATTGTGGCGGGTCTGGATGCTTCGGCACAGCGCGGTGACGGCCGCGATCTGGCGCGTGGGAAATGGCGGATAGCCGTAATCGTGACCGGGATTGACGATCTCAATGCCGATCGAGCAGGAATTGATATCGTTTTCGCCGGCCCAGGACGATCTGCCGGCATGCCAGGCGCGCCGATTTTCCGGGACGAGCTGCACAATGCGGCCGTCCTCATAAACGAAGTAATGGCAAGAGACTTCGCTGCCGGGTGCCTTGAGAAGCTCGAGCGCAGCATCGGCGTGCCGCATGCCCGTGTAGTGTAGCAAAATCATATCGACGCGCCGGCCGTCCTTGCGGTCACCAAAATTAGGCGACGGATCGACTTCGGCGACGACACATGAATCCGCTGCAAACAAATTACGCGACATGACTTCACATTAAGAGAACGGGGTCTCGCCGACAAAACCGATTTGAGAGTTCTGCACAGGCAGACGTTGATTTGGAAAGCGCATGGCCGGACCGCAACGGCGGGAGGCTCCAGTGAGAGATTTTGTTGGAACGCCGTGCGACGAAGCCGCCGCGGCGCACGCCGAAGATAAACACCGGCCGCCCGCTTTCACCCTCGCGTGAACCGAAGTCAATCTCAACGATTCCTTAAGCTTACCCCTCGCTAATCGAGATCGGGCGAAACCGCACAATCGGTGTGCGGTTTCGTTGACGCCCATATTGTCCCATGATAACCCAATTGGTCCCACAATTGTTCAAGAGGCTGGCGACACCGCAGCGGGCGAAGGGACGAAATGGACCGATTTGTTTCGCACTACCTGCTGCGGCTCGATGCCAAGGGACGGGTTTCGATTCCGGCGCCGTTTCGCACCTTGCTCAAGCGCGACGGCTTCGACGGGCTCTATTGCTGTCCGGCGCTGGAACGGCCGGCGCTCGATGCCGGCGGCAATGCGCTGATCGCGGAGAACGAGGCGCTGATCGCGAGTTTCTCGCCAGCTTCGCCGGAGCGCGACCGTTTCTCGCTGTCGCTCTACGGCACCAGCGAAACGCTCAAGATCGACCGCGAGGGACGCGTGACCTTGACCGAGACGCTCAAGGCTCATGCCGGCATCGTCGATGCGGTGACCTTCGTCGGTCTCGGCCACAAATTTCAGATCTGGGAGCCCGATCGGTTTCGCGCCGAACTGTCGGCGGCGACCGAGCAAGTGCGCGCGGTGAAATTTCCGCAGCGAGCGCGCGGAGTGCGAGAATGAACGCGGCCCACAAGGCAGACCAGGAGAACAGCCAAGCGAGCGGCATCCGTCATATTCCCGTGCTCGGGCGCCAGGCGGTCGGCTGGCTGAACGTGAAGAGCGGCGGCCTTTACATCGACGGCACCTTTGGCGCCGGCGGCTATACGCGATTGATCCTCAACACGCCGGGCGCCCGTGTCATCGGCATCGACCGGGATCAGAGCGCTGTTGCCCACGGCACCGGTCTCGTCGCCGAAGCACAAGGCCGGCTCGAGCTGTTTCAGGATCGCTTTTCCAATCTCGCCGCGCTGGCGCGGGAGCCCGTCGACGGCATCGTGCTCGATCTCGGCGTCTCGTCGATGCAGCTCGATGAGGCCGAACGCGGCTTCTCGTTCCGCTTCGACGGCCCGCTCGATATGCGCATGGGACGCGAGGGTCCGAGCGCCGCCGACATTGTCGCACGCGCCGGCGAACGCGACCTCGCTCATATCATCGCAACGCTCGGCGAAGAGCATCGCGCGCGCGCGGTCGCCCGCGCCATCGTCAAGGCGCGCGGCGAGCACGCGATCGCGACGACCGGCGCGCTTGCCGACATCGTCGCGCGCGTCGTGCACAGCCGCGACAGCCAGATTCATCCGGCGACACGCACGTTTCAGGGCCTACGCATTTTCATCAATGACGAGCTCACCGAACTGGCCCGGGGACTCGCTGCCGCCGAGCGGGCCTTGAAGCCGTCAGGCCGCCTTGTCGTGGTTTCGTTTCATTCGCTCGAAGACCGCATCGTCAAGACCTTCCTCACCGAGCGCAGCCGCGCCCCGGCAGCATCGCGCCATCAACCGGAAATCTCGGCGCCGCCGCCGAGCTTCCGCGTGCTCACCCGCAAGCCGGAAATCGCTGACGACGCCGAGATCGCCGCCAATCCGCGCGCCCGCTCGGCGAAGCTTCGCGCTGCCGAACGCACCGAAGCACCTGTGCATTCCGCCGCGGCCGAGAAGCTGTTGCCGCGCCTGCCCTCAATCGCCGACGTGATGCGGGGGCGCGGATGATCCTGCGCCTGCTCAATCTCCTTGTGATCGGCGCGCTGGTGCTGGCGGCGGCTTATGTCTACCGCATCAAATTCGACTCGGCGGCGCAGGCGGAAAAGCTCGCCAAATTGCGCAGCGAAGTGCGCCATGAGCGCGATCAGATCGCGGCGCTGCGCGCCGAATGGGGCCAACTCGACAATCCCGCGCGCATCGAGAAGCTGGCCAAGCGCTATCTGCGGCTCCAGCAGATCGCGCCGACGCAATTCGACTCGCTCGATCATCTGCCCGATCGCCCGCCGCCGCCCCCGGACGAGGAGCGTGCCGACGTCGGGATTGGCGGCATGATCGAGGATCTGCAAGACGCGGCGACGACCGGAAGCATCCCCGCGCCTGCTCCGCCCGGCGGAGCGCCAAGCCCGGCAAGCGGAGCGCCGCATCAATGAGCGCAGTCGCGGATATTTTGCCGGTCAAGCCCGCCGAGCGCCTGAAGCCGGCCGAACCTTGGCGGCGGCGCTTCATCCGCAAAATGCTCTACGGCAGCAATGTCGACCGCGGCGCCAAGGCGCGCGCGCGCATCGTGCTGGCGATCCTTGCCTTTGTCGGCGTCTATCTGGTGATTGCGGTGCGGCTGGTGATGTTCGGCATCGCCTCGAACAGCCATACCGTCCACCGCGTCGTCTCCGACGACGCGGTGGCGACGGCACGCCCCGACATTCTCGACCGCAACGGCGAAATCCTGGCGACCGACGTGCGCGTGCCCTCGCTCTATGCCGAGCCGCGCCGGCTGATCGACGTCGACGAGGCGGTCGAGCTCCTGAGCGCCGACCTGCCCGATCTCAACGCCAAGGAGCTGCGCGAGCGGCTGTCGTCGAAGCGCGGCTTCGTCTGGCTCAAGCGCGACATCACGCCCGAGCAGCAGCGCGAGATCTATCGCCAGGGCTTGCCCGGAATCGGCTTCCTCAACGAAAACAAGCGCGATTATCCGAACGGTTCGGAGGTTTCGCACGTGCTCGGCCGCGTCGACATCGACAATCAAGGCATCGCCGGCATCGAGAAGTGGCTCGACGGCCAAGGCCTGATGGCGCTGCACATGGCGGGGCTCGCCAGCGACCGGCTGCAGACGCCGGTGCAGCTCGCGCTCGATCTACGCGTGCAGCATGCGTTGCGTGACGAGCTCGTCGCCGCGCGGGCGAAATTCCACGCCATTGCCGCGGCCGGCCTCGTGCTCAATGTCCGCACCGGCGAGATCGTGTCGATGGTGTCAGAGCCCGACTTCGACCCCAACGATCCGCAGGACCCGCACGATCAGACGCTGATCAACCGGCTGACCACCGGCGTCTATGAGATGGGATCGACCTTCAAGGCCTTCACCGTGGCGATGGCGCTCGATTCCGGCAAGGTAACCTTGAAGTCGACCTTCGACGCGCACAATCCGCTGCATTACGGCCGGTTCGAGATTCACGATTTCGAGCCGCAGCAGCGGGCGCTCACGGTGCCGGAAATCTTCACCTACTCGTCGAATATCGGCGCCGCCCATATTGCCATGGCCATGGGTATCGACGCCCACAGGGCGTTCCTGAAAAAAATGGGCCAGCTCGACCGGCTGCGCACGGAGTTGCCGGAAAGCGCCGAGCCGATCGTGCCCAAGCATTGGGGCGAGCTGAACACCATGACCATCGCCTTCGGTCATGGCCTTTCGGTCGCGCCGCTGCAGGCGGTCATGGGCGTCGCCGCGCTGATGAACGGCGGCATTCTCATTCCACCGACCTTCCTCAAGCGCAGCGAAGCGCAAGCGCAGGCGCTCGGCACCCGGGTCGTCAAGCCGGAAACCAGCGTCATGATGCGCTATCTGATGCGGCTCAATGTCGAAAAAGGCACTGCGGCGAAGGCCGACGTGCCCGGCTATTACATCGGCGGCAAGACCGGAACCGCGGACAAAGTGGTGTTCGGCCGCTACTCGAACTCCAAAGTGCTGACCGACTTCATGGCGGTGTTGCCGGCCGACCGGCCGCGTTATCTGCTCTTGGTCATGCTGGACGAGCCGCAGGGGCTGCCGGAGACGCACGGTTTCAAGACTTCGGGCTGGAACGCGGTGCCGACCGGCGGCGCGATCGTCGCGCGCATCGCACCGCTGCTCGGCATCGAACCGCGCATGGACCTGCCGCCGGCCGATCAGCTGATACTGGCCTCCCTGAAAGAAAACAGGTAAGGCAGCCCCGACCGACAGGCCGTCGATCGGGTCCCGATGAAGCTTCGCGAGATTTTACCGTCCGGTGCGGAATTCGACGCGCATCATGCCGAGTTCCAGATCGGCGCGGTGACGGCGGATAGCCGTACCGTTACGCGCGGCAGCCTTTTTGTCGCCGTTCCGGGCACCACGACCGACGGGCTCGGTTTCGTGCCGGCTGCGGTTGCCGCGGGCGCCGCGGCGATCGTCGCTGAGCAGCGCCCGCAGGCGCCGCTGCCTGACAATGTCGCCTTCGTGCGCGTGCCCAATGCGCGACGCGCGCTGGCGCTGATCGCGGCGAGATTTTTCCCGCGCCAGCCCGGAACCATTGCCGCGGTCACCGGAACCAGCGGCAAGACATCAGTCGCGGCCTTCACGCGGCAGATCTGGACGACGCTCGGCCATAGCGCCGCCAGCATCGGCACCGTCGGTATCGTGTCGCCGCGTGGTGAGACCTACGGCTCGCTGACGACGCCGGATCCGGTCGCGCTGCACCGTTCGATCGACGAGCTAACGCGCGAAGGCGTGACGCACCTTGCCATCGAAGCCTCTTCGCACGGGCTCGATCAATCCCGTCTCGACGGCTTGCGCATCACAGCGGGCGGCTTCACCAATATCACCCGCGACCATCTCGACTATCATCCAAGCTTCGACGCTTATCTCGAAGCCAAGCTGCGGCTGTTCGCGGTTCTGCTCGCGCCGGGCGCTCCCGCCGTGATCTATGCCGATCACGATCATGCCGATCGCGTTATTGCCACGGCAAAAGCGCGCGGGCTTTCAATCATCACGGTCGGGCGCAAAGGCAGCGGCATTCGTCTTGTCGACTCCGCCGTCGACGGCTTTGCCCAGACCATGCGGATCGAGCA